>Ga0163155_10002965_pt1 | contig 18606 bp, 21 predicted proteins | sample OliLakLV19SP4G1_FD_148611 | JGI IMG/M metagenome (GOLD analysis project Ga0163155, IMG submission 148611) | Freshwater microbial mat bacterial communities from Lake Vanda, McMurdo Dry Valleys, Antarctica - Oligotrophic Lake LV.19.SP4.G1 | ecosystem: Environmental > Aquatic > Freshwater > Lake >... | reverse complement strand
GAGCTTGAGCGCGCGCATTTGCGCGCAGGCCGGAAGAAGCCCGACCCCCGGCCGTGTTGCGCAAACGAGGGTGCAACCCGACGCTCGACGATGATCGGGAATGATGATCTTCAGCTTGAGCGTCAGGGGTCCTTAGCGGACGCGATGGCGTCGCGCAGCGAAATCGCAGTGTCCGGAACAGCGGCGAGCAGCTTCTTGTCCAACGAAACAAGCGACACGCCAAGCTGACGGGCCAACGCCACATACTGGGCATCGTAGGCGCTGAGGCGGGATTTTTCCGCAATCGCCAGAGCAGCGATCATGTCCACCGACCGCAAACGCGTTGCAAAAAGGCATCCGCATGTTCTCAAGCCTTGGTCACGCCCGCCAGACCACTGCGCGCGAATTTCGCATAGTTGGCGGCGATGTTGAGCATCTCGTGCCGCCACAACTCGGGCACCACCCAGTCGCCGTCGAGATCAAGCAGCCTGCGCGCATCGTCGGTCGCGGTACTTTCGAAATACAGTGCCGCAACCACGTTGGCATCGGCAACGATCACGCGCGGCCCGTCCGCTTGGCGCGACCAAGCCATGCGTCCGAAAGCATTTGCTTCCCCTTCAGCGGCGGCGGAAGGTCCGCTGTAAGGATTCGCCCAGGCTCCAGCGCCCTTTCAAGCAGAGCCAGGGCATGCTGCGTCATCGAGCGATGATGCTTTTGCGCTTCTTGCCGCAAGCGTGTGTGCAGTGCCGGTGGAACATCCTTGATCATCAATGCGGCCATTGCGGGGCTCCGTCGATTGCTTGTCAGGTGAGCGTCTGCGCGATTTTCGCTGGCGCAGTAAAACCGCCATGATAACGAAAACATACCATTTCGCTAGCAGATCCGGGAGTCCGCTACGATTGCGTTAGTGTTGAAGCGTCGCCGCGCGACAATCCAAATCGATCCTATGAACCCATGACGACCCGATCATTCAACGTCGCCGTGCGCCTGGTCGAGATAGTGAGAGATCATGCGCGCGCTCGTTCGCATCTCGATGCGCGGGCCTTGACAGCGACCACTCTGCTTGTGGTTTGCACTGGACTGATCGCCACATCTGCGTCGACCGGAGCGCACGCGGCAGTGGCCTTTACGCAGACGGAGCGGGAAGCCGTCGCCCGGCACGGTCCCTGGCCACCACCCCTGAAGCCCGACCCCGGCAATCGTCACTCAGGCAAACCCGCCGCCATCGCCTTTGGCAGGGCCTCTTCTTCGATGGGCGCCTGTCCGCGGACAAGACCCACGCCTGCGCGAGTTGTGACATCCCCAACCTCGTCTGGACCGACGGCTCGCCAGGAAGCAATGGTCGCGACGTTCGACGCAGCGCGTGTTGACACCGGGAGTGCAGACATGATGTCGCGCGTCGTTGACCGCGTACTTCACCTTTGAAGCCTCCAGCCCGGCGGCGGTCGATGAACTGGCCCGGCGCGCCGTGGCATTGGGCGGGGCCGTCGTCAAGCCTGCCTACACGACCTACTACAACGCGCAGCAGGTTGTGCTCACCGATCCGGAGCAAAACGTGTTCCGCGTCAATCACCGCATGGGGGCCCGCGTGCTGGTGGGGGCCGATCACTTCGACTAGAACTTGATCAGGCGCCACCGCGAAAGCAGGAATAGCCCCAGGGCGTGAGCTTCATCGGCAAGTGGTAGTGCTGGGCGGTGTCGCCGATGGCAAAGCGGTAAGTCACATGATCGAGAAATGGCAAGGCGGGCAGTGCCACGCCGGCTGCGTGATACCAGTCGGCCACATGAAAAACCGCCTCGTAGACGCCGGCCTGCATCGCCGCGCTCATCAGGGCCGGGTGGTCCAGTACACCCTTGGCGTTGATGGCGCCGCTGCACACCCGCGTTCGATCCGCGCCGCAGGCAAACAACTCCACCCGCATGCCGCTGGCGATCACGCCGCGCGCAACGTCGACCACGTGGATCGATACGCCGCCGATTGCGTCACTCATGTGCTGTCCCGGATGTGACGAGCCGATCAGGCACGCACCGGCTCGAAGTGTTCGAAGAAATGCAACAGGGCGCGGGTTGCCGTTTCAGCGTCTTCCGCGCTCATGGTTTCATCCGGATGGTGGCTGATGCCGTTGTTGCCGCAGCGCACGAACAGCATCGCCGTTGGACACACTGGCGGGAACACCATCGCATCATGTCCGGCACCGGAGGGCAGGTGGCGCACGCGACAGCCCTGTGCAGCGATCGCGTTGGCCAGTTGCGCCTGCAGACCGGGGTGGCAGGGCGCCGCGTCGGCCGAATAAAACGCTGCAGTTTCGACCCTGACGCGGCGTCGCGTTGCGATGGCGGCGAATGTGCTTTCGAAGGCCGCCACCGCCGCATGGCGCGCAGCATCGTCACCGGAGCGCACGTCGACGCTGAAGCTCACGTCCTGCGGGATCACGTTGGCCGCGCCTGGCCGGGCTTCGAGAATGCCGACCGTGCCGACCAGGCCGCCCTGCGCACTGTGCGCTTCGCAATAGCGCTCGACTTCGAGCAGCATTTCGGCGGCCGCCGCCAGCGCGTCCTGGCGTTGGCCCATCGGCACGGTGCCGGCATGTCCGGCCAGGCCGGTCACGCTTGCCTTGAGGCGGGTGGCGCCGGCGATTGCCGTCACCACGCCCAGGGACAGGCCTTCGCTCAGCAATACCGGACCCTGCTCGATATGCGATTCGACAAAGGCGACGACGTTCGACAAGCGTCGATCCAGGCTCGTGACTGCGTCCGGGTCACCGCCGAAATCCCGCAGCGCCTGCGCCATGCTGATGCCGTCGGCATCGGTCTTGATAAGCCAGGCCGGATCGAATGTACCGGCCATTGCCTTGCTGCCGATCAGCGTGGCGGCGAAGCGCACGCCTTCCTCGTCGCCGAAACCGATCACTTCAAGCGTGAAAGGCAGGCGTTTGCCGCGTTGATGCAAATCCTTGACGCAGGCAATCGCACTCAGGATGCCGAACAGGCCGTCGTACTTGCCGGCATTGCGCACGCTGTCCTGGTGCGAGCCGGTCATCACGATCGGCGCGGCGGGATCGGCGGTGGCGTAGCGGCCGACGATGTTGCCCAATGCATCGAAGCCAGCCTGCATGCCGGCCTCAAGCATCAGGCCGATCAGGTATTCGCCCGCCGCCTTGTGCTCGCGCGACAGGTAGGTGCGGGTGATGCGTGGCGCGTCTGCGGTGAAGCGCGCCAGCGCCTCGGCTTGTGCCATGAGTGCCGGGCCGAACTTCACTGCGGCGGCCCGCACAGATCGTCCAGGCGCCAGCGGGTTATCTGCTCGATGTTGGCTAAGCAGCGCTCGAATTCGTCAGCCGCCGGCAGGTCGAGTCGCTGCGCAAACTTGCGCATGATGGTCGCGCGGTCGAGATGTTTGACCGCGAGGATGAATGGCCAGCCGAACTTGCGCTTGTAGGCGCTGTTGAGCTCCTGCAGGCGCGCGAATTCCGCAGGCGTGCACTGCGTCAGGCCGGAACGTGTCTGCTCGTTGGCCGATTCCGCAGTCAACGATTGATCGACCATTGCCTTGCCTGCCAGTTCCGGATGCGCACGCAGGAATGCCAACTGGCGCGCATGGGGTGCGACGCGTACCGCCGCGACCATCGCCGCATGCAGGCCGGCGACAGCGGCGAACGGGCGTGACTCGAAGGCGGCCTCGGCCACCCACGGCGAGTGTTCAAAAATGCCGCCTAGGAGCTGCACGAACTGTGCGCGTGAGCAGGCATTGATCTGTGCGATAGCGGTTTGCATGGGATCAGGTCAGGGCGGAACGCAGGTCGGCACCCGCCGGCGTTTCCTCGCGCAGCACCAGGCCACGCTCGACATTGCTCAGGTGCTGGTGCATCAGGCGTACTGCCGCAAGCGCATCGCGCTTTCTGATGGCTTCGAGCAATTGCCGGTGTTCGTCGAGCGAATCGGCGGCGCCACGGGTGTTCTGGTAAAAGAGCGTGATGAGCGAGGTTCGTGCCACCAGTTCGGAAAGAATTTCGGTCATGACCCCGTTGCCTGCGATCCTGGCGATGACCTCGTGAAAGTCGCCCAGCAGATGATTGCGCGATTGCGCGCTGCCGCCGGCGATCGCCTGCTCTTCGAGCGTGATGTGATCGGCCAGCGCATTGATATCGGCATCTGTTGCGACCTCCAGGTAGCGCGCCACGATGGCCGCCTCGATCACGCGGCGCGCTTCGAACACTTCGTGTGCTTCGCGTACCGAGGGCTGGGCCACAAAGGCACCGCGCCCGGGGATCAGGGTCACCAGCTTGTCGCCAGCCAATTGAAACAGCGCCTGGCGGATCTTGGTGCGCGAGACACCGAAGATTTCGCCCAGCGCTTCCTCTCCCAGTTTGGTGCCCGGCGGCAGGCGGTGCGCCGCGATCGCTTCGGCGATGCGTGTGTGGATCGCCTCGGTATCCAGTGCTGCCGCGGCGGGTGCGCGCAAGCTGCCGACTGCGCTCATGGTTCAGGTGCCCGCCGTTGCGGGATGCTCTTTGATCCAGTGGTTGGCAATGTCGATGCGCCGGCAGATCCATACATCGGCATGGCTTTGTACATGGTCGAGGAAGCGCTGCAGCCCAAGCAGTCGCGCCGGTTTGCCGAGAATCCGGCAATGCATGCCCACCGACATCATTTGCGGGCGATTCAGGCCGTTCGGATCACCCTCGCGGTACAGCACATCGAAGGCGTCGCGCAGGTAGGTTGAGAAGTGCTCGGCGGTGTTGAAACCCTGCGGCGCAACGAAGCGCATGTCGTTGGTGTCGAGCGTATAGGGCACGATCAGGCGCTGCATGTCGGTGCCGTCGCTCTTGGTGACGGGTGGTCAGAAAGGCAGATCGTCGCCATAGTAGTCGCTGTCATAGACGTAGCCGCCGTGGTCGGCAACCAGGCGCTTGGTATTGGGCGAGTCGCGCCCGGTATACCAGCCCAGCGGCCATTTGCCGCCGGTCATGTCGTGGATGATTTCGCTGCCGATCTTGATGTGCTGCCGCTCGCGCGCCTCGCTCATGAACTGGTGGTGAATCCAGCGCCAGCCGTGGCAGGCGATCTCGTAATCGTTTTCCATGAACGCCGCCACCAGTTCGGGGTTGCGATTGAGCGCCATCGACACGCCGAATACAGTCAGCGGCAGCTTGCGGCGCTCGAACTCGCGCAGGATGCGCCACACGCCTGAGCGCGAGCCGTACTCGTAGAGCGATTCCATCGAAAGATGGCGCGCCTCGAACGCCTGCGCAACGATCATTTCCGACAAAAACGTTTCCGATGCGGCGTCGCCGTGCAACACGCTGTTTTCCGAACCCTCCTCGTAATTGAGTACAAACTGCAGCGCGATGCGCGCCTTGTTCGGCCAGCGCGCATGCGGTGGATTGCGGCCGTAGCCGATCAGGTCGCGCGGATAGGCAAGTGTGGCCGGGGCGGCTTTTGCGTCGGATGGTGTCGGTACGTATGGCATGAGGCTTGCGATCAACGCAAATGACAGGGTGGATCAAAGTGTATACAATAACCAACAGATTGTACACAAAACGGTGATTTCGTGAGTACGAAACTTGAAGGCACAAGTGTAGCGCAGGCAGCTATCGCTGCTGCCGTAGCTGGCTGGCGCGACGAGCAAATCAGTTTCCTGGCCGAGCTGGTGCGGGCGCCTTCGGACAACCCGCCAGGAGACTGCGCGCCGCATGCCTTGCGTGCGGCGCAAATGCTCGAAGCCATGGGTTTCGCCGTCGAGCGCCACGCGGTGCCGGCGGATGTGGTTGCGGCGTGCGGCATGAAGAGCGCGATCAACCTGGTGATTCGCGAGCGTTTCGGATGCGGCGGCGGGCCTGTCATCGCGCTCAACGCGCATGGCGACGTGGTGCCGCCGGGCCTGGGCTGGACCAGTGACCCGTACGGCGCCGAGATTCGCGATGGCTGGATGATTGGACGTGGCGCGGCGGTGTCGAAATCGGATTTCGCCACCTACGCTTATGCGCTCAAGGCATTGAAGGAGAATCCGGCCGGGCTCACAGGCCAGGTCGAACTGCATTTCACCTATGACGAAGAAACCGGCGGGGCGATCGGGCCTGAATGGCTGCTGGCGCAAGGCATTTCAAGGCCGGATTTCGCCATCTCGGCCGGGTTTTCCTATGCGATCACCACCGCGCACAATGGCTGCCTGCACCTGGAAGTGGAATGCGTCGGCAAGTCCGCGCACGCGGCACGGCCCGAAACCGGCTACGACGCGCTGCACGCGGCAACCGATGTGATGGCGGCGCTCTACGAGTTGCGCAAGAGCTACGCCGGGCAGCGTTCGGCGATCGCCGGCATCGATCACCCGACCCTGGTCATCGGTCTGATCGAGGGCGGCATCAATACCAATGTGGTGCCCGACAACGTCAAGTTGCGCATCGATCGCCGCATCATTCCCGACGAGAACCCCGAGCAGGTCGAGCATGACCTGGTGGAATTCATTCGCAAGGCAGCGGAAGCGCACCCGACCATCCGCGTGCGTACCCGGCGCATCATCCTGGCGCGCCCGTTCGTGCCGCTGCCCGGCCAGGAAAAGCTGGTGGCGGCGATTCAAGTCGCCGCTGCCCGGGTGCTGGGAGAAACCATCGCGCCGCAAGGCTCGCCTCTGTACACCGATGCGCGTCACTACAGCGCCGCCGGCGTGCCCACAGTGCTGTATGGCGCCGGGCCGCGCTCGATGCTGGAAGCCAACGCGCATCGTGCCGACGAGAGAATCAAGCTTGACGATGTCCACAAGGCGACCGAAATCGTCGCGGCGGCCCTGCACCAGTTGTTGAGGGCCCATTGAGTCAAACACTGCGGCCACGCGAGTGCGGCCGCAGTGTCGGTCGCGTGCACGAATCCCGACCGCGAATCAGCTATTCTGCCTGCTGATTCATCGAACTTTCAGACAAGGCGCCAGGCATCATGGCAAGACTTTCCACCCACGTGCTAGATACGGTCAACGGCATCCCGGCGCCGAACGTCGCGATCACGCTGTATCGATTGACCGCCAGCGGGCGCTTGCAGATCATCCAGGCACGCACCAATGCGGATGGCCGCACCGATCAGCCGCTGTTGTCCGGTGACACCATTCCAACCGGCGTCTACGAGCTTGATTTCGAGGCGGGCGACTATTTTCGCGGGCTCGGGATCAAGCTGCCTGACCCGGCGTTCGTCGATCGCGTGACCCTGCGCTTCGGTATCGCCGAAGCTGGCGGACACTATCATGTGCCACTCCTGGCCAGCCCGTGGACCTATTCGACCTATCGGGGCAGCTGATGGACGCCTATATTCTTGAGTACCTGAATTTCGCGATTCGCTGGCTGCACATGATCGCCGGCATCGCCTGGATCGGCGCCTCGCTTTATTTCGTCTGGCTGGATTCCAGCCTCAAGCCGCCGCTGGACCAGCCGAGCCAGGACATCGGCATCGGCGGCGAGGTCTGGGCCCTGCATGGCGGCGGCTTTTATCGTGCGCAGAAATTCAAGGTGGCGCCGCCGGAGCTGCCCAACCCGCTGCACTGGTTCAAGTGGGAAGCCTATGTCACCTGGCTATCCGGCTTTTCCCTGCTGGTGCTGATGTATTACGTGCAGGCCGAGGTGTACCTGATCGACAGCAGCGTGATGGATCTGACACCGATGGCGGCGATCTCGGCGGGCATCGGATGCCTGGTGATTTCCTGGATTCTCTACGACCTGATGTGTCGTTCCAGCCTGGGGGACAACGAGCCGTTGCTGGCGGGCCTCATGTTCGTGCTGCTGACGCTCCTGGCCTACGGACTGACCAATATGTACAGCGGGCGCGGCGCCTTCATTCATTTCGGCGCCGTGATCGGCACCATCATGGTGGCCAATGTTTTTTTCGTGATCATCCCGGGCCAGAAGGAAATGGTGAAGGCCAAGCTGGAAGGGCGCGCCGTCGACCCGAAGTACGGCTTGTGGGGCAAGCAGCGCAGCCTGCACAACACATACTTCACGCTACCGGTGTTGTTTGTAATGGTCAGCAACCACTATGCGGGCTTCACCAACCACAAGCATGCGTGGGCGATCCTGATGGCGATCTCGATGGCTGGCGCCCTGATTCGCTTGTACTCGGTGATGAGCCATCGCGGCCAGAAGCGCCACATGCTGTGGGTCGCCGGTTACGGCATCCTGATCGGCTTGTTCGTTGCGCTGTTTCCCAAGCCGGTCGACACATCTGCCGCAGGCTTGGTCAAGTTCGCCGAAGTGCGGCAGGTGATCGACGCCCGATGTACCGGTTGTCATGCAGCAAACCCCAGTTTCGCCGGGTTTGCCGCGCCGCCCAAGAATGTGCTGCTCGAAACCCCCGAGCAGATCAAGACCCAGGCGCAGGCGATTCACCAGCAGACCGTGGTGGCCAAGGCCATGCCGATCGGCAACCTCACCAAGATCACCGATACGGAACGCGCGCTGATCGCAGCCTGGTTTGCGCAAGGGGCGAAGGTCAAGGATTGAGCATTGCGGCATGCGTCACGATGGCTCGTATCAGGCGCAGCCGTAGTATTGCCGCGAGTATTGTCGCGAGTATTGCCGCGCAAAGAACGCCAGCCTTCTGACACGACGGGGCGTGATTGGTGCCGCGCGAGGTGGCGCCGATCAAGCGGCGGGGGTGGAGCTAATCAAGCGACTTGGCTTGTCGCCGCCGTTGCTGTGCGCGCTTCGTCGACCATCCGGCGCACTCAGAGCGCGTCAGGCGCGCTTCAAGCAAGGCGGTTGAACCACAGCAGGGACAGCGCGCCTGCCAGCACTGCCAGCAGCGCTGCCCCCGCTGCCATCAGCGCGGTGATCTCGCTTTCCTTCTTTTCCAGCACGAACTTGGTACTCAGCGTGGAATACACCTTTGACAGGTCTTCACCGCTGGATGCCTTGAAATAATCGGCATGGGTCAGGCTGGCGATCGCCTTGAGGGTTTCCTCGTCGAACGCCATGTACATCGAATAGCCTTCCATGTTCACCGCACCGCCGGCCGCCGAGCCGAAGCCCACGGTGTGGATTTTCACGCCGCGATCGGCGGCCATGCGGGCGGAGGCGAGCGGGTCAGGCCCGGTGGTGCGCCGCCCGTCGGTCAGGAGAATGATGGAGGCCGAGGTGTAAGTGCCGGGTGCGACCGGTTTGAACTCCTTTTTCGCCTCCGGCTTGGGTGCGCGCGCGATCGGTGCGTTGCGCGGGGTTTCCTGTGCCGGTTGGCCCCAGCCACTGGTGTAGCCCTGCTCGACGATGATGCCTTCGTCCGGAAAAATCGTCGCCAGCGAAGCCATGATGCCGCTGCCGATCGCGGTGTGGCGTTGCAGGGTGAAGCGGTCGATCGCCGCAACCAGATCTTCGCGATTGTGCGTGGGCGCCTGCACCACCGCGGCGGTGCCGGCGAAGGTCACCAGGCCGATCTTGATGTTGGCCGGCACTTCCTGCATGAAGGCCTTGGCTGCATCCTTGGCGGCGCTGATGCGGTCTGGCTTGACGTCGGTGGCGAGCATGCTGCGCGAAACGTCCATCGCCAGGATGATCATCCGCCCTTCCGAGGGCAGAGTGACCATCGCGGTTGGGCGCGCGACAGCCAAGAGGATGATGATCATGGCCAGCAGAAATAGCGCGGGCGGAATGTGCCGGCGGTAGCGCGCACCGGGGCCGAGCGCCTCCTTGACGACGCGCAGGCTGGCGTAGGAGAGTGCTCGTTTCTTGCGTCGCAGCAATGCAACGTAAAGCCATGCCAGCGCTGGTGCCAGCAGCAGCAGCCAAAGATATTGCGGCCAAAGGAAGCTCATGCGATGTATCCCGGACGTTTGACCGCCGGGGCCCACAAAAGTTGATGCACGCACCCGCCGCCGGCCCTAAAACCTCTCCGGCTGCGACCTGTTGTTCCAGAGTTTCAACTTTAGCACCGCCAGTCGATTTTGTGCCAATCGTGGTGCGGGTTGCGACACGTCCGCCAGCGGGCTTACTTGAAGCACGTCTTCAAAGCACATCCTGAAAGCACGTCCCGTGCCGGAGTGTGTGTTTGACGATCAAACAAGCGTGGGGCGCCACGCCTTCCCGCGACTTCGCAAAAAAACCAAGCGCATGCTTTCTTGTGCACTCTTGGTCACGTTCGGGATTGCTGGCGCGCGGACTATGAAAAGCTGCTGAACCAGAGCAGGGAGAGTGCGCCGGCCAGCACGGCAAGCAAGGCTGCCCCCGCTGCCATCAGCGCGGTGATCTCGCTTTCCTTCTTTTCCAGCACGAACTTGGTGTTCAACGTGGAATACACCTTGGACAGGTCTTCACCGCTCGATGCCTTGAAATAATCGGCATGGGTGAGACTTGCGATCCCCTTCAGGGTTTCTTCGTCGAACGCCATGTATATCGAATAGCCCTCGATGTTCACCGACGCGCCAGCGGCCGAACCGAAGCCCACGGTGTGGACCTTCACGCCGCGGTCGGCGGCCATGCGGGCGGAGGCGAGCGGGTCAGGCCCGGTGGTGCGGCGCCCGTCAGTGAGCAAAATGATCGACGCCGAGGTGTAACTGCCCGGCGCTGCCGGCTTGAACTCCTTCTTGGCCTCCGGTTTGGGCGCGCGCGCGATCGGTGCGTTGCGCGGGGCTTCCGGCACCGGCTGGCCCCAGCCGCTGGAATAGCCCTGCTCGACGATGATGCCCTCGTCGGGGAAAATCGCCGCCAGCGAGGCCATGATGCCGCTGCCGATCGCGGTGTGGCGCTGCAGGGTGAAGCGTTCGATCGCAGCAACCAGGTCTTCGCGATTGTGCGTGGGCGCCTGCACCACCGAGGCGGTACCGGCGAAGGTCACAATGCCGATCTTGATGTTGGCCGGCACTTCAAGCATGAAAGCCTTGGCGGCTTCCTTCGCCGCCGTTATGCGGTCGGGCTTGACGTCGGTGGCCCGCATGCTTAAGGACACGTCAACCGCCAGTATGATCATGCGCCCTTCCGAGGGCAGGGTCACCATGGCGATGGGCCGCGCCACGGCTAAGAGGATGATGATCATCGCCAGCAGAAAAAGCGCCGGCGGTATGTGCCGGCGATAGCGCGTACCTGGTCCAAGCGCCTCCTTGACCAGGCGCAAGCTGGCGTAAGAGAGAGCGCGTTTCTTGCGCTTGAGCAACGCCACATAGAACCAACCCAGCAGCGGTGCCAGCAGCAGCAGCCAGAGGTATTGCGGCCATAGGAAGCTCATGCGATATATCCCGAACGTTGGCCCGTTGGGGCTCAAGTGTTGAACCGCCTGCCTGCTGTCGGTGCGCGGAGCGCAACGGTGACGGCCTGCCCGTCCAAGGAAACACTGAACAAGTCCGTAGGTCGACAAAGTCGCTCTTGCAGGACCTCGAGTCGAAATGACTCTTCGTTCGCGGATCCGAAATCCAGGGACTTGTTCAGCGTTTCCCCAAGCGTTTCAACTTTAGCACCGCTGGCCGGTTTGGTGCAGATTGCGGCTTGAGTGGCGAGCACTAGTCCGGCAGGCATTGCCGACGCATGTCGCATGCCGGATTACAATTCCCGCAGGCAAACAAGGGAGACTCGCCATGCATTCCGCCGTCATCGCAAAAGAGCTGCTGACCGCGCGCTTTCGGGTGCGCCAATTGCCACCGTTTTCCGAGGCCGCCGCCGATTTCAACGTGGCCCAGGCCTACGACGTGGCGGCCGAGATTCTGAAGGCGCGCCGAGCGTCGGGGGAAATGCCGGTTGGTCGCAAAATCGGTTTCACCAACCGCGGCATCTGGCAGGAGTACGGTGTGGACGCGCCGATCTGGGGCTATGTCTACGACACCACATTGCGCATGGCGCACGAGAATGCCGGCGTGCAGTCGCTCAAGGGCGCGATGGAGCCCAAGATCGAACCGGAGATCGTGCTGAAGCTGCGCAGCGCACCGCGCCCGGGCATGAGCGAGGAAGACCTGGCCGAGTGCATCGACTGGATTGCGCACGGTTTCGAAATCGTGCATTCGGTGCATCCAGGCTGGCGCTTTGGCGTCGCGGACACGATTGCCGCCTTCGGCATGCATGGCGTGCTGATTGTGGGCAGTCCGCGCCAGGTGCGCACCATTGCGGGGCTCAATCGCGACCTGGTGCGCGAATTGAAGTCGTTCAAGGTCTCGCTGTTTTGTGGTGCCGACTTGCGCGATTCAGGCAGCGGCGCCAATGTGCTGGACAGCCCCTTGCTGGCGCTCAAGCATCTGGTGGATCTGTTGGTGCACTTGCCGCAGCACAAGCCCCTGGCCGCAGGTGAAATCGTGACCACCGGCACCCTGACTTCCGCGCTTGCCATCAAGCCGGGTGAGACCTGGCGGACCGCGTTTACCGGCATCGATCTGCCGGGTCTCGCGGTGCGGTTCACCTGAGTTCGAAGGGATCGTCGTCGCCAGCGAAGCTTGTTGGGCAAAGCCGGCGCGAGCTTGCGAGTTGCGCCCGAGGGGTTCAGGCGTATTGAGCAAACTTCAGCATTCTCGTCTGGCACGTCTCGCGCACGGCGCGAGCAGCCGCGTCATGCAATGTTCGAGAGCAGCCAGAACGCCAGCGGCACCATCAGCGCGGTGATCGCACCGTTCAGCCCCATGGCAAGCCCGGCGAACGCACCTGCCTCTTCGCTTACCTGAAAAGCGCGCGCGGTACCGATGCCGTGGGCGGCGACGCCGACGGCGAAGCCGCGCACCGCGTGGTCGGCAATTCGCAGTGCATCCAGCACGTACTTGGCAAGCACCGCGCCGATGATGCCGGTGCACACCACCAGCACAGCGGTGAGCGAGGGCAGGCCGCCGATCTTTTCGGCGATGCCCATGGCGATCGGCGTGGTGACCGACTTCGGCGCCAGCGACAACAGCGTGGCTTTGTTCGCACCCAGTGCCCAGGCGATGGCCACGGCGCTGACTGTCGCAGTGAGCGAGCCTGCGACCAGGGCGATCAGCAAGGAGCGCCATTCGGCCTTGAGTCGCGCGAACTGGGCGTAGAGCGGCAAGGCCAGGGCCACAGTCGCCGGGCCCAGCAGGAAGTGGATGAACTGGGCGCCGGAAAAATAGGTCTGGTACGACGTTCCGGTAAGGGTCAAGAGGCCCGCCAGAAGCGCCACCGAAACCGCCACCGGATTGAGCAGTGGATGAAATTTCGCCCGTGCGTAAAGCCCATAAGCGATTTGATAGGCGATCAAGGTAACGGTGAGGCCCAGGAGCGGCGTGGCCGACAGGTAGACCCAGATGTCCTCGAAGCGGGCGTTCATGGTCTGCGCCGGCGCAGCCAGGCAAACAGCAACGCGGTGACCGCGATGGTGAGCGCCGTACTGAGAATCAGCGACACCAGAATCGGCAGCGCTTCGCCGCGAATCCGCTCGACGTGGATCATCACGCCCACACCGGCCGGAACAAACAACAGCGACAGGTGGGTCAGCATGCCATTGGCCGTGTCGCGCAGCTGTTCCGGCGCGCCGCCCCTGGCAACCAGGGTGGCAAACAGCATCAACATGCCGATCACCGGCCCCGGCACCGGCAGATCCAGCCCATGCGCGATGATTTCGCCTACGGTCTGGTAGATCAGCAACAGGGTGAAGGCGGGCAGCATCGCGGTGGTTGCGGCAAAAAAGCAGCCGGGCGCGCCCAACGACAACGCCGCGCTAAGGCGGCCCCGATGGTGTGTACGCGCCGTGCTTACTTGGCGTCGAGTACTTGCTGCAATTCGCCGGACTGGTACATCTCGGCCAGAATATCGGAGCCGCCGACGAACAGGCCGTTGACATACAGCTGGGGAATGGTCGGCCAGTTGGCGTATTCCTTGATGCCCTGGCGGATATCCGGATCTTCGAGCACGTTGAACGTGGCCGGCTTGTTCACGCCACAGGCCTTGAGGATCTGGATTGCCTTGGCCGAAAAGCCGCATTGCGGGAAGGTCGGCGTGCCTTTCATGAACAGCACGACGGGATTGGAGGTAACGGTCTGGCGAATGCGGTCTTGGGTATCCATGATGTCTTGTCGGGAATGGTCCAGAGGTTGAAATGGGGTCATGCTTGGCACGAGCGATTGAAACAATTTGATCAGCACATGATTACATACCCTCTGACCATGTGCCGGGCAAAAAAGTTTGCACTTGCTTGCCGCGTCGGCGCAATCACCATGCGCATCGCCCGGTCTTTATACGCCCACTGCGACTCTCAAGATCGGCGCGATTATCGCAATTGCAAGAGTACACAAACAGTCCGGATCATCTTACTGCAAATTTGCTCATCAAATGCTTGGCGAATACGCGTTGGTGCGGCCCTGCCTCTCAGACGGCCCGGCGCTTGCCGCCTGAAATGCGGTCCAGTCCGGCCAAGTCGCGCCAGGTCGCGATCGACTCGAAGCCGGCGGCGCCAAGGCATGCACGCACTTGCGCACCCTGGTCGAAGCCGTGCTCCAGCAGCAGCCAGCCGGCTGGCGCCAGGTGCGTGGGCGCGGCGGCCACGATTGCGTCGATGCACTGCATGCCGTCAAGCCCGCCGACCAGCGCTGCAAGCGGTTCGAAACGCAGATCGCCCTGGGGCAGATGCGGGTCGGCTGCCGGGATGTAGGGCGGGTTGGCGACAATGAGTTCGAATGCGCGACCGCCCAAGCCGGCGAGCCAGTCACTTTCGAGCCATTCGATGCGTCCGGGCGCCAGCGCGCTGCCGTTGACGGCGGCAATTTCAAGTGCGCTACCCGAGGCATCGGTTGCCGTGACCTGCGCCTGCGGCAACTCGCATGCAAGCGTGACCGCGATCGCGCCGCTGCCGGTGCCGAGGTCCAGGATGCGTGGTCGTTGCAGGCTTCGCGCGCATTCGATGGCGCGTTCGACCAGCAGTTCGGTTTCCGGTCGCGGAATCAGCACCGCCGGCGTGACCTTGAAGCTGCGTCCATAAAACTCGCGCCAGCCAATGATGTAGGCGAAGGGCTCGCCGTCGCGTCGCCGCCGCGCCCAATCGCGAAACCGTGTCGCCGCGGGCGCGTCGATCAGGCGCTCGGGGAATGCCGCAAGGCTGGCCGCGGGCACACCGCTTGCGTGCGCCAAAAGCATGCGCGCTTCACGGCGTTCGATGTCGGCCGCCCCCAGCAGGGCTTCGACGGCGCATTGCTCTTGCATGGCGAAGTGCGCTTACTGCTCGCCCAGAGCGGCCAGCAGTTCGGCCTGGTGTTCGGCGGCCAGTGCGTTGGTCAACTCGTCCAGATCGCCGTCCATGATGGCGGCGATCTTGTAGAGGGTCAGGTTGATGCGATGGTCGGTGACGCGCCCCTGCGGGAAGTTGTAGGTGCGGATGCGCTCCGAGCGATCGCCGGAGCCGATCAGGCTCTTGCGGGTTGCCGCTTCCTTGGCCTGGGCTTCGCGGGTTTCGCGGTCCTTGATGCGCGCGGCCAGCACCGCGAACGCGCGCTCCTTGTTCTGATGCTGCGAGCGGCCGTCCTGGCATTCCGCCACGATGCCGGTGGGCAGGTGCGTGATGCGCACCGCCGACTCGGTCTTGTTGACATGCTGGCCGCCGGCGCCGGAGGCACGGTAGACATCGATGCGAATGTCTTCCGGGCGTATCAGAACGTCGGCGACTGCGTCGGCTTCCGGCATCACCGCCACGGTGCAGGCCGAGGTGTGGATGCGCCCCTGGGCTTCGGTTTCCGGCACCCGTTGCACGCGGTGGCCGCCGGATTCGAATTTGAGCCGCGAGAAGGCACCGCTGCCGATCAGGCGCACGATCACCTCCTTGAAGCCGCCCAGATCCGACGGGCTTTCCGATACCAGTTCGACCTGCCAGCGCTTGCGTTCGGCGAAGCGCGTATACATGCGCAACAAGCTGCCGGCGAAAAGCGCCGATTCGTCGCCCCCGGTACCGGCACGGATCTCCAGAAAAATGTTTTTTTCGTCGTTGGGATCCGTGGGTAGCAAGGCCCGCTCCAGGTCTCGTTCGAGGGTGACTACGTCCGCGCGCGCGCTGCGCATCTCCTCCTCGGCGAAGGCTTTCATCTCGGCATCCGAAAGCATGTCCTGCGCGGCTACGATATCGTTTTCACGTGCCTGGTGGCGCCGATACAGTTCGACCACCGGCGTGATGTCGGCGTGTTCGCGCGTCAGCCTGCGGTAGGCTTCCATGTCGCGGGTTGCGCCTTCGGCAGACAACAGCGCATCGAGTTCGACAAGCCTTGTTCCAAGCTGGCTTAGCTTGGATGCCATGCTGGGTTTCATTGGGTACTCGGTTCAGTCGGTAAGGTTCATGGGCGGCTGCGCAGCGCCGCCTTGTGGGCCAGGCTGCGGCCCAAAGCGCGGGCGCCGCGCCGTGTGACCACCTAAAGCTTGAACAGGGACTTCACCAGCGCACTGACCTGGGCCCGCTCATTGCCCGCCGCCTGCGCCAGTGCCGCAGTCGGGTTGTGCATCAGCTTGTTGGTCAAGGCCTGGCTCAGGTGCTCAACGATCTCGCGCGGATCGCGCCCCTGTTCGAGTGCCTTGACCGCGCGCTCGAGTTCGACCACACGCGCGGTTTCGGCTTGCGAGCGCAGGCGTTTGATCAGCGGGGTCGATTCACGGCTATCGAGCCACCGCATGAAGCCCTGCACGCGGGTTTCGATGATTGCTTCGGCTTGCAGTACCGCGCCACGGCGCGCATCCATGCCTTCGCGCACGGTCTCGGCCAGATCATCGATGGTGTACAGATAAACGTCGTCCAGGCGCGCAACCTCGGGCTCGATGTCGCGCGGCACCGCCAGATCCACCATGAACATCGGGCGCCGCTTGCGTGCCTTGAGTGCACGTTCGATCAGGCCCTTGCCGAGAATCGGCAGTGACGCTGCGGTGCATGAAACCACGATGTCGTAACGATGCAGCTCCGTGGGCAGGTCGCTCAAGCGCATGGCATTGCCCATCACACGCCGGGCCAGACCGTGCGCGCGTTCGACCGTGCGATTGGCAACGGTGATCGACTGCGGGCTTCGCGCGGCGAAATGGGTGGCGGTCAGTTCGATCATTTCGCCGGCACCGATCAACAGCACGTGGGTATCGGCGACTGCGGGAAAAATGCGTTCGGCCAGACGCACCGCGGCGGCGGCCATCGAAACCGACTGCGTGCCGATCGCGGTTTGCGAGCGCACTTCCTTGGCCACCGCAAACGAGCGCTGAAACAACTGGTGCAGGTAGGTGCCCATGGCGCCGGCGTTCTCGGCGCTGCGCGCAGCCTCCTTCATCTGTCCCAGGATTTGCGGCTCGCCGATCACCATCGAATCGAGCCCTGCGGCAACGCGGAACGCATGCCGCACGGCCTGCTCGTGCCCCAGCGTGTACAAGTGCGGTTTGAGGATGCCGGGGTCGACCCGGTGGTAGTCGGCCAGCCAGCGCGCCGCATCGGCGACGACTTCGATACCTTTTTCGGTGGCGCAATAAATCTCGGTGCGATTGCAGGTGGAAAGGATCGCCGCCTCGCGCGCGAAGCGGCGCGCCAGAAATTCGGTAAGCGCGGTATGCATGCGTTCGACGTGAAAAACCACCTGCTCGCGCAAATGCACGGGAGCAGTATGGTGATTCAGGCCAAAGGCGGCTAGATGCATGTGGGCAATCGGCAATGCGCGGGCAGGGCCGCAGCCGGGAGCCGGGAGCCGGGAGCAGGGTCTTGCTGCCGGCGACGCCCGTCAACCCACCTCGCAACCCCCGCAGATTGTTGAATTATAAGGTGGAATTTGCAGCGTTGGCGCTCACAAGTTTGTCCTCACAAGCAGGTCCGGCAGGAGCTACCGCACGCCACGCCAAGCGTCAGCCGCTGACCGGTGGCAGGATCAGCGTAAATGTGCTGCCACGGCCGGGCTCGCTCTTCACGGCGATGCTGCCGCCATGCTTTTCCAGCACGGTCTTGACGAAAGCCATGCCGAGGCCGGCACCCTGCGCCTTGGGCTGGCCGGGTTCGGAAAAGCGTCGATAGCGCTCGAACAGGCGGGCCTGATTCTCCGCAGAAATGCCGTAGCCCTGGTCGGCAACCTCGCATACATGCATGGGTTTGCCGGCGATTTCGCGCTCCCCCACTGCAACGGTGACGACGGTACTTTCAGGGCTGTACTTGACCGCGTTGGTCAGCAGGTTGACGATGGCGCGCAACAACAGGGCGCGGTCCGCCAGCACCGGCAAGGGTTCGCCGTCCCATTTGAGGTCCAGGCGAATCGACTTCTGGCGGGCGACGGTCCAGACATCGTCGACGGCTTCCTCGGCGAGCGCACCGAGGTCTTCAACCACCGGTTCGTGCGCCTTGGTTTCAGCACGTGCGAGTTGCAGAAACTGCTCGGAAAGCGATAGCGTGCGCCGCGCGTAATGCTCGATGCGCTTGTGTACTTCCGCCTTCGGATTGTCGTCGGGGTCGAGTTCGTGCAATTCGAGCAGGGCGATGATCGAACTCTGCGGCGAGCGCATGTCGTGCGACAAGAAGGCCAGCACCTCCTCGCGTGCACGTTCGGCCTGTCGCAGTTCGCTGATGTCGGAGAAGCTGACGATCCAGCCGGCAGGGGTGGCGTCGTCCCCATCGAGGCGGGCGCAGCGTGCCAGCAGGTTGCGCTCATGTCGGTTGACGCATTCAAGCGCCGGCCTGGGTGTATCGGCCACGCCTTCGCCGGCGCTGCCGTCCGGCTCGGCCAAGCGCTTGAGCGCA
>Ga0163155_10002949_pt1 | contig 18662 bp, 7 predicted proteins | sample OliLakLV19SP4G1_FD_148611 | JGI IMG/M metagenome (GOLD analysis project Ga0163155, IMG submission 148611) | Freshwater microbial mat bacterial communities from Lake Vanda, McMurdo Dry Valleys, Antarctica - Oligotrophic Lake LV.19.SP4.G1 | ecosystem: Environmental > Aquatic > Freshwater > Lake >... | reverse complement strand
GTTCACTTTCCTCGGCGCTGATCGCGATGATGGCGGGAACCGTCTGCAGCCGACTGTCAGCCTTCAGCATCCGAATCAGTTCACGCGCGTGTGCCTCATCATCATCGGAGCCGATGATGATGAGGCTGGGCACCGCACTGCGCAGCGCACCTCGAGACAGCTCACTGGGCCCGACGGCCTCGATGCTTAGTCCAGCCTGTTCTGCCCACTCTTCGGCAGCCCGGAGGACACGCGCCGGCAGGATGCCAGCCGTCAAGATGACAGTCGGAACCGGCGGTACCAAGGGCACGGAGGGTGACAGACTCATCCAGAACAGACGATTCAGTGGGGCAGACGCAAGTGGCGCGACTTCGTCAGAAGGGCGTCGCTTGCTCAATCAGCATGATGGGGATCCCGTCCCTGACGGTGAACCGGAGGCGACAGACCGGGCAGTCGAGCGCGGCCTGTGACCCAAGCTCCGTCATTCTGAGCGCGCCCTTGCACTGAGGACACCGGAGCATAGCAAGTAGTTCAGGAGCGAGTGACATCAGCCCTTACTCCTGCGGCACCGTGAAGCCGAACCGCCGCAAGGCGGCGGCGTCCTTTCTCCAGTCCGGCATCACCTTGACCCAGAGATCGAGATACACGGAGGCCTCGACCAGTTTTTCGATCAGCACACGAGAGGCCGTGCCGATCTCGCGAATCGTACGTCCTTTCGCGCCGAGGACAATCCCCTTCTGGCTGTCGCGTTCGACGTACACGACGGCGCGGATATAGATCGGCGACTTGTTCTCGCGGAACTCCTCGATATCCACGAAGATTCCGTACGGCACCTCTTCGTGGAGAATGGCGAGCGCGCTTTCACGGATGGCTTCTGCCGCGAAAAAACGGACCGGCTGCGTGCTGAGCTCGTCGGCGGGATAGAGAAACGGCGACGGTGGCAGGTGGGACGCGATGCGCTCGAGCAATGCGTCGATCCCCTGGCCGGTTTCCGCGCTGCCGACGATCACCGTGGGGTTCGTCTCGAGTTGCGCCCGATTACCCGCATTGATCAGGTCTGCCTTGTTCGCCCAGGTGAGCTGGGTCCGCGGCAACGGCGTCCCCGGAGGAACGAGGGATTCGAGCGGCGGCGGCGGACCATTCGTCGCATCATGGACATAAACCGCCACATCCGCATCGCGGAGCGCGGCCACTGCGCTGGCCAGCATGGAGCGCTGGAGGGTGTAGCTCGGGTCGAGCAGCCCGGGGGTGTCGAGCAGCACGAGCTGATAGGTGTCACTGGTGACGATTCCGACGGCCGAGACGCGCGTGGACTGCGGCTTGGGGCTGGTGATCGCCAGCTTCAGCCCGAGCAGTCGGTTGAGCAGAGTCGACTTGCCGGCATTGGGTTTACCCACCAGCGCGACGTGTCCAGCACGGGTGATGGGCAGCTCGGGAGGCGGCTCGGGAGGCGGCGTGTTCATGTGGGAGGGAAGAGGTCGGGCCGTGCGTGCAGGGAGCGATCGAGATCCGCGGCCCTGCGAGAGACGCTCGGGGTGCACTGACAGGAATCATACACGCACGAAACCCTCGATTGCATGAAGCAACCGAGGGTTTCGCAAAGGTGCCGGCGACGGCCTACTCTCCCGCGACCTCGCGGCCGGAGTACCATCAGCGCTGTCGGGCTTAACGACCGTGTTCGGAATGGGAACGGGTGTGGCCCCGACGCTCTAGTCGCCAGCGAATTAGTCAAGTGATGAAGGCAGATGATCGTGGGTAATGAAACCACGTCGCAGATTTCGCGATTGGCGACGCAACCGAGTTGCGTAAGTGACCGGGCTTTTGCGTACCGGTCACAGTATTGGGAGTCAAGCCGCACGGGCGATTAGGACCGCTGCGCTCGGAATGGATTGCTCCACGTCCACGGGCGGCCTATCGACGGAGTCGTCTCCTCCGGCCCTTCAGGATGCTCAAGGCATCAGGGAGAATTCATCTTGGGGGGCGTTTCCCACTTAGATGCGTTCAGCGGTTATCGCCACCGATCATCGCTACCCGGCGGTGCCCTTGGCAGGACAGCCGGGACACGAGCGGATCGTCCGACTCGGTCCTCTCGTACTAGAGTCCGCACCCCTCAATTCTCCAGCGCCCACGACGGATACAGACCGAACTGTCTCACGACGTTCTGAACCCAGCTCATGTACCACTTTAACCGGCGAACAGCCGGACCCTTGGGACCTTCTCCAGCCCCAGGATGTGATAAGCCGACATCGAGGTGCCAAACCGCGCCGTCGATGTGAACTCTCGGGCGCGATAAGCCTGTTATCCCTAGCGTACCTTTTATCCGTTGCGCGATAGCCGATCCACACCGGGCTACCGGATCACTACAGCCGACTTTCGTCCCGGTTCGACCCGTCGGTCTCACCGTCAGGCTGGCTTCTGCTGTTACACTCTATAAGCGCGAGTACCGACCGCGCTGAGCCAACCATGCGCGCGCCTCCGTTACTTTTTCGGAGGCGACCGCCCCAGTCAAACTGCCCACCTGCCACGGTCCTAGCAAGGGTTTGCCTTGCGTAGTGAGGACAGCACACCACCCAGGGTGGTATTTCACTGGTGCCTCCCCCGAGGCTAGCGCCCCGGGCTCATCGGCTCCCACCTATGCTACACAGTGAAGTGCACCGTCCAATGACAAGCTACAGTAAAGGTGCATAGGGTCTTTTTGTCCTGTCGCGGGGACTCGGAATCCTCACCGAGACTGCAATTTCGCCGAGCACGTGGTCGAGACAGTGCTCAAGTCGTTACGCCATTCGTGCAGGTCGGAACTTACCCGACAAGGAATTTCGCTACCTTAGGACCGTTATAGTTACGGCCGCCGTTTACCGGGGCTTCGGCTCAAGGCGTCGCCTTGCGGCTAACCTCTCCCCTTAACCTTCCGGCACCGGGCAGGCGTCAGTGCGTATACGGCGCCTTATGCGGCTTGGCACGCACCTGTGTTTTTGCTAAACAGTCGCTTGAGCCGATTCTCTGCGGCCTCATCACGCTTCGGGTGTTCCCCTGACGCAATAAGGCATCCCTTCTTCCGAAGTTACGGGATCATTATGCCGAGTTCCTTGACCACGTTTCACTCGTTCACCTGAGGCTACTCGCCTTACCCACCTGTGTCGGTTTACGGTACGGAGCCTCGTAGCTCTCCCCCATCCGCTTTTCTTGCCAGTCGACGCGACACCCCTTGAATTGCATCGCTGCGATTCTTGGCATCCGGTCTCGGCCTTGCAGCCTACGCCGTTACATGAGCAATCCACAAGCTCACGGGCATGTTGTTCCTGGGTCCCGGATGGCTTCAACGAACTACGAGACGGACAGGAATCTTGACCTGTTTTCCATCAGCTACGCCTCTGGGGCCTCGCCTTAGGGTCCGCCTCACCCAGCGCTGATTGCCATGGCGCTGGAACCCTTGGGTTTCCGGTGTGCGGGGTTCTCACCCGCATTTGCGCGTACTCATTCCGGCATCCTCACTTCTCATCGCTCCACGGCTCGTTTCCACGACCGCTTCACAGCAGATGAGAACGCTCCCCTACCCCGTATGCAATGCATACAGGCCAAGCTTCGGCGGGCCGCTTAATCCCGACCATTCTCGGCGCATCTCCGCTGGACCAGTGAGCTATTACGCACTCTTTAAAGGAATGGCTGCTTCTAAGCCAACCTCCTGGTTGTCACGGCAGCGACACATCCTTCGCTATACTCAGCGGCCACTTCGGGGCCTTAGCTGTGGCTCTGGGTTCTTTCCCTCTCGCCTACGAACATTATCGCTCGCAGACTGCCTCCCAGCGTCCATTCCATGGGCATTCGGAGTTTGGTTGGGGTTGGTACCAGCGTCGCCGGCCCGCGCCCATCCAGTCGCTCTACCTCCCAGGAACATGCACTGAGGCTCTACCTAAATAGATTTCGGGGAGAACCAGCTATCTCCAGGCTTGATTGGCCTTTCACCCCTATCCACAAGTCATCCGAACGGTTTTCAACCCATACCGGTGCGGGCCTCCACGTCGTGTTACCGACGCTTCACCCTGCTCATGGATAGATCGCCCTGGCTTCGGGTCTACCCCCAGGCACTCTAACTCGCCCTCTGCAGGACTCGCGTTCGCTCTGGTTCCGTGGCTGAGCCACTTAACCTCGCGCCTGAGGCGTAACTCGCCGGATCATAATGCAAAAGGCACGCCGTCAGTCGTCGTTCAGCGTGAGCCAAACGCAACCTCCGACCGCTTGTTGGCATGTGGTTTCAGGATCTCTTTCACTCCCCGCACTGGGGTGCTTTTCACCTGTCCCTCACGGTACTCGTCCACTATCGGTCACAGAGGAGTCTTTAGCCTTGGAGGGTGGTCCCCCCAACTTCCGACGGGATTTCTCGCGTCCCGCCGTACTCAGGAACTCTACTACGTCAGACACCTCAGCTTCGCCTACCGGGCTCTCACCGTCTGCGGCCCCCCGTTCCAAGGGAGTTCAGCTGCTTTCGTCCAACGCGTCCGTAGGTCCTATAACCCCGGCATGTAAACACACCGGTTTAGGCTCCGCCCCTTTCGCTCGCCACTACTCAGGGCATCTCGGTTGATTTCTCTTCCTCCCGGTACTGAGATGTTTCAGTTCCCAGGGTTCGCTTCCGCGTTGCCGCGGATGACGGGACTCGCGCCCCGCCGGGTTGCCCCATTCGGCCATCTCGGGATCACCGCGTGTGTGCCACTCCCCCGAGCTTATCGCAGCTTACCACGGCCTTCATCGCCTCTCTGTGCCCAGGCATCCCCCACATGCCATCTCTCGCTTGACCTCCCGTAACCGGTCAAGCCAATCGCGCAAATCTGCTTCGAGTGATATGCAAAACTGCCACATATCTCGATGTGATTCCATTTCCCACGATCATTACTGCCTTCATCACTTGTCAAACAACGGTGCCCAACGCCAGCCCAAGCCGGCGCGCTGCACACCACTGAAATCGAATCGAGAGAATAAATGCCGAGGCGGCGACTACTGAGTCACTTTCAGCCAGAATGTCACCATTCCGGGCTACTCGTGGACTCCGTTAAGGAGGTGATCCAGCCGCAGGTTCCCCTACGGCTACCTTGTTACGACTTCGCCCCAGTCATGATGCTCGCCTTCGGCCGCTTGGTCCCTTGCGGGTTCCGACACGGACTTCGGGCGCTCACCACTTCCATGGCGTGACGGGCGGTGTGTACAAGGCCCGGGAACGTATTCACCGTGGCGTAGCTGATCCACGATTACTAGCGATTCCAGCTTCATGCCGTCGAGTTGCAGACGACAATCCGAACTGAGGGCAGTTTTGGGGATTGGCTCCCACTTGCGTGTTCGCGACCCTTTAGCCTGCCCATTGTAGCACGTGTGTAGCCCCAGACGTAAGGACCATGATGACTTGACGTCGTCCCCACCTTCCTCCGGTTTGGCACCGGCAGTCTCGCTAGAGTCCCCGCCATGACGCGCTGGTAACTAACGACGAGGGTTGCGCTCGTTGCGGGACTTAACCCAACATCTCACGACACGAGCTGACGACAGCCATGCAGCACCTGTGACCGTGCTCCGAAGAGCCCCGACGGTTTCCCACCGAGTTCACGGCCATGTCAAGCCTGGGTAAGGTTCTTCGCGTTGCGTCGAATTAAACCACATGCTCCACCGCTTGTGCGGGCCCCCGTCAATTCCTTTGAGTTTCAACCTTGCGGTCGTACTCCCCAGGCGGGGCACTTAATGCGTTAGCGTCGGCACTCAGGGGGTCGCTCCCCCAAGCACCTAGTGCCCATCGTTTACGGCGTGGACTACCAGGGTATCTAATCCTGTTTGCTCCCCACGCTGTCGCGCCTCAGTGTCAGCAACTGCCCAGCAGGCCGCCTTCGCCACCGGTGTTCTTCCGGATCTCTACGCATTCCACCGCTACACCCGGAATTCCACCTGCCTCTACAGTGCTCCAGTCAGACCGTCCCGATGGCCGACGCAGGGTTGAGCCCTGCGCTTTCACCACCGGCGCATCTAACCACCTACGCGCCCTTTACGCCCAGTGATTCCGGACAACGCTCGCACCCTCCGTATTACCGCGGCTGCTGGCACGGAGTTAGCCGGTGCTTCCTCACTCGGTACCGTCACACCTCTCGAAAAAGGTCGTTCGTCCCGAGCAACAGGGGTTTACACACCGAAATGCTTCATCCCCCACGCGGCGTCGCTGCGTCAGCCTCTCGGCCATTGCGCAAGATTCCCCACTGCTGCCTCCCGTAGGAGTCTGGGCCGTTTCTCAGTCCCAATGTGGCTGGCCATCCTCTCAGACCAGCTACCCGTCGTCGCCTTGGTGCGCCGTGACCGCACCAACTAGCTGATAGGCCGCGAGCCCCTCTCCGAGCCGTAAACGTTTCCTCCCCCGGTGATGCCACCAGAAGAGCGTATGCGGTATTACCCGGCCGTTGGGCCGGCTATCCCCCACTCGAAGGCAGGTTGCTCACGTGTTACGCACCCGTTCGCCGGTTGCCCCTTGCGGAGCCCCCTTGACTTGCATGTGTTAAGCACGCCGCCAGCGTTCGTCCTGAGCCAGGATCAAACTCTCCAAGAAGAATTCAACTAGCTCTCGCGAACCGCTCACAACACCCATTGCTGGACCATCATGAGACGGTCCGGAATCATAAAATTCGTGCTTTGAATCTCTATGCCGCAGAGCACGAACCCTGCGGCTTCACGAGATACCACCACAACGCTTCTCTCTCGATTGTCAATCAGCTTGATCGGTGTGGAGCGCCGCACCATCGCGCATCGCACCACCGTGTCCTTCACGCCCCGTATCCGGGACAGACACCAATGATAGCCTGCCAATCTCCCCCGTCAACCCCTGCCATGGAGAAAAATCACACATCGTGCGACAGCGAAAACAACCGCTCGATTTCCCCCATCGGCGCGCAGGTTTCCCGACGCACCGTCGCGCACCACCGCACACGGTTCCTCACCCAATCTCACGCGTCAAATCACGCGCCAAATCACGCGCCAAATCACGCGACAACTCACGCGACAACTCACCCGCCCGCGTCATCCTCGCCGGGAATCCGTTCATACCGATCCTCGGTGAAGTCGATCTCATCGGCTTCATCGTCATCCTCGTCGTCATCGTCCAGCTCGTCGTCCTCGAACTCATCGAGGTCGTCGTCATCCTCATCGTCCTCCTCGTCATCCAGATCATCGTCGTCGAGATCGTCGTCGTCGAGATCCTCCTTGTCCTCGCCGCCATTCCCGGGACCAGCGGCCCGCACGGCGCGACTGGACTCGCAGCCTGCAGCGCCAGCACCGGCGCCCATCGATGCCCACGCATCCACCGCTGATGCCATCGATGCCCACACTGCCTGTTCCGACATGCCTGCGTTCTCCCCGTGCGTTCAGATGTCGTGAAGTCGTGCGACGGATGGCGCACCAGCCACCCGTCGCACCCATGCGTCAATCGCGATCGCGTTCCTTCTTCAGGTCACGCGTGTTCCGCTTGCGATCGATGGTGTTCAACACCTTCTTGCGCAAACGAATCGACTGCGGCGTGACCTCGATCAACTCGTCTTCCTCGATGTACTCCAGCGCGCTCTCCAACGTGTGAATGCGCGGCGGTTCGAGCACGATCGCATCATCCGCCGACTTGCTCCGCATGTTGGACAGCTTCTTCTCCTTGGTCGGATTCACGTCCATGTCGCCAGGACGTGAATTCTCGCCCACCACCATGCCTTCGTACACTGGCTGACCGGGCTCCACGAACAGCGTCGCGCGCTCGCCGAGGTTGCCCAGCGCAAAGGCGATGATCGTGCCGTTCTCCATGCTCACCAGCACGCCACGCGTACGGCCATCCAGCGCCCCGGACCAGGCCCCGTATTCGAGGAAGCGGTGATGCATGATCCCGGTGCCACGCGTATCCGTCAGGAACTCGGAACGGTAGCCGAACAGCCCACGGGCGGGGATCCGATACGTCAGCCGCACCATCCCCTGTCCCGGATTCTTCATCTCGGTCATCTCGGCCTTGCGGGGACCAAGCTTCTCGATCACCGCACCGACATAGTCATCCGGCACGTCGATCAGCAGTTCCTCGTAGGGCTCCAGCTTCTGGCCGTTGTCACCGATCCGCGTGATCACCTTCGGGCGTGACACCTGAAACTCGAACCCCTCGCGGCGCATGGTCTCCATCAGGATCGACAGATGCAACTCTCCACGACCACTGACCTTCCAGGTGTCGGTGTTGTCCGTCTCCTCCACCCGCAGTGCGACGTTCCGCTCCAGCTCCTTCATCAGCCGATCACGCACCTGGCGCGACGTCACGAACTTCCCTTCCTTTCCGGCGAACGCCGAGGTGTTCACCTGGAAGTCGACGCTGATGGTCGGCTCCTCGACGGCAATCCCCTCGAGGCGCTCCTGGAACGACGGATCGGTGATGGTCAACCCGATCTCGACGTTCTCCAACCCGGCCACCGACACGATTTCCCCGGCCGACGCCTCCTGCACCTCGACGCGCTCCAGCCCTTCGAAGCAGAACAGCTTGGTGACACGACTGTTCTGGACCGGCAGCGTCGGATCCATCTGCAGCAGCGACACGACATCACCCACCCTCACGACGCCCATCTCCACACGGCCGATACCCATGCGGCCAAGGTAGCTGGAGTAGTCGATGGTCGAGACGAGCATCTGGAACGGGCCGGTCGCATCGTTCGGCGGGATCGGCACATACTGCAGAATCGCATCGAACAACGGATTCATCGTCGTCCCCTGGACATCCATATCCATCGTCGCGATGCCCTGGCGTGCGCTGGCATACACCACCGGCGCATCGAGCTGCGCTTCGGTGGCATCGAGCTCGATGAAGAGGCTCAACACCTCGTCGTGCACACGCATCGGATCGGCGCCCGGGCGGTCGATCTTGTTGATGACGACGATCGGCACCCGCCCGAGTTCGAACGCCTTGCGCAGCACGAAGCGCGTCTGCGGCATCGGGCCATCGAAGGCATCGACCACCAGCAGCACGCCATCCACCATGCGCATGATCCGCTCGACTTCACCGCCGAAGTCGGCGTGACCGGGCGTGTCGATGATGTTGATCTTGTTCTCTTTCCAGCGGATCGACGTGTTCTTCGCGAGAATCGTGATGCCGCGTTCTTTCTCGAGCGGATTGGAGTCCATGACACGCTCGGCGACAATCTGGTTCTCGCGGAACGCTCCGGCCTGGCGGAGCATCTGATCCACGAGAGTCGTCTTACCGTGGTCGACGTGCGCAATGATGGCAATGTTACGAATAGACATCCCGGAAACTTAGTCCGGGGGCCAAGTGCCCCCGGAAAATCCGGTGCCGTCGATCGGTCGTGGCCTCGGCTTGCGCCCCCCCAGCTGTCGTCGATGCGCCGGGGGGACGCTCGACCGCGGCTACGCCGCCGCCGCCGCTGACGCTGACGCTGCAGCACGATCGAGGATGATACCGCGGGCCTGGAGCGCCTGCTGGAACCCACCCTTGTCGACCGCCTTCAGCCAGGCGTCGTTCGCGTCGACCACGTCCCGCTCGACCAGGTCCAGCAGTGCGTCGTTCATGGTCACCATGCCCAGCTTCTTGGACGTCTGCATCACCGTCGGAATCTGGAAGGTCTTGCCTTCGCGGATCAGGTTCGAGACGGCGGTGTTCGAGAGCAGCACCTCGCGCGCGGCAGCCCGCCCGCCCCCTTTCTTCTTGACGAGCGTCTGCGAGATCACACCACGCAGCGACTCGCTGAGCATGGTCCGGATCTGCGACTGCCGGTCGGCCGGGAACTGATCGATCAGCCGATCGACCGTGCTCGGTGCGGTGGTGGTGTGCAGCGTTCCGAAGACCAGATGCCCGGTTTCGGCGGTTTCGATCGCGCATTCGATCGTCTCGAGGTCGCGCAACTCACCGACCAGAATGACATCCGGATCCTCGCGCAACGCCGCCCGCAGCGCGGCCTTGAAGCTGTTCGTATGCACCCCGACCTGCCGCTGCGTGATGATGCACTTCTTGCTGGCATGCACGAACTCGATCGGATCTTCGATCGTGATGATGTGATCCGTGCGGGTGCGGTTGACCAGATCGATCATGCCGCAGAGGGTGGTGCTCTTGCCGCTGCCGGTGGGCCCGGTGACCAGTACCAGCCCCTTGGTCAGCGTGCAGAGCGCCGTCTCGTGCTCGGACAGGCCAAGCTGTTCGGCGGTGATGATGGTCGATGGAATCAGGCGGAACACGGCCGCCGCGCCGCACCGGTCACGCAGCGCATTGCCGCGGAACCGTGCGACACCGGGGATGTCGATCGCAAAGTCGGTGTCGTTGCGCTCGGTGAACTCGACCCGGTTCCGTTCCGGCATCGAGGCAAGGAGCATCTGCTCCAGCTGATCGCCACCCAGCGGCGCGGCACCACTGATCCGGACCAGGTCACCATCGCGACGGATGATCGGCGGTTCGCCGACGCGGAGGTGCAAGTCACTGCCCTTTTGTGCCGCGAGCGCGCGAAGCAGCGCGTCGAGGGCCTTGCGTGGCCCGCTGTCGAGCACCGGCGTGGCTTGTGCGACCGCCGCTTCCTCGCGAAGCGCGGGATCGGCCGAGCTGGCGGGAAGGATCTGCGCCACCACGCGGCCATCGGCATCGCGCTGAATCGAACAGTCCACCGGCACGCCATTGCCATCATACGCGAATCGCGCGGGGCCGCCCCCCATCACCGCCGCCTGGAGCGACGCCGGCGCAATCTCGCGCAACAGGCCGACGATCTGCTCGGCACTGAGCGGCTGTTTGGTGATCGCGCGTGTTCCACCATCGAAGCGGAGCTCCGCAGCGGCTCCTTCATACAGCACCAGTGTCGTTGGTGGCGCCGTACCGAGTGCCATCAGAAACTTGTCGAGCGAAGCCATGGAGAGCCTGCGGCAGCGAGCGTGGGACTGGCGTTCAACCGGGGGTGGGTCGGCTGCCGATCCGTTGGTGGACGGAAGGTCGATCGTTCTCGGGAAAGGACGCCCGTCGCGCCCGCCGGTCACGTGTGCCGCCGCTCATGTACTCAGGTGTTTGTCGCGGCGCACGCGCGTTGTGCGCTCGCGGCGGCGGCGGAGTGCACCCTGCCACAACGCAAACTCATTCGCGCGACGAGTTCTCGCCCTCTACCGCTGCGAGTTCCCCGCACGCGAGTTGCACCGACAACAGCGTTAACGCAAAGGGGCCAAGCCGCGAAGGCGCAAAGAATCTGAGCTCGACCGCGCGGGACGTGGCTGGGGTCACCGCAGAACGGCATTGGCTGCTGCAATTTTCAGTGAATTGAGGCGCCTCGTCTCGATACAGGCCACTTCGCGAGATGAACGCTTTGCGTCCTTGCGCCTTGGCTCCTTTGCGTTAGCGCTGTTGCACGAAGCTGGCCCTTTCCGTCACACCGCGGTCGAGCGCTACGCCGTCGGATGATTGGCGAGGCGCGCGCAGAGCAGCACTGCGTGACGGAAGCTGGAGACGTCGGCGATGCCCTGGCCGGCGATGTCGAGGGCGGTGCCGTGGTCGGGGGACGTCCGCGGAAATGGCAACCCGAGCGTGACGTTCACGCCGGAACCAAAGGAGGCAACCTTGATCGCCGTCATCCCGACGTCGTGATATGGCGCGATCACGACGTCGAACTCGCCGCGCATGGCGCGCACGAAGACCGTGTCGGCCGGGAACGGCCCCGACGCCCCCATCTCGATGGCAATCGGTGCCAGCAGTTCGGTGTCATCCGAGCCGAACCGTCCACCGTCGCCCCCGTGGGGATTCAGTGCACAGAGCGCGATGCGCGGCGTGGGCATGCCGAACCAGTGCTGGAGCCCTTCGCGCGTGAGGCGAATGGCATCCCGAAGGACATCTGCCGTCAGCGCGGCAGGGACGTCGCGAAGCGGCAGATGCGTGGTCGCCAGCACCACCCGCAACGATTCGCTGGCCAGCATCATGGCCGTCTTGCGGCCCGTCAGATCCGCCAGCAGCTCGGTGTGACCGGCAGCGTCGTAGCCGCCCAGGAGCAAGGCGTGTTTGTCGAGCGGGGCGGTGACGATCCCGCGAACCGCGCCCGATTGCGCCAGCTCCACAGCCCGCACCACGGCATCACCCGCCAGCTTCCCGGCCAGCGCCTTGCCGCCGCTGGGAGACCAGACACCGATCGCCTCGTGCACATCGACTTCGGTGCCCCGCGGTCCGACCAGCAGCAGTTCACAGTGCTCGGTGACCGCATCATCATCCAGCATCGCCTGGACCAGCTCGGGCCCGATACCGCGCGGGTCGCCAAGCGTGACCGCGAGGCGTGGGCGACGGCGCGTCACGAGCCGGACGGCGGCATCTACTTCTCCGGCCCTTCGACCGGCGCCGCGGCCGGCAAACCCGGGATCGGGTTGCGCAGCACGAAGGTGCTGGCACGCAGGGCGTCGATGAAGCGGCGCATCGACCGCTCATCGACCAGCTGTGCACGAATGCGCTCGCGCACTTCGCCTACCGAGAAGAGCCCTTCCTCCTGCTGGCTGAGCAACTGGAAGACGACGAACTTCTTGGTACCGCGACGCGCATTGTCGATGGCGAATGGCGCGCTGATGTCGTTCACTTTCACTCCGTCGAGCGCCTTCAGGTACGCCGGCGGCAATTCGGCGCGCGGGAACGGATCGTTGAAGGCGCGGATCTCGTCGGCGTCGTGAAACTTTGCGCTCAGCGTGTCATATCGGGCGCCGTTCCGCCAGGCGGTGGCGACGCTGTCGGCCAGCACGTTGGCGCGGCGCTCGTCGGCCGAATCGAGAGCGGGAATGATCAGGATGTGGCGCGCCTTCACTTCCTTCGGCTGCACCTTGTCGACGCGAATGATGTGAAAACCGAAGCTCGTTTCCACCACCGGGCTGATCACGCCGGGCGGCAGTGCGAACATCATGCGATCGAACTCCGGCACCATCTGCCCGCGGCGATTCCAGCCCAGATCACCGCCCGTCTCCTTGTTCGACGGGTCCATGCTCTCGCGCCTGGCAATCAATTCGAAGTTGCCGCCGCGCTGAATCTCGATCAGCAGCGAGTCCACCTTTGCCCGCGCCTTGGCCTTGGCGGCAGCGGTCGGCGTCGGACCGATGACGATCTGGCGAAAGGTGACCTGTGCCGGCCGCTTCGGCAGCGTGGTCCGATTCTTCTCGTACATCTCGATGACGTCGCCTTCCGACACCAACGCACGAACGAGCTTGCCGTCGGTCTTCATCTTCTCGATCAGCTTGCGCTGCACCTGCTGCCGCTTGGCCGCGTCGATCAGCGTCTTGCGATACTCCTCGGGCGAACCGAACCCCGCGCCAGCGAGTGCCTGACGGAACTCCTGATCGCTCTTGAACTGATCACGGATCTTCTTCAGCTGCCCTTCCACCTCAGGCAGCACGTCGCCGTCCGCCACCTCCACCTTCTCGACCACCGCCTTCTGCACCAGGACTTCGGCATCGATCAACTCGTCGATGATCTTCTCGACCAGCTTCCGGTGCTCGACCGTGTCGGGCGGAATCGGCATCCCCTGGGCGCGACGCGTGTTGTACTCCTCCAGCACCTCGCTCCAGAGAATCGGGTGATCTCCGGCAATGGCGATGACCCTGTCGACCGACACGACGTCTGGTCCCGGCTTGGAGCCGGCAGGCCGGACGGCGGGCGGGGTCTGTGCCTGCAGCGCGACGGCGCAGGTCAGCGAGGCGGCAAGCGTGGCAAGCAGTCGAGTCATGCGTCGGAGTACCCGGCAGGCGAGGCGTCGGTTCATCACCCGAGCGGTGGAAGTCCGAGCCACACGGCAAATGTAGAACGGGGGAGCACGGTATTCGTGCTCCCCCGCTGATCTGACAGCACCAGCGCGCTTACGGCTTCGGAGCGGGAGTGGATGGTGCGGGGCCGACTGGCGGCGGCGATTCGCCTGGCATCGGGACCGCCGAGGCCGGACGGTTCGCGGCGCGCGTCGAGTCGGCCGAGCCACGCAGCTTGTTGGCGGCTTCGAGCGCACGATCGACACCGGCGTCGACGATCTTGGCGCCCGGATACCGCATCCGCAGCATCAGATCCATCGAGCGCGCGATCGGGACGAACGCCCCGTCCTTCACCAGCATGCTTTCGAGGAACGTATTGACCCGACTGGTGGCAAGCACCTCGCGCGCGGCCGGCGTCTTGGCGCTGTCGATGAGCTGATTCGGCGCGACGCCGAGCTGCGTCCAGGAATTGATGACCAGCGTGCGGAATTCCGCACGGATCTGGCTCTTCTCCTGATCGCTCAGGTCGACCTTGGCACTGTCAGCCTGCGTCAGGAACAGCTCGTTCCGCATGAAGTTCTTGATCAGCGTCGGAATGATCGTGTCCGGCGCATTCTGAATCTGCGGGATCAGCCCCTGCTCGGGTGGATAGGCATCGATCCAGCGGACGAGCTGACGGGCGGTGAAATCTCCTGTTTTGGTCGTGCCAAGCACCATTCCACTCGTGCGATACTTGTCGAGATCGGCCACGATGTCGCGAGCCATCTTCGGCGCATCCGACTTGACGGCCACCGTGTTGGCGGCTTCGAGCCGCGACCAGTACGTCGACTCGGCTGCCGCAGCACCGCGCTGCTGCATGAGCTGCGCGACGTTCTGGGTCACGGTCGAATAGATCGGGCGATAGATGATGTGGAAACCGAACCGCGTCTGGACGACGGGCGAGATCTCGCCGGGCTTGGTGTTCAGCACGCCGGTTTCGAACTCTGGGGCCATCATGCCCTTGGGGAAGGCGCCGAGCGATCCACCCTGCTGTGCCGATCCGGGGTCCTGACTGAAGCGCGACGCCAGCTGGGCAAAATTCGCCGGTGTGAGGACCTTGCGCAGCGAATCGGCGCGGATCTTCAGCGCGGCGATCTGCGGCGGCGTGGCACCCTTCTCCGGCGCCCGGAAGAGCACATGACTGGCCGCCAGCACTTCGCCGTTGTTGTAGCGGGCTTCGCCATCGGTTGGTGCGGCGACCGTCCACCCCTTCGAGACGACCTCGAAGAACTTCCGCGCGCGGGCATTGGCGATCGGTGCCCAGAGCGCCGAATCGAGCGACTTCGAATCGTTGAGCGAGTCACCGTTGGCACCGGCCTTGGCCAGCAGCTGATAGTTGACCCAGAGATCGGCGACGACGCGCACGACATCCTTACGGAGTGGCACCTTCGAGGCGCCGAGGAGCTCCGAGAGCTTCTTGACGGTCAGCTCCTGCGAGCCTGCCTTCGCGACGGTATCCGCGTGAGCGCTGAGCGCTCCGCTGTTGCAGCCGGCCAGCTGGGCCGTGGCGACAACGGCGATCGCGGCAAGGACAAGTGTTCTCATTCGTCGAAACGGGTACGGGTGAAGGCTGCGACAGTCTGACAGGAACGGGCAGCCACCGATCGATCAGCGGCTCAGACTGCGCAACGAACGGACGAGGCCCTCGAGCACCGCCGCTCCGCCGAGTCGCGTGAGCTTGAGCGTCAATGGTTGCGCGCGGCGCACCTCGGCCTGGAACTGCACTTCATGGAATGCGGCGCTGAGTCCCTTCATCCGGGGCACAGCGTCGGCGCGAAACGTAATACGGCCCTCATCCCCCCGCACCAGGATTGCCTGGATTCCCAAGGTGCCTCCGAGCAAGCGCAGCTGGGCCAGATCGAAGTACGCCGCCGCGGCCGGTGGCAGCGGACCAAATCGGTCACGGACCTCGACCGCGAGGGCCTCGATCGCGGCGGCATTCGGCGCCTTGGTCAGGCGGCGGTAGACATCGAGCTTGAGATCCTGCATCGGGACGTAGTCATCCGGCAGGAAGGCGGGCACATCCAGCGAGACGTCCGAGGGCTGTGGGGGCGGCGCCGAATCGCCGCGCTGGATCCGCCCAACCGTCTCCTCGAGGAGACGCAGGTAGAGATCGAACCCGACCGTGTGCACGAATCCGCTCTGCTCGGGGCCGAGCAGATTGCCCGCCCCGCGCAGTTCCATGTCCTTGAGCGCGACGCGGTAGCCACTGCCAAGGTCGGTGTTGTGCTCCAGCACCCGCAGGCGGCGCTCGGCGTCTTCATCGACGATGTCGGGGACCAGCAGATAGCAGTAGGCCCGCCGGTGCGAGCGGCCCACGCGGCCGCGGAGCTGATACAGCTGCGCCAGGCCGAAGTGGTCGGCCCGGTCCACGAACATCGTGTTCGCGTTCGACACATCCAGCCCGCTCTCGACGATCATCGTGCTGACGAGGACATCGGCTTCGCCGCGCACGAACTGGCGCATCACCTCCTCCAGCTCGCGCTCCCTCATCTGGCCGTGGCCCACCACCACGCGGGCGCGGGGGACCAGCCGCTGCAGATGGTCCGCCATCGCCAGGATCGTCTCGATGCGATTGTGCACGAAGAAACACTGCCCACCACGATCGAGCTCGCGGGTGATCGCTTCCTCGATCAGCGCATCGTCGTTCGGTTCCACGTACGTCAAGACCGGGCTGCGGTCGCGCGGCGGCGTCTGCATCAACGTCATGTCGCGCAGCCCGGCCAATGACTGATGCAGCGTGCGCGGAATCGGAGTGGCGGTGAGCGTCAGCACATCGGTTTCCATTTTCAGCTGCTTGAGGCGCTCCTTGTGCTTCACGCCGAAGCGGTGCTCCTCGTCGACGATGATCAGCCCGAGATCGCCAAAGACGACGTCCTCACCAAGCAGTCGATGCGTGCCGATGACGATGTCGACTTCCTTCTTCTTCAGGCGTTCGAGGGTGATCGCCTGTTCCTTCCCCGTGCGAAATCGACTCAGTTCCTCAATGACCACCGGAAAGTCCGCCAGCCGATCACCAAAGGTGCGAACGTGCTGGTCAGCCAGAATCGTCGTCGGCACCAGCACCGCCACCTGCCGGCCACTCTGCACCGCCTTGAATGCGGCACGGACGGCAATCTCGGTCTTGCCATAGCCAACGTCGCCCACCAGCAGGCGATCCATCGGCCGTCCACTCTCCATGTCGCGCTTGACGTCGCTGGTGGCGCGCCGCTGATCCGGCGTATCCTCGAACAGGAAGCCGCTTTCGAGTTGCATCTGCCAGGTGGTGTCGGGCACGTGCGCCGGACGGCTGGCAATACGTCGGCGCGCGTAGAGGTCGAGCAGTTCGTGCGTCATCTCGAGGATGGCGCTGCGCGTCTTGTCGCGCTGCTGACTCCACTTGCGGCCACCGAGCGTGTGCAATCGCGGTGGCGGCGCGTCGGCGCTGACATCGCCGGCGGCCCGGTATCGCTCCACCTGATCGATCCGATAAAGCGGCACATTCAGTCGATCGCCGCCTTCGTATTCGATCACTGCGACTTCGATCGTGGTCGCGCCAACGAAGGTGGTGGAGAGCCCGCGATAGATGCCGATGCCATGCTCGAGATGCACGACGTAGTCACCGCTCTTGAGCGCGGTGACGACATCGAGCGCGGCGCCGCCGCCATACTTGCGTGTGCGCCGGATCCGGCGTTCGCGACGGAAGATCTCATGGTCGGTCAGGACACGCAGCCCGTCGCGTCCATCGGAGGGCGGCAGCAGGAACCCGGCACCCAGCACGCCGAGCGCGAGGGTGGCGCCGGTGCCGCGGCCTCGCTCGTCGAGCAATTCCTCGAGTCGCTCGAGCTGTCCGCTGTTGTCGCACAGGATCAGCGTCGGCAGACCGGCGGCAATCAGCTTGCGCAACGCCGCCATGTCGCGCCCGACGGTTTCCGGGGCGCGTGCCGGAAATCCGACATCGATCGCGCTCGAGGGATCGACGACGCGAATGGTGCCGAACCCACGCAGCCGCTTCCGCGTCTCGTCGGGGTGCTCGAACAGCCGTTCGCGCGCTGGTGCATCCTCGCCACGACGACGCGCCAGCTCGACGTGATGATGCGCCTCATCCCAGGTTCGCTTGAGCTCCGGCTCGACGCTGGTGCCGAGTGGCTGCACGAACAGCGTGTCTGGGGGCAGCAGATCGGCCAGCGTCACGCGCTCGTAGGCCGCTTCGCCATCCTCGGTGGCCGGGATATCCACCGGGAGCACCAGAGCCACCGTCGCATCGCGCGTGCTGCGCTGCGTGAGCAGGTCGAAGTGCCGCAGCTCGACGATCTCATCGCCCCAGAACTCGAGACGGGCGGGCTCCGCCATGCCGAAGCTGTAAATGTCGAAAATGCCACCGCGCACACTGTACTGTCCGACATCGTCCACCATCGGCACGCGCTCGAAGCCGTGTGCGTCCAGGTGCGCCGACAACGCCTCGGGCCGCCACGCATCGCCCTTGCGCAGCTCGAGCCTGGCACGCGCCACGGCACGCGCCAGCTGCGTACGCTCCATCAGGGCGCGCGACGTCGTGAGCAGCAACCGCACCGCACCGCGCGACAACTTCTCGAGCGTCTCGACGCGTTCCCCTGCCACTTCGGTGTGCGGCTCGGCTTCACCGAACCCTTCGCGGGGCGGGTAGAGCGCAATGCCGTCGGCGTCGGCGAGCGCGGCCAGGTCCGCCAGCCAGCGCTCGGCGTCGGGGATTGCGTCGCAGACCACCACGATCACACGCCCCGGAAGTCGTCGAGCCAGGGCGGCGATCATCACCGCGTCGCTCGAGCCGTGGAGGCCGGCAACCGTCAGAATGCGATTGGGCGACGGCAGCGTGTTGAAGACTCGCGAAAACTGCGGCAGCCGTTCAATCGCGTCGAGCAGGGTCGGAAGGCCCATCAGGCAGTGCGTCCGGGTGAGTG
>Ga0163155_10002946_pt1 | contig 18667 bp, 27 predicted proteins | sample OliLakLV19SP4G1_FD_148611 | JGI IMG/M metagenome (GOLD analysis project Ga0163155, IMG submission 148611) | Freshwater microbial mat bacterial communities from Lake Vanda, McMurdo Dry Valleys, Antarctica - Oligotrophic Lake LV.19.SP4.G1 | ecosystem: Environmental > Aquatic > Freshwater > Lake >... | reverse complement strand
CGGCCCGCCCCCCGCCCCGATTCCGGGGGGCGCGCCCCCGGCGTCGTCCACCGGCTGGCCACGAACGGTCAACACGGTACGCTCGCCGGTGTCGGGGTCTCTTGCCCAGAACCCCTCGAACGCCGTGCGCTGTTGCTGGTACCGCATACGCTCGCCGGTGTCCGCGTGTCGCCACCACTCGTCCGTGCGCGCCGCGTACTGGGGCGCGTGCAGGTACAGCGAACACGGGGGCAGCGGATCGGTGCGGGCCGCTCGCTTCTCCGCGTCCGCCTCGAACCGGCACTTCACGAACACGTCACCGGTCATACACGGGGGCGACACCAGCGAAGCAAAGGCGGAGTGGACGTGTGCGACCAGTTCTCGCAGCATACCACGTACCACCGGTTCCCACACACCTAGCTGCACGATCCAACAACCCCGCTTCCCGATCACCGCCTTCAACGCTTGCAAGTTCAGCGTCCAAGATATCCGGTGCGTAGCCGCCAACGGTAACAGGTTCCGTGCGTCCTCCATCGGTACGCCCGCCTGGATCAGTCGGTTGTACGCCGACTGAATCCAGCCCATCTGCTCGGCGTAGAACTGCGGGACGGTTCGGTTGCCGATGGACGCGGACGACGACGCCACGCTCGCAGGAACGAAGTACCGCCCTTCGGCCGCAAACCGGCCCATATCCAGGATGCGCGTAGTCTGGGACCACCACGCTGAACCTTCTATCGCGGGGATGATATCGACGCCCAGCCGTTCGCCGAACTTGTGTCCAACCCGGTGCCGGACCATCTGCTCCCGCAACGCGACCGACACATCGTCAAGCAAGAACGTAAAGGACACGTGCTCGCACAGCGGGAAGTCAGACGTCAGCATCTTCTCGAAGAACGTCTGCACTTCAGGGTCGTCCTCGTCGATCGTCGCGGGGTCCGGGATAGGGCCGTCCGTCCGTGACGCCGCCCACAAGTGGAACAGCGTAGCAAGGGGTCGGTGTGTGTGTGTCACCAGCCGTACGGTCGTCGTCATTGTCCGCCTGCTTTCTTAATGAACTTCTCCACGCGCCGAAGTTCTAGTTTGCGTAACCGTTCGATATCGCTTACCACGTCGGCACCGTCAACACCTTCACGCTTACTGGTCTCACGAGCGCACGCGACGATGAAGTCGAAGGTCGTTACCATATTCGTGCGCCGCGCTTCCAAGTCTTCAATCGTGATAATCTTGCCGGGTGTCGTCCGCAACCAAGAACACGTATGCACGAAAGGTACCATAACTTCGAAGCACGACCAACCGCACAGGGCCAGTTGTGTGAACTGGTACACGTCAGCGCGCGTTATCAGTTTCGGATTCAGCAGGTGCGCACACATCCCGGCCACCGCCTTTGTGCGGAACACCTGGCAGCCTAACGTCGCCCACAACGTCCGCGACAACGGTACAGTGTACGGGTACGTGGAAGTCTTGACGTTGCGCCCGTGATTGAAGTACAGCAAGAACGAGTGTATAGGACCGCACGCGCCGACACGGGGCTTGTTTCGGAACGGTTGCGAAAGACACTCAACAGCTTTCGGCACGTCGGGGAAGTAGCCGTCGTCGTCCAGGAACCAGACGAACTTGTACTTGCCGCGCACCGCCGCCCCGATTCCGGCTGCGATCAGCGGCCCGATATTCGTGTTCCGCCGAACCGAGTGCTGCGCGTCGATGCCCTCGGGCCACGTCTCACGGTTAGGACCGTGCGACAGCATGAGGTAGTCAACACCGGCGCGCGACCACTCGCCGGCTAGGACCTGCCGGTGTGTGTGCTTGATCGCCGGGAACACACGCCTTCCCGTGTGCCGCGTCTGCACCAGTAAAATGTTCCTCGGTGCCGGTCGTTTGTCAGGGTAAGTCATGATAGTCTCACTTTCAGGTGTGTGTATCAGCGTTGCGCGTTGCCGACGATCCGACGTGCTTCCGCGTCGTCCCGCGGCGGCGGTCGCAGTTGCGCCGCGAACGCCAGGTAGTTCACCGCGTCTACGTAGTCGTCGGAGTGCAGGCGCAAGGCCGCACGGTTCACCTTCATAGCGACCAGCATCAGCGCGCACACGTCCGCACGTAGCGGCGGTACGTCGATGCCGAGCGAAAGCGACAGCACCCCGGCCCACGCCTTGCCAAGCGCGGTCAACCCCGCACGCGGGTCTGGAAGGCCTTCGTCGTGTGTGCGCATCTTCAACACCGCCGCCGCGTTCGCCAACAGGGTTTCACGATCCATTCGTCTTTCCTTTCGGTTTCACCGTGCCAAGAACTTCGTCCACTACCTCGAACAGATCGGCAAACGCGCTCTCCAAGTCCGTCCCTTTGAACGTGCGGCGGTAGTCGGGGAGCGAGGTCAGGTGTTCCTCGATGCTGACGTTTCCCGACGACCACTCCCGGTACACGTACCCGAGCGCGGAAAGAAAGTCAGCCAAGCGAACGATCTCGCCCTCGTGATCGTCGCCCTTTGCCGACTCCCAGAACGCCATAAACTGCTGGCGCGGGTGGTCGCCCTCGTCAACCCACAACGTGCCAGCGAGTTGATCTACCGCCGTCGCGGACGCGAGATCCAGTTGCATTTTCAACGTCGCGTCCGAGTACTTGAACGGCCGCGGAAAGTCGCCGGTCACACATTCTTCAATGTCGTGAACCGTCGCACGCGCCAGCACCGTGCGAAGCTTCACCGGACCCCACCCGCGCTCGGTCGCCTCGAGCGCAAGAATCAACGAATACAGGACCACGTAGTACGAGTGCTCCGCGACGTTCTCGGGTACGTGCCGCCGACACGTCCCGAACCTGATCACGTTGCGTAGCCGGTCGATCGGTCCGAACAACAATGCTCGTGCATCGAATCGCTTCATATCACACCACCTTCTGCGCTGTGTGCTTCACCAGTGCCGCGCTCGTGTACCCGTGTACCACGTCCACGCCGCCCAGACCTTCCTCGGTTATCGAGGGCTTCAAGTATTCCGCCAGCGAATCCAAGCTGAACAACACACCCACCGACGAACACAGCAGCATGACGTTCATACGGCCGGGTGGAGATTGTGTGAACGCGACCACGGGGATGCGACGGCCAACCGCGTAGCCGATCTCAACGGCCGTACCAGTATCCGGAACGTGAACCGCACCACTCACCGGCCGCCAGTTCTCTTTCGGTGTGACGCGCACGTCAGCAAACACCTTGCCGCGACCCACACACACCGGGCACGAGGGCTTCGCCCACGAGGCCGCAAGACAGGTAGGACACACGCTCTGTGGACGTTTGATCGGCTCGCACGCGCGCAGTTGTTGCTGGTCGTCCAGCGGGTAGTCCAGCACCGCCAACACGACGGCGCACGCGGCGATCGCGTCCAGGTTCGCGTTGAACACCTTGCGAGCGTTCTCTGGTGTGACGATGCCCACGTCCCGCCTCGGCGATACCAGCGTCCGCTGGTTCGCGGCGAACACGTCTTCAATCTGTTGACACAACGCACGCTGAGTGTCGTTGAAGAACGGTGCCGCAAGATACACGCTGTTCTGATCATGCCGCTTCATTGCTATCTCCCTGTGTTGTTGGTTTCGTGATACGTGCCCGCATCCTCGCACGGTACGCCGCCGCGCGCACACGCGCTTTGCGCCGCACTTCTCGGACCGCCGCCGCACCCGTTGCACCGCGTCTCCGCTTGTTCCGATCGTACTGATTAGCCACGCCAAGTCCTCCGTGTGAAACCCGGACGACCAGCTTTCGCCGGTGTCCGGGTGTGTGCGTACCCGCCACTACTCAGGTGCGCGTCACTTCGGACGGCTTCAACTTGAAGGTCTTGCCGGTCTTGTCTGACGTAACCCGCACGGTGTCATCGTCCACGTCGATCACCGTTCCTTGGTGCAGCACGCCCTTCACCTTGAACTCCACCGCGTCGTCGGGTTCCAACTCGCTTTCTTCCGCCTCCTCTTCCTCTTCCTCTTCCTCTTCCTCGTCGTCCGCGTCCGCCTTCGGCTTCGGCTTCGACGTCGGCTTCTTGCCACGCGCGGGCTTCACGTCCTCGTCTTCGTCCGCGTCGTCGTCCTCGTCAGGCTGCGCGGTCAGGTCCGCCACGTCACACTTGACGATCGCGTCGTCCGTTTCCACGGTCGCCTTGTCGCCGCGAATCGACTTCACCACGCCGGGCACCTTCCGCTTGCCCACCTTCACCAGCACCGCGTCACCCGCCGTGAACGTCGGTGCTTCGTCGTCGTCGTCAACGGGTTCCGCTTCCGCGCCGCCGTCAATCGGGCCGTCGATACGGACGTTCTGCCAGTCGCCCTTCGTCTTCAACGACCCCGCGACTTCCGGCTTGTCCTGGTTGACCTGCTTGCACCACGTCTCCAACTCGGCAAGCTCGAAGTCTTCGACGTCGTAGCCCAGGGACGCGATACGCCGCGCCGTCCAGACCAGCCGCTCTTCGTCTTCCAGCGACAAGTACTCCTTCACTTCCTGGCCCTTGTATTGGCCGTCAGTGAACGTGTAGGTCAGCACCAGCTTCAACACCTTGTCAAACTCGGCGACTTCCGCGAGGGTCACGCGGAACTCGTACTTGCCATCGTCAAACTCGGTCGCCCCGGTCTTGACGCGCTCTTCCTTCCACTTGCGGCTCATCTTCTTCAACCGTGCTGCGTAACTCATTTCCTGTCTACCTTTCTGCGGCGGATAGTGGTGTGGTCGCCCGTCCCGCCTTCGTCCGCCTCGAAGGGGTCTGGGGTTTCTTGTTGATTGTTGAACGCCGCAGTCAGTGCCGCGTACGCTTCGCTGGCCGACTGGCCCATATCTATCACGCGCACCGGTCGGCCGTCGGTGGTCTTGAAGTTGCCCTCGCACCGCGACCCCGCGCTTACCATATCGTCGCCCCCGATCTGCAACGCGCGCCGCTTTCCCTCGTAGCGGTAGTACGCCCACACGTCCACGACCGCTTCAAGGTACGCCCCCGCCGCCTTCTTCATCGTGGTGCCGATCCTGTGGTGTGTCTTGCCCTTTCGGTCGGTCACGTCCGAAACGGCCGCGTGAGACAGGAACCCGACACCGCCGCCCCACGTCAGCAACTCGCTCAGTCCTTCGGCGAACTCACGCTTGATCGCATCCCACCCCTTGCCCCAGTCCTCTTCGCTTGGGTGGTCGATCGCCAGCGTTCCGCACACGTGCGCGAAGCACATATCGTAAAGATTGTCCACCGTGTCAACGAACACGGTACGAAACCGAGCACCGTCAGGACCGCGCAACTGCTTCACCGCACCGCGGAACACCGGCCACGACGCGCACGCCACGCTGTACGTGCGTAGCCCCTTCCCGCCCGGTTCCGTGAACAAGAATAGCGGCCGCGGAAACCGCGCGGCCAGCGACGTCTTGCCGATCTTCTTCTCGCCGTAGATCAGGAACGTGTAGTCTCCGATCCGCGTCGAGGGCACTGATCGCGCCGTCGGTAGCACCACGTCCACCACCGCTGACTTCTTCGACCGCACCACACCGCCTGTTAGCCGCCGTACCTTCGCCATCTCAATCTACCTTTCGTTGTAGTCCAGCCGTCTCGCCAGACACCAGATACCGCAAGAACGGAGACGCACCGTACCGCCCCGCTAACGCCGTCGGGTTCACGTACCGCCGTCGCGGGTTCGCTGCCCAGACTTGCATCTGTTCCAGCACCGGGATCAGCCAGTCGTCACGCCACCGCTCCACTCGCGTCTGCGACACCTGCGCGTCGAAGCGGTCGAAGTACTTTCCGGCTTCCTTCCGCACCGTCGTTTGGACGCGCACGTAGAACTCACGCCGTTGTTCTTTTTTCCCGCACCGGAGTAGCGGCCGTCGCACACCGTCAAAGGACACACCTTTCGCTACGTCAGCGGGCTGCAAGGTGTTCCACGCCAGAAGGTACAGCATCGTCTGGACGTTGTATTCCAACGTCTCCGCCAACAGGTCCGGGTTGTACGTCGATCCAGTCTTGCGTTCCACCACGAACCGCCCAGACTTCTGGCGGGACACACCGTCTATCCTCCCGCATATCACGACCGGACCACGCCGCGTCGTCACAGGAAACTCAAACTCGTACTCGCGTTCCACCCACACCCGCCGCCGATCGACGTTCTGCCAGTGGTCCACGTACACCGGGAACACACACGCCGCCAGTGCCGCCGCGTTCTGCAACGCCGTACGGTCCGCCGTCGTCGCCAGCACGCGAGTCTTCAACTCGGCCACTGACCACCGCTCCGCCGTGCGGTCGGTCCACGCTTGCGTAGGCAAGCCGGGCTTGGTTTCGCTGGCGTCGAAGTGCTCGGTCAAGTGGTGGAACACTTCGCCGAAGCTGATCGCCTCGCTGACCGCGTACGGTCGCAACCGCAGTACGTGCTTCGCCCAGCACGTCGCTGGGCATTCAAGCCAGCTGAGGATCATCGACGCCGACACACGCCGCTCCGTAAGGTCCACCGTCACCGGGTCCGCCGGTCGCCGCTTTGCTCGAACGATCATTCAGCGACTCCCTTCATACTGTGGAACACGGTCCAGAATCCGATCTCGCACAGGGCCGCGCGGATGCGCGTCTCACCGTCGGCGTCAGCGGATTGTGCGACCGCCGCACCGTGCGCGTATATGCTCTCGCTGAGTCGGTCGAGTGTGTTGACGTCCAACCGCGTGAACGTGCGCTCCGCCCACACCAGCAACTGATCGTAGTGGTCTAGCTTCCGGGGTGGAATCTCGAGAAAGTCGTTTGGCAAACTCCGAAGCTGATTGACGGTCGTGCCCGCGGCAAGTTCCGCGGGCCGTCCTTGGCGGAACTGCACCCACACCTGACCGTCGAGCAGAAAGTAGTCGGTGGCGAGCGGGTCGGGATTGTGCCGCAGCCACCGCGTTCCGTTTAGCGGAGGCTCACCCACCGCGTCCCCTTCGGGTGGTATCTCGATGTAGGTTTCCGGTCGGGATCGGAGGAAAGCGGTAGACGTGTAGGACCGCACCACACCGCCACCGTCCCGCGGTTCGTACATAAGCACACCGTTACACATGAAGAAGTCGCCGTTGTGCGGTCCGGGGTTTCGACACACCCACCGCGTTCTGTTTGGGGGCTTGCCGGTCTTGTTCACGGTGTTCTCTTTTCTGGTGCGATCGCACCGTAGTCGGCGTCCGCCTTGTCGCGGGCCACGTTGCGGACAGTGTCGGCTTTGGCGTGCGCGTCCCTGTAAGCGACGTCAGCTTTCTCGTGTGCGGCATCGTGGATAGCGTCCGCCTCGGTGTGTGCCGCGCGGCAGGCAGCGTCGGCGTCCGCCTTGGTCTTGATGCGAGCAGCATCCGCCTCGGTGCGCGCCGTGTGGCAGGCAGCGTCGGCGTCCGCCTTGACGTGTTCGCAGATAATGCGAGACAGTTCTGCGATGGTCGCGTCCCGCTTCTCGATCTCCGTCGGCAACGTGCGTACGTCGTCAAACGTCGTCCCGTCTAGCGGCTCGGCTGACGTGCTCACGGTGTTTCCTTTCCGGGTGGAATCTCGGCGTAGGTGTGCGCGTTAGCGCGGAGGTATTCGACGGTCAAGCCAGCTTCTTCGGGGTTTCTTCCGTCACGGTATTCACACGTCACCACACCGTCCCGCATGGCGAGATCGAAGTGGTAGAGTCCGGGTAGGCAGAACACCCACACCGTTCCGTTTGCGGGAGGAGCGATCACGGTTTGCCCTTCGCCTTGACAGCGGCGAAGATGGCGGCAATCCTCTGGAAGGTCGACAACGCAACCTCAGCAACGCCACGTGCGAGCGGATTCAGATTCGGAGTCGGCAGTGGCATTCCCTTGTTGAGGGCGGCGGCGACTGCCTCAGCCCTGCCCACTGGGTATCTGATCGGCTGTCGCGTTTGCGAGAAAAGTTCCAATGCGTCTTGCTCAGCCTGCACGATTGCCAACAGGTCCGCGTTCTGCTCGAGCACCGACTTTACAAGTCCGTCCTGGCGGTCCAGTTCGGCAGCGATCGCGGCGACCGTCTCGGACACACCGACACTGCCGTCTGGCGCGCGAACCACGAACCCCGCCGCACGTTCTTTGTTGTTGTTCACAGTGTTTCCTTTTCAGGCGGCATCTCAACGTACTCGTTCGGCATAGCCCGAAGATCGGCGACGGTCAGCAACGCCCGCAACGCAGGCTTGCGATCGTCCCGCGGCTTCGTCATCAGCACACCGCCACGGATCACGTAGTCGCAGCAGTAGATGTTAGTCAGACGACACACCCACGTCGTCCCCTCTATCGGCTTGTCCACGGTGTTTTCTTTTGGCGGAGTCTCAACGTACACGTTAGACAGCGATCGAAGATAGGCGACGGTCAACACGGACAGCTTCGGCCATCCTTGGCGGAACTGCGACCACACCCGGCCGTTTAGCAGGAAGTAGTGGTCGCGGAACGGGGACCGCGGATCGGGGTCGCGGACCACCCACGTCGTCCCGTCTAGCGGCTCGGCTTGCTTACACACTAGAATCTCCCCGTAACGTACAGACCGATGCCCACCGCATCCCACTCGTGGTCCGTGCGGAACGCCCAGCGGTTCCGCAACGTCGCGCGCACCCGCGTAGCCGTCATCGCTTTTGTTAGCTGACCCTTCCACTCGTTCACTTCCACCGCTCGCCACACACGCGGACCGCACCGGGCAACCGTCACCCCCCAAAGAATAGCGTACGCTTCGACCAGCTTCACCAAGTCGCCGCTTGCCGCCGTTACGTGCCGCCGTTCCATGTAGCGCGGCCGCTCCACCGCGACACTAGCCGGTTCGTGTTTCGCCAGCAACCGGTCAAACCACGCCGCCAGCCGCTCCATACGCCGCGAGTGCGTTCCGGTGCGTTGTGGCAATACCTGCACCCCGATCAGTTCTGAACTGTCCCAGACCGCTACAGCCGTATTCGCACCCGGATCAACGCTGAACCACACGCCGCACCCTCCCTTCTTGCATCCGCGTCCGCGCGTGCTGGAGCACGCTCGCGAACAACGCCGCGCCCTCCGCCTTCTTCAACCGCAACGCAATACGCAAGTCGTCGTCGATCGTACCGGCACACACCATATCCACATACCTGCACGCCGTAGACTTCTTCAGATGCACGATGCGATCTTCTGACTGCCGGCGTTTGTTCCCTGACCACGGGTTGCTGAAGTACACCGCCGCCGATGCCCGCGACAGATTCAGGCCATACTCCGCACAGGCCGGGTTCGCCACCAACACGTCCAGGCCGCCTTTCTGGAACCGTGCAACCGTGTCGGCACGTTTCCGCGCGGAGTCGGTACCTTGGACGGTGCCGACACGGTACCCGTGCTCCGCGGCCACCGCCGCCGCCGCACACACCTGGTCCACGTACCACGCCCAGACCACTACAGGCTTGCTCACGTCCGCCAACACACACGGAAGCTCGCGCAGCTTCGCCGCCGTCAACAACTGCGCCGCCGCGTGCGAGATCTGGATCACGTACTTGTAAGCTTCGTCACACGCCCCGACCCAGCTACGTTCCAGTTTGTGGTACGCCGCGATCTCGTCACCGTTCCTCGCGACGTTCCACCGCTCGTAGTGTTTCGGTGTCTTGACCCCCGCCGCCGCTCGCGTCAACGTGAACGCGCCAGCGATCAGTTCCGCGCTCACCACTTCCTGGATAACGCGACGGCTGATCGGTTCCCACTCGTGCGACCACGCGAACCGAAGCTGGAAGTACTTCTCACGGAACTGCCAATAGTTGTCGCACCCACCGAACGCACCGTAGACGAACGCCATCTGCTCGAACAGTTCTAACGGGTCGCCTTCGGGTGCCGCCAGACCCGACAGCACCGCGCGGCGATGGACGTGCGGGAACCGTCGCCGAAGAAACTTGGTCAGCTTCGCTCGAGGGTTTCGCAACCGTGCGGATTCGTCTACGATAATCCCGGCCCAGTCCTGCTTGGACAGCCACGGATTAGCCAGCAGAAACTCGAAGGACACCAGCGACCAGTCCGCAAGTGCGACCACTTCCGAGCGGTCCGCCTTTGGAACTTCGGCGACGATACAACCGCCGCGTTCGCCTTCTTGAAGTAACTCGCTCCACCAGCCCGGTAGCGTCGTCAACGGTGCGACGATCAGCCACGAACCCTCCAAGGGTTTCGTGTGGCCACGTGCCCAGCGTATAGCGGTCAGGCACTTTCCGAGTCGCATATCCAGGAAGAACGCACAACGATCTCGGGCGGAAGCCCAGTGCAAGGCGCGTTCTTGCCAGCGTGTAGTGGTACGCATGGCGTCTCTCCGATTGTGAAACGGAACGCACCGCGTGAACGGTGCGAACCGCTAGCAGGGGGGTGTCGGCGGCAGGACGTGCGAACATACCGCCAGCCGACCGCATCCCCGGCTTAATGAACGTGCAACTCTTTCGGGCCGCACGTCTGACAACACAATACACGCCCCGGTGCGGGTTGTCAACCCCGCACCCCCCGCCGCGCCCGATCGTTCCGCCGCGCGATCTCGCCCAGCTTGCGTGCGCGTTCTATTTCCGCACGGAACTCTTCGCGCAACCGCTCCGCGTCCGGGTCGGTCGGGTCGTATGACGTGACGTACGTATCGAGATCAGGATTCAAGACGCGGCCCGTCACCGGATCAAACACGACGAAACTTCCCGCCGCGCTTGGCGACCACCGTACCCTTCTTCGCGGGGTTGCCCTTCGCGTCCTTGCCCTTGCCGGTCTTCACCGCCGGTGCCGCCTTCGTCTTCACGGTGCCCTTGCCGGCTCGTGTCGTCCGCTTATCCCAGGGCAGGACAGCACCGTCCTGCGCGTAGCGATCGAACAGCGGCGAAGGGATAGGCAGGTTCCGCTGCTCGTTCAAGTTGAACCCGCGACGGTACACGTTGACCGGATACTTCAAGCCGGTTCCCACTTTTGGAAACTCTTTCTCGACCAGTTCAACGATCGCGTCGTCCGACTTGCGCAGCTTGCGGTTCCGTTGCATGACGTGAAACAAGAACGAGCGGATATTCACACCGGTCGTGCTGCCACCGTTCTTGTCCGTCTTGTTCTTCAGGGGTGTGTAGTCCCCCGGTTCGGCTACGCCCTTCCACTTCACGCCGTCCACCTCCGCCGCCTTCGCCTTCACCACCTTCACGTTCTTCGTTTCCTTCGACATCTTCGACTCACTTTCTGCCGCTTTGCTCGGCACCGCCGCAAACGTGCGGACCAAGGACACCATATCCTTGAAGTTCCGTCCGTCGATTCGTAACCAGCGCACACCCCAGTAGAACGTCGCATATCCGACACACACACACTGCACGAAGTCCGGCTTGACTTCGCACGCCGCGACCGCCGCACGTATCCGCGTCAGCCATCTGCTTCCGAGCAGGTCCGTGTCCAGGTACGCCGTTTCCATAAGCGGGGCAGCACCGTTCCCGGTGCCGCGCCCGTGTCGTCGCCCCCCCCGCCGCGATCACACCCCCGCCAGCGCACCCGCACCGATCAGCTGCAAGGCTTTCAACTGCGCCGCGTGGCTGTCGTCGCCGCTGTTTCCCCACAGTGCCCGTGCGGTCCGCACGTTCGGGTCAGCCTTCGCCGAGGGCATCCGGGCATCGTGCTGACGCCACTTGGTGTAACCGTTCACCACCAGCCAAGCGTTCAGCGGTTGACCCAGTTCATTGCTCTCGCGCACCGCCGTCGCCAGCCAACTCTTGCGCAGTTCCTTGGTGTCCGCCATCTGCTTCTCCCACTTCGCGACGGCCTTCGTTTCGAGTGTGTTCGGACGGTGCGGGTAGGGACAAAGCTGATCGTACAACTCGCCGACGAACGCTGACGACGGGTCATTCTTGCCGATGCCGAACCCGATTAGCGCGTCCATCTGCAGCCGCATATCGTCAAAAGCGTGCGAGGCGAACCCCAGCACTTCCTTCACCTCGTTCAACCGCCTGCGCCAGCCCGACGTGTGCCGAAGATTGACGTGATCGGCACCGCTCATCTGCGACAAGGCCGCGCGGACCGTGTTCATACACACCATTCGCGTACCGCACCAACCGATGCGGTATCCGCGACGACCGACTTGATTGGACGTCAAGCACAAGAAAGGCTTCACGACGTCCTTTCCGTTGACAAGCAGCTGATCGTTCACGCGAACCGTCAAGAACAGTTCGCGGCCTTCGTCCACCGTACCGCCGCTCGTCACCGTGATCTGGCTGCCGGCCGCACCCGCCTTGCCGAACACCTCGCACAACTCGATCATATCGCTCGGCTGGGTGTGTACGTACCCGTCACCGACAGACCCGATCACCCGCGACCCCTCGCTCCGCGCACAGACTACCGCGTGCGTACCGGGAACAGCGCGACCGTCTGCCGTGAACACTTCTTCCTTCGCGTACGTCAAGCCGGACACGCCGGACCAACCTGCGACTTCCGCGAAGCGGCCAGGGGTCGTCCCCTCGGGCATGACTTCGGCCAGCCCGTGCCACTCGCGACCCGCGTCAGACAGAACCCGATCAAACGACTTTGAGATGAGATGAGCCATTTTCGCACGTCCTTCTTCCGGTCTTCCCGGAGTTGTTTTCCCCACCCGATAAGTAAGTATACACCGGCTACTCGCGGGTGTCAACTTCTTCAGCGAAAATCTCACCAAGATACTTGGAATAGGGTGCCGGTGCTTTCCTGACAGCGGCCCGCGCGGTCTCGGCTTCGACCGTTGCGATCTTCCGACCTTCGGGAGACCAGAACAGATCGAAACGCTTGGGGAACTTCTTCCCCTCAAACGTCGCACGTTCCACCACCACCGCCGCCGCGTTCGTGGCGCGGTCCGTGTCGCACCGCTTTCTTCCCAGCACGTACTCGGCGGTCAACCGGGCCGGACCCGCCGCCGGTGCCGCACTTCCCGCCGCGGCGATCACGCGGTCCGCAATACTCGTCAACTTGCTTCGAAGCATAACCCGATCCTTTCGGTTGTTCCCCCGCCCCCGCGTCACCGGTGCAGTGCCAACACAGCACACACCAGGACGCTGACCGCCCACCAGAACGACCAGCACTTCATGGCAATCTTCGCACGTCGCATCGTGTGCTCTTTCAAGTTGTGTGTGCCGCCTGGGACACGACCAGGTCAGTTTCCGTCTGGGTGTGTCTGCGCTTCGCGGGCCGCACGTCGTGTGATCCAACCTTCATCACCGCTCCGCCATTCGTGAACTCGAACACGTTGCCGCCTAACCACGACCAGCACACCGCGTCGAGTCGCTGCATGTTCGGGAACGTCACCGAGTACCACTTGGCGATTCTAATCTTGTCCGTCTTCATTTTCGCACGTCCTTTCGATTCCCCCGCCCCGATGCAAGCCGGACCGTGCGATCTCTCGCGCGGGCCGGGGTGGATCATTCCGCGGCCCGCGCAGCAGCATCGGCCCTGTTGCTGTCGAGTGCGGCCTTGTAGCACACGTTGGACGCCTTGCAAGTGGTGTTGAACACTCGCAGAGCTTTGGGTGACTTGTCGGACGCATCGAAGATCGCGTAAGCCTTGTTCATCTCAGCGTTTCGTCGAGCAGTAGCCACCGCGTTCTCGATGGAGAGGATGGTTTCCGCAGTCGTCTTGGTCGTCTTCATTTTCGCACGTCCTTTCGATTCCCCCACCCGACAGGGAAGTATACACCCGCTACTCGTGGGTGTCAACCTAACGGGCAAACAAAGTGAAGTTTCTTTTCAGGGTTCGCACGATCGGACGTGCGGCCGGGTGAATTATTCCGCGGTCTTGGCGATCGTCGCACCCGCTGTGCGGAGAACGCCGCCGATCGTCGCACCGGCAGTGTAGAAGGTGCCGCCGATATTCGCACCAGCGACGTCGAAGTCACAACCGACCGTTGCGCCGGTCGCGTCAAGACCGCCGTGGATTTGCGCCCCGCGTGCATCGAAGGTGTGTCCGATCGTAGTTGCGTTGACGTGGAATGTTCCGCCAACCGTCGCAACGGTGGCGTCGAAGTCATGGCCGACCCTCGCACCGACAGCGTCAAGGACACCGCTGACACACACGCCGCGTGCATAGAAGTCGTGGCCGATCGTCGCATCCGTGATGTAGAAGTCTTCACTGATCTTCGCGTCCTCGACGTCCAGGTCGTGCCCGATCACCGCTTCGTCGGCGTAGAAGTTACGGCAAGACACTACCTTCACGTCCATCGCACGCCGCACTCGTGCGTTCGTGTCCAGCGGAAACTCGATTTCCAGGTTCGCGTTCGGCCCTTCCGCGTTGTCGATCTCGGTCTGGGTTCGGCAAGTGATAACCGTTGCCATTGTCGCACGTCCTTTCGATTCCCCCCGCCCCGATGCAAGCCGGACCGTGCGATCTCTCGCGCGGGCCGGGGTGGATCATTCGGCCAGGACCGCCGCGGTTCGCCGCGCTACGGAGGCGGCGTAGGCAACGTCATACGTCGCTTCGTAGGTTGCGTTCGCTGCAGCACACACACCGAAGTAGATGCGCCTTGCCTTGGGGGTCTTGCCCGCTGCTTCGAAGATCGCGTGAGCGGCGTAGCGGGCAGCGTTCCGCTTGTCGTGTGCCGCAGTGTTCTCGGCGGCGAGGATCACGTCCACAGTCTTGGTCGTCTTCATTTTCGCACGTCCTTCTTCCGGTCTTCCCGGAGTTGTTCCCCCGCCCCGATGCAAGCCGGACCGTGCGATCTCTCGCGCGGGCCGGGGTGGATCATTCCGCCAGGACCGGACACTTGACGACCAGGTAGAAACCTTCACCCACACTTTCAGACCCGCGGGTGCGCACTTCGATCACGTCGTTGTGGACGATCATCCGCCCGGCTTGGCCGGTGACGCGCTCCGCCACTCGCACCGCCGCGTCCAGATTCGCTACCACGTAGGCTTCTTCTGGGTTGTCAATGTTGTGCACGAGGTAGACGTAAGTGGTCGGGGCAGGCTTGGCGATCTTGGCGAGCGCGGTCGTCTGGGTCGTAGTCATTTTCGCACGTCCTTCTTCCGGTCTTCCCGGAGTTGTTTTCCCCACCCGACAGGGAAGTATACACCCGCTACTCGTGGGTGTCAACCTAACGGGCAAACAAAGTGAAGTTTCTTTTCAGGGTTCGCACGATCGGACGTGCGGCCGGGGTGAATTATTCCGGGACGCCAACGTCGGTTGATCGGCGAAGGCGCGCAGCCGAGGCGAACGTGATCTTGCGCCCAGTGCGCTCGTTCAGTACGTCGATGCGGGTGCGCCAGCGGTTGCTGTTCGCCTTGTACGTGGGTGGCGGTACTTCGCGGATGCCCAGGACGCGCACGGTCGTGAGCACACCGGAGACCTTGGCAACGTAGCGGCCGTCAACTTCGACTTCGGATATCTTCATTTTCGCACGTCCTTCTTCCGGTCTTCCCGGAGTTGTTTTCCCCACCCGACAGGGAAGTATACACCAACTATCGGATGTCGGCAACCGTTCCGTCAAACAAAGTGAAGTTTCTTTTTTTCCGTCTTCGGGCTTTGTCGCGCCGATCGCGGGTGGTACGTGTGCGACCCTTTTCGATCACACGTATAGAACACTATACTTATATTTCACCATATACCTCAAGATTAGACAAGAAGTGGGACACACACGTACCACCCGCGAAACGCGCGACAAAGTAAAAAGACGAAAAAGAACCGGTTTCCCAAGCTGGAAACGCACGCTTTTCAGGTTTATGGCTTTGTCGCGCGGGTCGGTCGCGTCACGTCCGCGAACCGATTTTCAGCCCACGTCGCCGCGTCCCGAAAGACGACCACACAACCGCACCCCGCGACGTCTGGCCAGCGTTTCGTGACAATGTAGAAAGCCAAACGTACACCGAACGAAGCACCGTACCATCGCACGCCCCACCGATCGCGCGTCACACCGCGCGCGTCCGAGTGCCGCCGCGCCGGGCACTGCAACCCCGCCAAGATCACCAGCGATACATCGACCCGGCCGGGCTTGCACCACGCCCCGCCTTGTGCCAGCTTCCATCCGCACCGCCGCCACCACCCGCGAACACCTGGGGGCGGAGTCGCCGTCACTGCATGCGGGCACGACCAACACGCCAGCGCGTTGCCGCGCAGCACACGATCCGCGGGCCGCGACCGGGTACCGCTCGTGCTTCCGCCGCCGCAGCCGCAAGTCATACGTAACTCCCCGCGCCCACGTTCGGCGAAGTCGGTAGGTTCGTACACCCGCCGCCGTCGTTGACTTCTGGATCGTCGCACACGTCTTCACGGCAGCCGCGACAACAGCCGCTCGGATCGCCGGGGGGAGACCACGACCAGCCCCGCGTTATCTCTTCAACGTACAACTCCAAGCACCCGCACGTCACGCCGTCGGGTCCGCACGCCGAGTTAGTCAGTGTGTCGCGGAAGAGAGTTTCCACTTCAAAGCAGGCCGGGTTGCGCACGTACGTCTCGCGAAAGGCTCCGGTCGGTCCGCATCCGCAAAAGCTGGGATTCTGGAACAGCCAGTCACCCGTCTCGGATTCCACTAGCGATCCCAGAACCTGCGACAGCGAAAAGGTGTCGATCAACCGCGGCCCCTGCGGTACCAGGGGCTGGTCGCACAAGTGTCCCTCGTCCGCAAGACAGCCAGGAAGTGGGGTGCGTTCACGGACTTCTGACCACAACTCCCACGTAGCGTCGCACTCGCCCCACGTCAACAACGCGCCCAGCCACCGCGTCTCATCACGGACGATACATCCGTTCTCTGGTAGTCGATTGATGCACCCGTTTGTAGCGCACCAGTTCAACCCGGCCAGCGAAGTGAACCGGTGGAAGATTGTGTGCCGGTAGTGATAGCTCGGTGTGTTCGGGGGCGCAGTGAGTTTCGGTGTGCAGCATATCTCGATGCACGTCGGCGACACCCGCCGCCGGAACTCCCAGCACGCGCCATCGCACCTGCACGGACAATCCCCGCCGCCCGCGGGTAGGCACGTCTCGCACTCACACACGCTGAACGGTGCGACACTACACTGCGGTACACACAGCACCGCCGGACCGATGCCCGGCTCGATCACCATCGCACCGTCAGGGATTCCTTCAACGTAGATATCCCAGGGAACCGGTTGGTGGTACCAGCACCAGTCGCCTATCTTTATGACGCCGTTGTACTCCCCGACACGAACACCGTTCGGCTGGCACGTCACATCGTCGCGGATATAGAAAGACAAGTGATCGTTCCAGCACCCTTCTTGCGGACACGCGCACCAGTAGCTGTACGTGTGTACGTGTTTCTCGCACACACACTCCGCGTATTCCTCGGTCACCAGTTCGCTATCGCACGCGAACAAGAATCCGTCGTCGTCGTGAAGTAGGTAGTGCGTTTCGTCCACCAGCGCAGCGATCAGGTCTCGCCGTGTCGGCGCGCTGCTGATGGACGATGCGACTGCTGGAGTTGTTGCGCCGCCCGCCACGGGTCAACCCTTCACGCCTGCGCCCGACGAATCGGAGGCATCGTAGCCGTAGTCGTTCTTCGTTGCCGATGCGATCGACACGCTGCCCGCGCCGTCTTTCGGGAACCAGCGAAAGCCTTTGTACCGGTCGATCCGCGTAGTAACCGCGATCGCTTTGTGCAGTCCCCGTGTGCGGAACTCGCCGGCGATACCGTAGAGAGAATCAATACTCCCGCCCGACCCGTGATTGTGCGACCCGCCAGCGATCACCAGGTCCGCGTCGATCGTCGCGTCCAGTTCCCATTCGGTGTCGCCTCCCGTGCACCACAGGTTGTCCGCGTTGCGTTGCGACCGCAGCCGCCCCGACTGGTTCACGACGCGAGTGAAGTCGGTTGCGCACGCCTGCGCGAACACTTCCGCGCCCACGTTGTTCAGCCGCGTCACGACCGCCGCCGCGAGCAGGTTCGCTTTTCCAGCGCGCGTCACAAGGTCCGCCACGGTGCCGCCCGTCAGCGTGAGTGAACCGTTGTACGTTTCCCGCAACGACGCCCAGGCACACGTCCCGAGATTCACGTACATATCCCAGCCGGACAAGTCGATGAGCGCATCGACAGTAACACCACCGATCACCAGCGGGGCACCCGCGGACCCGGCCCGCCCGCCGAAGGTGCCAGCCATCACGAACCTGTTCAGCGTCACCGCCGACAGCGCGGACAGTCCGGCTGTGATATTCTGGTTGCCTTCGACGATGAACAAGTCCTCGCCGCCCGTCGGCACTGCGCCGGACGAATACGAACCGGCCAGGCTCAGGTTGGTTGCACTCGGAAGTACGAATACGCTTGGCATCTGAATCTCCTATCGCGTGCGCAACGACACACGAACTACGTTAGTAACCGCTGGCCCTGCGCTGATCGTCCCGACGCGCACCCGGTACCAGCTGAACGGTCCGACGTGAAACTCCCCAGCAGACGTCCGCGCCGCGTTCAAGCGGGCAGGTTCGCCGCGGATGTTCGCGCGCAGTTCCTCCCAGTTGTCAAACGCCAACGAACCTTCCAACACAATCTCCCCGGTTGACCACGCCCCGGTAAGGACCGCCGCCGCTACGTCCAGCGTCCGCCGCCCCTCGCACGGGTACACCAACTCCCGCCCCGCGTTCAACGTGAACAGGTCCAGTGGTTTCGTGGTGTGGATCATGCGTCCCGCCGTAGTGCCCGAAGGTTGTACTTGACGACTACACCTGCGACGCCCGCCGCACCGTGCGCGCCGTCGCCGCCGGTGCCGCTACCTTTCATGCCAACACCTGCCGCGCCGCCCGCCACGTCGTACGCACCTACACCCGCGAACGATTCCGCCGCCGCATGAATGT
>Ga0163155_10002944_pt1 | contig 18674 bp, 20 predicted proteins | sample OliLakLV19SP4G1_FD_148611 | JGI IMG/M metagenome (GOLD analysis project Ga0163155, IMG submission 148611) | Freshwater microbial mat bacterial communities from Lake Vanda, McMurdo Dry Valleys, Antarctica - Oligotrophic Lake LV.19.SP4.G1 | ecosystem: Environmental > Aquatic > Freshwater > Lake >... | reverse complement strand
AGCTAATATTCATATGGTGGAATGGGCTAACGAGAAAACAAATGAAGAAATTCTTCATTTGTTTAAAAAAGTCGGTTCGAACTTTCAAATTAAGGATCGAACCGTCTTTTTTGAGCCACGTTCTGCGTGGCGAACCCTTTCAGATTCAGGATTTTTTGGGGGGAATGCATTAGTGTCGCGCCTTCGGCGCGACCCCATTTCGGCTTTGAATTCTGATTTCCAATTTTGGCGGAGAGTGTGGGATTTGAACCCACGAGGGGCTTTAAGACCCCTACCTCGTTAGCAGTGAGGCGCTTTCGACCACTCAGCCAACTCTCCAATATACTTGGACAATGTAACATATTCTTATTCTTTTATCTATTTTTACCTGAAACTGACATGATATCTGACCATCGACGTCGCAATCTTCTTGCCTCGGAATTTAGAAAGAACACCAACCTCATCTTGGTAAGCGATCTGCGACCGCCGCTCGTGTGAGGAGAGTAACGAACAAATGAGATGTCTTTCATTTCCGCTCCTTTTTAAAGAACTGATTTGCCATTTTGTGCTAGGTAGACAAACGAAAACCCCCTCCTTGATTGGAGGGGGCTAGCTCCAGTTATTTTCTAGAAATAGTTCAAGACAACCTTCTCCTTACTTGGATAGAGTTGTGATGATGGATCTTATTAAGAATCTTTTTGTAGCCTCCTTCGCCGTTGTTTAACCACTTGGAAACACGGGCAACTGTAGTCGAGCTGAAGCCTGTTTCTTTTTCGATCACAGAGTAGTGTGTCTTATTGATAAGCATTTCAGCTGTCTTCAAACGTTTAGCGAACTCTTTGAGCTCACCTTCTGTCATAATGTCACGCCAAAAACGCTTAGCTCCGATGCGGGTGGCTGGAAGTGAGCTGTTTCGGTCCCATTCTCGGAGCGTGTTCGGATGGACATTGAGTGAGTCGCACGCTTCCTGCAAGGTGAGAAGCTCTGGAACCTGCTCCTCTCTCGGTTGTTCGTTGTTTTGGTCTGAACATTTTGGGGAAATCTTGAAATCTTGTGTTGTGATGTAGATTAGTGAGCAATAGTAATACAAAAGATAGAACGCGCGCCAGCGCGCGTGAGCGCCCGGCGTGCTTCTTTGAGTGTGCTACCTGTTGTCATTACATCATCGATAAGTACAATATGTTTGCCGCGTATTTTATCTAGTTCTACTACACTAAAACAATCAGAAAGATTAGTGAGGCGTTGTGATTTATTCTTGAGTTTACTTTGTGGGATAGTGTCTCGAGTTTTTATAAGTGTGGTGTATGATGCTGATATTTTTTTTACACAACATACCGCATTATTGTTTGTGGCATACTTTTTGTTGCAACAATCACCGCCAAAGCTAGTAGCAGATCGAAGAATCTCGTCAATCACTAATTCATTCTGATTAAAACCACGAATTCTACGTCGCTTGATCGTAATTGGTATCGGAATAAGTACAATATTTTCGCCATTCTTGTGCACCCTTCCATCGATATTTTTATACGCATGTTTTTTTACTACATCCCAGAGTATCTCTCCGCACATTCGTGCTATATTTTTATTCCCTCTGTATTTTAATTGTCGTATAAGCTCGCGCGTTAGTGGATGTCGATATTGAAAAACACAATGCAATGATAGGTTATTGTGCGAGGAAAGGGGAAGTACCCCTCGCGCTTCAGAAGCGGACATGCGTTTGAGGCGTATAGCCCACTCTTTTTGCGGAAATATATTATCGAGAATCCATGTAAAAAGTTTCATAATGTTTATGGCCGTACTGTTCATAGACTGTGTGATATACTAGAATTCATATAATTATTCTTTCGTATGCAGAATCCCTTTTCAGGTTTATTTAAAAAAAAGGATGTAAGTGTGGTTGGCATTGATATTGGAACATCAGCAATTAAAGTCGTGCAACTGCGCAAAAAAGCGGGAAAAGTTGTACTTGAAACATATGGTGCACTCGCACTCGGTCCGTATGTTGGTGCTGCGGTAGGCAAAGCAACAAATCTTCCACTTGATAAAATTGTCACTGCGCTTTCAGATATTCTTCGAGAGGCACACATCACCACAAAACGTGGTGGCATGGCCATTCCTTTTAGTTCTAGCTTCATGACAATTATTGAAATGCCTACGGTAAACGAAAAGGAACTCATCACCATGGTGCCACTTGAGGCTCGGAAATATATTCCGGTCCCTATTACAGAAGTAAACCTTGACTGGTCAATTATTCCTAAAGATCAGATAAAGAATGATTCGTCGGCAGAGAAAGGGGACACAGGAAAAATAGACATTACTGCAGGAAAAACGGATGTGCTTATAGTTGCAATTCATAACGATACAATTGCGGAATATCAAAGTATTCTTGAAAAGACGAGTCTTGATGCGAATTTTTTTGAGATTGAAATTTTTAGCACCATTAGGTCGGTGCTTGATAACACTCCAGATCCTACAATGATATTAGATATCGGTGCAGCCACGACCAAGCTGTATATAGTAGAGCGCGGTAATGTACGCATATCGCACACCATTAATCGTGGTTCACAAGATATTACTTCTTCAATAGCAGTTTCACTTGGTGTTACCATAGAGCAGGCTGAAATCATGAAACGTACTAGTGGGCATACAATCGGTGCTTCTCAGGAACAAGACGTGTCTCGTCTTGTTGCGCTCACACTTGATTTTATTTTTGGCGAAGCAGAGCGTGCAATGCTTGCATATCAACAAAAGTATATGAAAAATATTAGTAGGGTGGTGCTTGTTGGTGGAGGATCCGCCATGAATGGTATTGTTGATATTGCAAAAAAGAATCTTCATGCCGAAATTGTCCAAGGTGATCCGTTTGCAAAAGTGGAGGCACCCGCAGCATTGTTTGAGGTGCTCAAAAAAAATGGTCCGGAATTTGCTGTGGCGCTTGGTATTGCACTGCGTCGTCTCAGTAAAAGTGAATAAGTCTCGTTGTGTTTACACGAGACGTACTTTATAATTGATATACAATGGATCCTAAATTTCAAACCTCTTTTATTCCTCGTCGCCCAATGATGCCGGGAGGAATGGCAGCAGCACAAAAAAAATCTTCTTTCAATTTATTTGGTGTCGTTTCTGGTGTTGTGTTTTTTATTACCCTCGCGCTTTCTGCTGGATCTTTTGCGTATGAAAAAATACTCATGAATGAAAATGAGCAAAAGAAATCTGAGATTAAGGCAGAGATTTCAAATTTTGATCCAGAGCTTGTTTCTGAACTCACAACACTTAAGGCTCGACTCGATACGGCAGTTGAATTATTGCGAAACCACATCGCTCTCACAGAATTTTTCACCATGCTTGAAGAAAATACTGTTTCAACAATTGAATTTTCAAGTTTCTCATTTAGGGGCAATACAAAGGGTGATTTGGAAATAGAACTTAAGGGAATGTCGCCAAGCTTCAATGATCTAGTATTACAGTCTGACACATTTCTTGCTGAATCAGATTTAAAGGATGTTCGTTTTTCAGGGTTTAATGTTGACGATGAGGGAGACGTTGCGTTTACTGTAAGCGCGACTCTCGACCCAAGGTTGGTATCGTACGAAAAAGTCGTATCAGGATTAGCTGTAAGTGCCCCCTCAGCAGAATCATCGTCACAAACTCCTTCTTCTGGTGATGGGGCGACATCAGCGAGTCCTTCAGCTTCAACAACACCCACATCTTCAACGACGCCAATAACAACTCCAATAACACCATGACTAAATTTGCCCCAATATTTTTAATAATAATCGCCGTGCTTGCAGGAATTTTATACGTACGGCCACAGTATGAAAAAATCCAAGCACTTCGTGTTGAGGCAGTTCAATATGAAAATCTTTTACTACAAGCTCAAGAATTAAAAAATATTCAAGCTGAGCTTGAGGTAAAGCGATCGTCCTTTACTCCAAATGATTTAAATAGGCTTAGTAAATTGGTACCAAATAAAGTTGATACAGCCCGTTTAATTCTTGATCTAAATGGTGTGGGGGCGAAGTATGCGATTCAGATGAAAAATATTCAGACCCTCGATCCCGTATTTGATACAGGTATCGTTGATCGAGAAAAACCATACACAGCTTCTACAGTTTCATTTGATTTTGATACTTCCTACGAAGCAATGGTTCCATTTGTGCGTGATCTCGAAAGAAGTTTACGTATGGTTGATGTTGTTGATCTGTCACTTTTGTCTAATGAAGATGGTTCTCCATTCTTTAAGTATAGAATTACATTGCAAGCGTATTGGCTCAACCCAAACATTTCCAATCTACTTGTAGATATTACTTCAGAAGGTTCACCGATAAGTGTAGTAGAATAATATAGAGATATATGATGGACACACTAAAGAAAAATAAAAACGCACTCATTTTCCTCACTGTCGTGGTAGTTGGTTTTCTTTTGTGGAAATTTGTATTTAAAGCGGAAGCACCACTCATTTTTTCAGAGACACAATCAGAAACAGAAATTTTAGCTCAAGATTTGGAAAATCAACTTAGCCTATTGCGTTCACTTCGTGATTTAGAAACTGAAATTTTCACTGATCCACTTTTTGCGAATCTTCAGGATATCGAGATACCAATCCAATTTAGACCGATTGGTAAAAGTAATCCTTTTTTGCTTTCTGAATAACGAACTTTTTTGCATGTGGGTTGCTAGCCATACTTCATCATGAGTATTCTTAACATTTTATCTGAGAAAAAAATAATAAGCGCAGAAGATGTAGCTTCAATCGAGAGTGAAGCGGCTTCCTCGGGAGGAAATATTCAAATTCTTTTACAAAAACAGGGTGTTTTAGAAAAAGATATTTTGGATGCGGGTGCAGAGTACTATGAAATTCCCGCACGTGCATTGGCTCCTGAAGAAAAAATCGCAAGTGAAATTTTAAGACATGTTCCTGAAGAGGCGGCTGGGCACTACAAATTTGTGCCACTTGCAGTACAAGACGGAGTGCTTGAAGTGGGGATTGTCGATCCGGACAATCTTGAAGCGCGTGATGCACTCAATTTCATCTCTTCAAAGATAAATATGCCATTTAAATTCTTTTTCATTACTGAAACAGACTTTGAAAAAGTACTCGGTATGTATAAGGGAATTACAGAGGAAGTTACTAAGGCTCTTTCTCAAATCGAAACTGATATTGGTACTGATGATACTATTATTTCAATTGATCCTGAAACAGTGGAAGAAAAAGAAGATGTAAAAAAGGGAGACAGGAATATTGAGGCAAAAATTGTTGAGGATGCACCTATTACAAAAATTGTGCAAACTATTTTGCGCTACGCTACAGAAGGTAATGCATCCGACATTCATATTGAACATTTAAAAGATACGATTCGTGTACGTTTTCGTGTGGACGGTGTTCTCAACACAAGCCTCGTGCTTCCTTCAAAAGTACACTCTGCCATTATCTCTCGCATCAAAATACTTTCAAATATGAAGCTTGATGAAAAGCGAAAACCGCAAGACGGACGTTTTTCTGCAAAAGTTGAGGGTCGAAAAATTGATTTTCGTGTTTCTACATTTCCTACATTCTACGGAGAAAAGATCGTGATGCGTATTCTTGATCATGAGCGCGGTGTTAAAAAGCTCGACCAGCTTGGTATTAGTGAGGGGAATCTAGCGCTCATTCGCAAGGCAATCGATAAACCATATGGTCTTATTTTAATTTCAGGTCCAACAGGTTCTGGAAAAACAACTACACTGTATTCTATGCTCGGTGAGTTTGATAAAGATAAGAGAAACGTGCTTAGTCTTGAAGATCCTATTGAATACAGTATTGATGGTGTAAATCAATCGCAGATTCGCGCGGATATTGGGTATACATTTGCAAACGGTTTGCGCACTACGTTGCGCCAAGACCCCGACATTATCATGGTGGGAGAGATTCGAGATGCAGAAACTGCGCAGCTTGCTATTCAAGCGTCACTCACAGGACATCTTGTGCTTGCAACAATTCATACCAACGATGCGGTGGGCGTGATCCCCCGTTTGATTGATATGAAAGTTGATCCGTATCTCATTGCTCCCACATTAATTCTTGCGATAGCACAGCGTTTGGTGGGAATGTTGTGTCCTGATTCTGGAACCCCTGTTCCATACGATGAAAGCCTTAAAAAACTTATTGAAAAAGAATTTAGCACGTTACCAGAAAAATTTAGAAAAGATGTGTCTATCGGCAATGAATTTTTTAGAGCATCACCAAGTCCACTGTGTCCAAATGGTACGCGAGGTCGAGTGGCTGTTATGGAAGTGCTTGAAATGGATAAGGATATTGAGACAATTCTTCTTAAAAACGCTACAGAAGTAGAAATTTCAAAAATTGCACGGTCAAAAGGTATGCTTTCAATGCGAGAAGACGCGATTATTAAGGCATCTCACCGACAAATTCCTTTCGAAGAGATTATTACGTTGTAGTACGGATAGTTTTTTGAATATTTACCTTGTGTAAAGGTATTAAAAATCTTATACTAAAAGGAACCTACGATTGAGATATTGCTATGATTGATACAAAATACGAAATCCTTATTGTTGATGATGACAAATTTCTGCTCGGTATGTATGAGCTTAAATTTAAAAACAACGGCCATACAGTTACAACGGTTACAAGTTCTACGGACGCTCTTTCAAAACTAAAAGAAGGTTACTGCCCAAACATTATTTTATTGGACATTGTCCTTCCTGGAATGGACGGTCTACAGCTTCTTGAAGCAATTCGCAAAGAAAATATATGTCCACAATCCATTGTTATTATGCTTACAAATCAAGGTGGTTTCGAGGAGATTGAAAAAGCAAAAAGTTTTAATGTAGATGGATATTTAGTAAAGGCAGCACTCATACCTTCCGAAGTGGTGGAAGAAGTTTTAAAAATCGCAACACAAAAAAAAACATAATATGCAATTAGATTACAAAAAAGAAGTTGATGATCTTGTTTCAATCGTTGTAAAAGAGGGAGGCTCTGATTTGCATCTTGCAGAAGGACGGGTGCCCACTATTCGTGTGGCCGGATCTCTTATTCCGATTATAAAAAAAGAGCCATTTACAAAAACAGATATACAAGGAGTGCTCAAAGAATTTTTAACTGAAAAAAATCAAACCAAATTTACAGAAGAAAAACAAGTTGATTTTGCATACAGTCATTATCCTCACACTCGATTTCGAGGTAATGCATATTATCAGCAAGGAATGGTGAGTATCGCACTGCGCCTTATTCCTCAAAAAATTAAAACTGTTGAAGAACTCAATCTTCCTCCAATTATTTCAACATTCGCTCAAAAACAGCAAGGCTTCTTTCTTGTAGTGGGTCCTGCTGGTCAAGGAAAGTCAACAACCCTTGCTGCACTTATAGAAATTATCAATACAGAACGTCTTGAGCATATTGTTACGATTGAAGATCCAATCGAATATATTTTTACACCCCAAAAATCAATTATTGATCAGCGTGAAATTGGTGTTGATGCAGAAGATTTTCATTCAGCTTTGTGGGCAGTGTTTCGTCAGGATATCGATGTGGTGATGATTGGAGAAATGCGACAACCTATTACTATGGCAACAGCAGTGACTGCTGCTGAAACGGGCCACATGGTATTTTCAACACTGCACACCAATAGCGCTTCACAAACCGTTGAGCGTATCATCGATTCATTCCCAGCCGAACAGCAAATGCAGATTCGTTTGCAGCTTGCAGGAAGCTTGGTGGGGATTTTCTCCCAGCGCCTTATTCCCCGTATTTCAGGCGGTCTTATCCCCGCGTATGAATTATTAGTAAACAATACAGCCGTAGCAAACATTATTCGAGACAAGCGTACGCATGAAATAAATACAATTATAGAGACGAGCTCTGGAGAAGGGATGATTGATCTTAACCGATCACTTGTTGAGCTTGTGCGCACCGGAGAGATTACGATAGAAAATGCGTATAAGTATTCAAACAATCCAAAGACACTTGAGAAACTTTTGTAATTTTTTACACCACTATGTTATTTGATTATAAAGCAATTGATAAAGAGGGACAGACAAAGGAGGGGGTTGTTGATGCTCCTGGAATTGAAATCGCAATTTCTTCACTCCAGAGTCGTAATCTCATCATCTCTTCGATAAAGCCACAGAAAGAGGAATCAATTATCCGAAGGATCCCTCTTTTTAATCGAGTATCAAATAAAGATATTGTGATTGTATCGAGGCAGATGGCAACGCTTTTTGAGGCACAAGTTTCGGCGTTGCGTATTTTTAAATTACTTGGTGCGCAGGTGGAAAGTGCGGTGTTGCGAAAAGTGTTTGGTGTTGTTGCTGATGATATCGAAGAGGGAAGTTCAATTTCACAAGCACTTGAAAAACATCCCGCTGCTTTCAGTACATTTTATGTAAACATGGTGCGATCAGGAGAAGAGTCTGGCCGTCTAGATCAAACATTTAGTTATCTCGCTGACTATCTTGATCGCTCGTATGAAGTAACATCGAAAGCAAAGCATGCCCTCATTTACCCCGCATTCGTTGTTATTACATTCGTCGGCGTAATGGTGCTTATGTTTACGGTTATTATTCCCAAAATTGCACCGATTCTTGAAGAGTCCGGACAAGAGTTGCCATTTTATACAAAAATCGTACTTGGTTTCAGTGGATTTTTCATAGACTACGGAATATTTCTTTTTATCGGACTTGTAGTTGCTGCGTTCTTGTTTAAGCGATTTATTGATACCAAGCAAGGAAAAATTGCTTTCGATCAATTCAAACTCAAGGTTCCGTATGTTGGTGATTTGTTTAAAAAACTATACCTTTCACGTATTGCCGACAATATGAATACGATGGTACTAAGTGGTATTTCAATGGTAAAAGCAATCGAAACTACATCCGCAGTAGTAGGAAATGATATTTATAAAGATATTTTAGACAAAAGCCTTGAAGCGGTAAAGGGTGGAGTATCTCTTTCTTCGGCGTTTGCTCAATTTCCTGAAATTCCAAGTATTATGACACAAATGATTAAGGTAGGAGAAGAAACGGGAGAGCTTGGAAATATTTTAAAGACTCTTGCAAAATTTTATCAGCGAGAAGTGGTGGCTGCCGTCGACACACTTGTTGATCTAATAGAGCCCGTAATGGTGGTCGCACTTGGCCTCGGTGTAGGAATCCTCCTTGCGTCGGTATTGATGCCAATTTACAATCTCGCAAGCTCGTTTTAAATAGACGTTTTTTAAAGAAATTTTTGTTATCCACACGTACTTTGTTGTGAACCTAATTTTGCTATATAATACATATATACGTTTTTCGAAACGTTTCCCTCAAGGGAGAATCGGTCGATAACGCCTTTCCTATGAGGGAGGCATAAAAAAAACATTATCAAATTATTAATTACGTTTTTATATGTTTAAAAATACAAAAAAAGGTTTCACACTTATCGAATTGCTCGTTGTTATCGCTATCATTGGTATTCTTTCTTCAGTTGTGTTGGCATCTCTTAACACAGCTCGAGGAAAGGGTGCTGATGCAGCAATAAAATCAAATTTGGCTGGAATTCGAGCACAAGCTGAGATTGTTTATGATAATAATTCTGGTGTGTATGACGATATATGTAATGACCCAACTGTTGTAGCAGCAATTACAGCAGCAAAAAGTGCTGCAGGTGTAGCAACTCTCACAGGATTATTAGACACTGGCGGGACTTCCACTGTTGCAGTTTGTCATCTAGCCGTCAATGAAAATGCTTGGGCGATTTCAGTTCCTTTAAAAACGAATTCACAATTAGCATGGTGTGTTGATAGTACAGGTGCATCAAGGCAGTTAGGGATACCCGCATATCTTGGCTCGAATCAGGTGGCCTGTTAAATAGTACTGTTTAGTCTTATGTTTTTCGAAAAACCGGCAATGCCGGTTTTTTGTTATGGGGGTAAGATTTCAGTGCTTCGTTGTTTTGTGTGGTAACATAAAAACATATATTTATATTTGAATATTTTTTATGTACAATACAAAAAAAGGTTTCACACTTATCGAATTGCTCGTTGTTATCGCTATCATTGGTATTCTTTCTTCAGTTGTGTTGGCATCTCTTAACACAGCTCGAGCAAAGGGTGCTGATGCAGTAATAAAATCAAATCTTTCAAGTTTACGTGCTCAAGCAGAGATTGTATACGATGAGGCAGGGTATTATGGAATAGCAATTTTCTAGCCGGTATGTGCCCTTCTTCGGGTTTTAGTGTAAATTCTTTGTTTGAAGATGCAAAAGTACAAGAATTTTTGATTGCGGCCGGTAACGCAAGCTCAGGGGGCGGTATTCCGGGTGCAAATTGTGTTTCTACTATAACCTCATGGGCCGTTTCTGTACCTCTTGTTACTGACCCACTTAAAAGTTGGTGTGTAGACAGTCAAGGTGCTTCAAGAGAAGTAACACCTAATAATGATTTCGGATTTAGCAGTTCTGATTGTAGCTAATCCATAGCTTTTCCCATATCATAATAAACAAAAACCACCTTTAGGTGGTTTTTGTTTTGGTGTATAATTTAACAAGCTATAATAAAACAATAATGCATCTAGACTTTTTTTTGTATCTTTTTATTTTTGTATTCGGTACTATTGTCGGGAGTTTTTTAAATGTAGTTGCGCTTAGATATAATACCGGGCTTCCTATTGCTCGTGGTCGTTCGCAGTGTTTTTCTTGTGGTAAAAACCTAGAATGGTACGAGCTTATTCCTGTGCTGAGTTTTATTTTTTTACGTGGTCGGTGTAGTGAATGTAAGAGTGCTATTTCATGGCAGTATCCATCTATTGAATTTATTACGGGGGCACTATTTCTAGCTGCTTTTATACGAATTGGTTTTTCAGAATATCTTCTCTACTACTTGTGTTTTATTGCGCTTCTTATTGTTATTAGTATTTATGATATACGCCATAAGATTATTCCAAATGATCTCGTATATCTTTTCTCTGGGCTCGCGCTTCTTATGTGTCTTCATATGTGGATGTATGCGGATGCAGAGCATGTCTTGCTCGATCTGTCAGCGGGCCCTATTCTTGCATTGCCTTTTGCACTCTTGTGGCTTATTTCGCAGGGTCGCTGGATTGGATTGGGAGATGCAAAATTGGCACTTGGAATAGGTTTTATGCTTGGTCTTGTACACGGAATTTCAGCTATTGTTTTGGCATTTTGGATGGGTGCAGCGTGGAGTATTGTAGCGTTGTTACTATCGAAAAAAAGGCTTACAATGAAGAGTGAGATTCCTTTCGGGCCATTTTTGGTTATAGGCACGTTGATTATATTTTTATTCGGATGGGATGTTATTGGAATATCGTCTCTTTTGGGTTTGTAATTATTTATGAAAAAAGGTTTTACACTCGTTGAATTACTTGTGGTCGTGTCCATTATTGGTGTTATTTCGACCGTCATTGTTTTCAATCATAAAAAATTTAACGATAATTTGGAAATTACTAATCTTTCACATGATGTAGCGCTCTACATTAGACAAGCGCAGGTGTATGGAGTGAGTGTAAAGGAGTTAAAGGATATAAGTCTTACTGAAGAAGAACGTTTTGATACTCCGTATGGAATACATTTTGATATTAAACTGGCTGTTAATAATAAATCGTTTATATTTTTTGCTGATAAGAATAAAGACGGAAGATACAATGGAGATGATTCCGATTGTTCTCGTGGTGCGCCTGATATTTGCTTAGAGAAAATTATTATAGGCAAGGGAAATTATATTTATGACATCTGTGAGTTGAAGGGGAACACATGGAATTGTTCTGGGATTTCTATGTCAGCAGTAAATATTGTGTTTAAGCGTCCAGAACCAGATGCGTATTTAAAATTAGCAAGTGGGATGGATCCAGTTGCTGTAAAAGTGTGTCTCTCTTCTTCACAGGGGAAGATAAAAGAGATTGTGGTATATACAACTGGCCAGATTTCTATTTATGATGGAATATGCGCGGGGCTTTCTTCTTAAGCAGGGCGTATTGGGTGAAGTATATTAAGTAAAGCGTATATAGTATGAAAACAAACACTCAACAACAGAAAAAAAATACAAAAAATACACAGTATGGGTTTCTTCTTGTAGAAATGCTTGTTGCGGTATTTATATTTTCTATTGTGATGTTTGTGAGTCTTGGGGCAGTACTTACACTTGTTGATACAAATAAAAAAAATCAAAGCATTAAGTCGGTTGTAAATAATCTTACGCTTGTAATGAATGGTATTGCAAAAAATCTTGCGGTGAGCACGAAATATTATTGCGGAGAAGCAGATGCAGAGTATCCCGGCAATGATCCTAAAGATTATAGTGGTAGTGACACCGGCGGTACGGGTGGATCGGCTGATTGTCAAACTCGCCCAGAAAGCGCTATCACGTTTACGTTTAATGAAGATGCCAATGGGGATGGATTCCTTGATGTAATGCGGTATAAATACGAAAAAACAGATGGAAATAATACGGGGCGAATTGTGCGTTCCATAGATAGTATGGATAATTATATCCCAGTAACGGCACCGGAAGTAAAGATTACCGACCTGCGTTTTTATGTTATGGGTACTGAACCCCTCATTATTCCTATAAATGGTGATGATCCATCAGGAGACACGTTGCAACCTCATGTTGTTATGGTGGTAAAGGGGTATGCAGGAGCTAAGCAAAGTATTAAATCAGAATTTCAAATTCAGACGACAGTTTCACAACGTGCTCTTGACGCTATATATGATTAATATGAAAACACACTTATCACAAAGCGGTTTTACGATTGTTGAAGCACTTGTTGCTATTGCAATTTTGCTTCTTTCTATTACGAGTGCATTTTCTATTGCACAGTCTAGTTTACAATCTTCGAATTTAGTGAAAAACAGAACGACTGCATATTTCTTGGCTCAAGAGGGGGTAGAATATATTCGTCATCTGCGTGACAATAATGGTTTGAGTATGCTTGACGATCAAACAAAAAATATTCATTGGCTTCAGGGTTTTGCTGCTGAGGTAAACGACCCTTGCGCCTTTGGAAAAGCATGCATTGTATATATTACGGGTCAAACGCCGCCTAAGGAATGTAATAAAAATGGCGTGTGCCCCAATTTAAAGATATATTCTCCGACTAATGTATTTAATTATACTCAAGGTGACGAGAGTAAATTTAATAGGAGAATAAATATTAGCGAAGCGCTTGGTCATCATGAAATTAAAGTCACAGTAACTGTAACGTGGGCACAAGGTTCAATACAGCGGTCACTTGAAGTTTCTGAAAATTTGTTTAACTGGCAACAATTGCAACCACTATAACATATGAATCAATGTAATCGAAAAAAGGGAATAGCATTACTTATGGCAATGATAGTGACAGGTACACTTTTGCTTATCGTGTATTCGCTTTCAAGTATCTCTTATAAACAACTTATTCTTTCATATACTGGTAAAGAATCACAACTTGCATTTTATGCTGCTGATACGGGAATAGAGTGTGCGCTTTTTTGGGATACAAAAAATCCCAGTAGTTTCAGTGGTCAAAGTGCCTTTTCGACAAGTACTGCGGCTACTAGTATTTCTTGTAGCGGTAATGTTATTAGTGCGAAACCAAAGAATGTTCCAACTGTTCCCCAAGCAACAAACACCGTGCTTGGCGGGGGGGGAATAAGAAATGCCACGAGTACATTTCATATTCTTATAGACAAAGCGCTTGGTTTAGATGGTCCATGTGCTATTGTGCGGGTTGGTAAAAGATATACAGGTAATCAATTATTCACCACCATTATTTCTCGTGGATATAATACATGCGATATCAATAGTGACAGAAGACTAGAGCGTGCACTTCGGGCAATATACTAAAACACACTAAACACTCTTACAGTAATAACAGTAACACTTGTATGTCATCACGGATTCCTAAAGAAATCATAGAACGTCTTCATAAATTAAAAGAAACGATAGAATATCATCGTCATTTGTATCACGTACTTGATAGACAAGAAATATCTGAAGCAGCGCTCGATTCGCTCAAACATGAATTGTCCAAAATAGAGGAAAAATATCCCGAGCTCATTACTCTTGATTCTCCTTCGCAGCGAGTTGCGGGTGCGCCACTACCGGGGTTTTTAAAAATAACGCACAAAGTTGCGCAATGGTCCTTTAACGATGCATTTTCAGAGGAAGATATCTTTCGTTTTGATGAACGTGTAAAAAAAGTTTTAAAACAAGAGCTTGGGGATGATGTGATTCCAACATATGTCGTTGAGCTAAAAATAGACGGGCTTAAGGTAGTGCTTGAATATGAGAAAGGTTTGTTTGTACGAGCCGCAACTCGTGGGGACGGGAAAGTGGGGGAAGATGTGACGCATAATGTAAAGACAATAGAGTCGATCCCACTTCGACTTAAGGAGCCGGTGGATGTAATTGTGGAAGGTGAGGTGTGGATGGGAAAGAAAGCACTTGTAATGGTAAATATTGATCGTAATAAAAAAGGTGAGGCACCTTTTGCAAACCCACGAAATGCTGCTGCGGGCTCTATTAGACAACTTAATCCGCAGATTACGGCATCACGACAACTTCAGGTTTTTGTTTATGATATCGCACTTACTACAACGCCCATTCCAGAAACACAATATGAAGAATTGAAACTTTTAAGGGCGCTTGGTTTTAAGGTCAACTCTCATTTTAAAGAGTGTTCTACAATCGTTGATGTTATTGATTTTTGGAAAGAGTGGCAGAAAAAATCTACAAAACAAGACTGTTTACTCGATGGTATTGTGGTGAAGATAAATGAAAAAAAATATCAAGACGCGTTGGGTTTTACTGGAAAATCTCCACGTTTTGCGATTGCATTTAAATTTCCAGCACAGCAAGTTACGACGGTGGTTGAAGATATAAAATTGCAGGTGGGGAGAACGGGCGTGCTTACGCCGGTGGCTCTTTTGCGCCCAGTATCTGTGGCGGGATCGGTGGTTTCTCGTGCCACGCTTCATAATGAAGATGAAATACGTCGACTCGACGTACGCATTGGAGATACAGTGATACTTCAAAAGGCTGGTGATGTTATTCCCGATATTGTTTCGGTTGTTGTAGATATGCGTACAGGAAAAGAAAAACCATTTAGGTTTCCCGCATACGTGCCGGAATGCGGCGGCGATGGTGTAATAGAAAGAATTCCTGGACAAGTTGCATATCGATGTGTGTCAAAAGATTCCGCTTCGCAACATCGTCGAAAGCTGTATCATTTTGTGTCAAAAAAAGCTTTTGATATTGATGGTCTCGGTCCGCGCATCATTGATGCGCTTCTTGATGAAAGTGTTATTTCTTCGTACGAAGATATTTTTACTATTACAAAAGGTGATCTGGTCGGCATGCCACGTTTTGCAGAAAAATCTATCGACAATTTACTTGCTTCAATAAAAAAAGCACAAAAGATTACATTGCCTCGTTTTATTATTTCACTTTCCATTCCTCAAGTGGGGGAGGAAACGGCGTATGATTTGGCGAAACATTTTAAAACAATTAAAAATCTTGCGCGTGCGTCTTTTGATGAGTTGGAAAAATTGTATGGAGTGGGTCCGATAGTTGCAGAGTGGGTAGAGCAGTGGTTTACTGATGCAAAAAATAAAGAGGTGCTTGCACATTTGTTGTCGCACGTGGAGGTATTGCTGTATGAGGGATCAGTAGGAGATGTTTCGGTCGGTATGGGTGGCGAATCTTTTACTGGAAAAACTTTTGTGCTTACAGGTTCGCTTGTGTCGATGACTCGAGATGAAGCAAAAGAAAAAATTAGAGCGCGCGGCGGCGCCGTTGTAGCGTCAGTATCGGCGAACACCAATTTTGTGGTGGCGGGCGAGAGCGCGGGGGCAAAGCTTGTCGCCGCGCGCGAACTCAATATCACCACACTCACCGAGGAAGAATTCATCGTATTACTTGCATAAAGTATTTATTTATAATGTTCATTATTTGAAAAAACCTATATTCCTGATATTGTACTTGTATGATTGAAATAAGAGATATTGAAAAATTGGCCGAACTAGCACGTTTAGAGGTGCCTCAAGAAGAAAAAGAAACCCTTCGAAAAGATATCAATTCTATTTTACAGTATGTGGGACAAATTCAAGATATCCACGAAAAGGTTGCCTCGATAGCATCACCAACATCGTCAACACAATCCTCGGCGCCGTCAATGGTATCCTTATCAGTACAAGAAAATCCATCACTTATTCACACCGTGCTTCGTGAGGACGCCAATCCTCATGAGGCAAATCTATATACTGAAGCACTACTGCGAGAAGTTCCCAAGCACGAGCGAGGGTATGTGAAGGTAAAAAAGATTTTACATGATTGATGTATCAACACTTACAATTTCAAATACACATAAGCACCTCACGGAGGGAGATTTTTCTGTGCGTGAGTTGTGTCAAAGTTATTTGGATATAATCGAAAAAGAAAATCCCCAGATACACGCATATCTTGAAGTATTTGATGATGTTCTTGCTCATGCAGATACAGCTCAGGCTCGTATTGATGCAAAAACACATTCAATACTTACTGGTATTCCAATTGCCGTAAAAGATAATATTTTAATACAAGGAAAAAAAGTAAGTGCCGCTTCAAAAATTCTTGAAAATTATAGAGCAACATACAATTCAACCGTAGCATCATTACTTGAAAATGAAGGCGTCATTTTTCTAGGTCGTACCAATATGGATGAGTTTGCTATGGGTAGTTCAACACAAACTTCAGCGTACGGTATTACTCGAAACCCCCTTGATACGGACAGAGTTCCAGGGGGCTCTTCAGGAGGTTCTGCTGCAGCAATAGCAATGAATGGTGCTTTAGCTGCTCTTGGTTCTGATACAGCAGGATCTGTGCGTCAGCCAGCAAGTTTTTGTGGATGTGTCGGCCTAAAGACAACATATGGAAGTGTGTCTCGTTTTGGTCTTATTGCGATGGGATCATCACTTGATCAAATTGGTCCACTTACAAAAACGGTTACTGATGCAGAAATTTTATTTAACACACTGCGCGCCCACGACGTGCATGATAGTCAGAGTATTTCTGATGTGCTCTATGCATCAACTCGTGATCAAAAAAAGATTTCAAAAAAACTTACTATTGGAGTACCACGCCACCTTCTTGAAACAGAAGGTCTTGATCAGGTAGTGCGCGCAAATTTTGATGCATCAGTAGAAAAACTCATATCATTGGGTTATGAAATAAAAGACATTACCTTGCCGCACATACATTATTCACTTCCTACATACTATATTTTAATGCCTGGTGAAGTTTCTTCAAATCTCGCTCGTTTCGATGGTGTAAAATTCGGCCTTTTAAAAGAAGGAGATATGCTTCTTGAAGATTACAAAAAAACACGAGGGTTAGGATTTGGAAAAGAAGTTCGTCGCAGAATTCTTTTAGGTACGTATGTGCTTTCAACAGGATACTACGATGCGTATTACAATAAAGCACAAAATGCTCGCCACCTCATCACGCAAGATTTTGTCGATGGATTTAAAACAGTTGATAGTATTATCACTCCAACAGCACCGACACCTGCTTTCAAGATAGGAGAGAAGACAAGTGATCCTATACAGATGTATCTTGAAGATATTTTTACTGTACCCGCAAATATTGCTGGCATACCAGCACTTTCTGTACCCTCTGGTTTTGCAGAGGTAGAAGGTAAGCAATTACCTCTTGGATTACAGTTTATGTCACCCCCTTGTCGTGAAGACATCCTTTTCTCTGTGGGTAAAGATTTTCTTGGTGAAGAGAATGCGTAGTATACTGAATAGTATCTATGGCAGATGATAAAGGAAAAAAGTTTGATCCAAAAAAACCAGCGGGGGGGGCAGTAAGCGCAGGGCCCTCTGGGGCTTCAAATCCATGGGAGTTTTTGATTATTGCTGCGGTATTAATTGTATTAATTAGTTATGCAGCGGAAAATTTTTCTCGTTTTTTAGGAAGTAATCCGCTCACTCGATCATTGCACATAGAGTCGTTAGATGATTCTATTCGACTTTGGTTTAGAGTGCTATTACCTTACCTACAAATTCTTTCTTTTTTGATTTCAGCTTTTTTGGTATACATTATCATTTCAATTTCTTATAGACTTTCAAAGATACACAAAAAAGTTAAAGAACAGTTTTCGGCACCAAAATCTCTTGAAATGGGTTTTGTTTCAAGTCATATTGTTGTGCCCAATCCAGCTACTCAAAAATGGCAGCGTATCGTCACACACACTGAGTCACAAAACCCTAATGATTGGAAGATTGCAATTATTGAAGCGGATAGTATTTTAGATGAACTCGTAGATAGTATGGGATACCGTGGAGAAACTCTTGGAGAAAAATTAAAACTTATTGAGCAAAGTGATTTTACAACCATCAACAATGCGTGGGAAGCTCATAAAGTAAGAAATTTTATTGCACATGAAGCATCGTTTCAATTAAGTGAACGAGAAGCACGGCGTGTTATCGCTCTGTATCAATCGGTGCTTGAAGAGTTTAAATATATTTAAGGCCTATCCTTTTGTGTGGTTGTGGGGAGGGGGACTGCATAAGTTCAGAAACATATGAGACTGTAATTTAGTCTTGTATCTATGCGCCAATTCAACATTTTGAAAGGAACAAAGGGTTTTGTGGTGATGTACGACCGGGTGCTACGCTTCCGGTATATGATCACTGAAGCAGCAAAAGAGAGATGTCGGATATTAGCCTTCTGGGAGAGACA
>Ga0163155_10002941_pt1 | contig 18683 bp, 13 predicted proteins | sample OliLakLV19SP4G1_FD_148611 | JGI IMG/M metagenome (GOLD analysis project Ga0163155, IMG submission 148611) | Freshwater microbial mat bacterial communities from Lake Vanda, McMurdo Dry Valleys, Antarctica - Oligotrophic Lake LV.19.SP4.G1 | ecosystem: Environmental > Aquatic > Freshwater > Lake >... | reverse complement strand
CCCCAGATCAATGCGTCCTCAGGAAGCATCGGGAAGACGCCCGCCGCGGTCGCCCCGTCCATGACCATATACAACGCAGTCCTGGACGCGCGATGACGCAGGGACACGCCGCACTGCACAGCGGGCCGGACTACCCGTAGGTAGCCCGGCCCGCTGGCACTGTACTGCCTGACCGTCGGACGGTTACGGGCAGCCAGGCGCCCGAAGAGCTGGTTGCGTAGTGATCACCAGCCCTCGTGCCAGGCACTCGCCCTGCGGCACCGGCATCACGCGCACACGGAAATGCGTCGGGATATCCAGTGGCAGCGTGTTGATGCGGTTGTACCGTCGGACATCGAACCAGCGATGCCCTTCCCACAGCAGCGAGTATCGACGCTCGTAGAGCAGGGCATCGACCGCTTCCGTGGCTGACGCGAGCGATGCAATCGGTGGCAGAGTTCCGGCACTGGCACGGATGTAGTTCAGGTCCGTCAGTGCCGCCGCGAAGTTGGCGAGCCCGATGTTCGCTTCCGCGCGGAGAAGAATCAACTCTTCGTTGCGGATGATCGGGAGCGGCGCGAGCTGGTCGACGTAGAGGTTGAAGTCCACATCGGTCGGAATACCGATGGCGATACCACCGGGCGCATTTCGCGTCGGGATGGTCCGCACCTTGGTGAGGAAGCGGTTGTCCAGGAGTACGCCACCGGCCTGACGCTGGGCGTCGGGACGGATGGACGGATGCGCCAGCTGGTCCGGCGCCGTCTGGCGGCTGATGCCGTTGAGCAGGTCGCCTGACGATGCCGAGTAGACGTGGTACACCCCGCGACGCAGATCGGCAGCGGCGGCCGAGTTGACGAAGCTGGCCGAGATGGCGGTGAGTGCCTGCGTGTAGCAGGGTGCGCCGCATCCGACGGTGCCGCGGTACACCAGCACTCGCGCTGCCAGCGCGCGATTGAACTGGAGGAAGGTGGCCGGCGTGTCGAAGCCGGCAAATCCGGTGGTCAGCCGGAACGGGAATGCGACAGCGCCGGCGCTGGTGAGCTGCGTCGCGGCCTGATCCAGCGTCCCGCTGATGAAGCGGTACGCCGAGTCGCGGCTGACGAACGCCTGCGGTGTTGGTGCGAGCGAGTCGATCGTGGTTGGAGCACCGAGCGAGTCACGCGTGGCAATCACGTAGAACAGGTCGAGTGCCCGCATCGTGTTCGCGAAACCACGGACGGCATTCTTTTCGGCCTCGTTGATGAACGTCGCCGGCGCCACCTGCCGGATGACGTTCACGGCGTTCCGCATGTTGCGGAAACGCGCGTCCCACTGCCCATTGGTGAAACCGGAGTTGTCGAGCGGGAAGGTGGCCAGGAAGAGCGTGATGTTCCGGGGCTCGGAGCTGGTGTAGTTGTACGATTCGCGGCCGAAGATGCCGACGTTGCTGATCAGGCCAGCCATGCCGGCGCGCTGTTCGCCGAGAATGCCGGAGACGGCATTCTGGAGGAGCGCACGATCCGCGGTTTGATCGACCAGCGATTCGTTGAAGTTGGGGATGTTGAGACGGTCGGCGTCGCAGCCCAGGAACGCGGCGAGGGCGACGGCGGCACCGACGAACCGCCGCGCGGAGTATTGGCCAGGTCGGCGCAAGAGTGTAGTGGTCATGGGTTCAGAATCCCAGATCGACGCTGAAGAAGAACTGCCGTGCTGGCGGGAACGGCGCGAGATCGATGAAGCGGCCGACGTTGTTGTTGCCGAAGTTGTTCGCCTCGGGATCGACGCCCCAGTACGGCGACCAGATGCCGAGGTTGCGTCCGACCACGCTCAGCCGCACGTCGCTGACGCGGCTGCCGAAGAGCTTGCGCGTGACGTCGGTCGGGACGGCGAAGTTGAGCGCCACTTCACGCAGCTTCACAAAGCTGCCGTCCTGCGTGTAGGGCGTCGCGTTGCTGCTGTTGTTCCAGCGCGAGAACCGGTACGCACCGAGTTTGGCCGTCGAGGAGGTGTCGAGCAGCGTGATCACGCCACCCGCGTTGCGAATACACTCGAGATTCGCCGCCGTCTGACCGCGGCACGGCGACGGTGCATCATAGTCGCGTGAGTTCTGGAACTGGTCGTTGATCTGCTGCGTGAGGTTCACCAGGTCACCGCCGCGGCGATAGTCGACCTGCACATTGAGCGTGAAACGGCCGACGGTGTAGGTGTTGGTGAAGGAGAGTTCGAAGTCGGGGTTGCCATCACCGATGATCGTGTCGCGCGTGAAGATCGAATCCCGCCCGGCGGCGTTCCTGACGATGATCGGCTTGTTGCCCCAGATCGCCGTGGTGGAGACGCCCTGCGTGATCCGGGCACGACCGAAGCCTGCGCCGAAGCCGGTGTTGCCGACGGCGAATGGCGGAATCGGCAGTGTATCGACGCCGTTCCGGATCCGCTGGAACGAGGTGCGCGAGACCCAGGTGAAGCCCTGGCGCTGCACCGGCACGATGGTCACCGCGGCTTCATGGCTCGTGTTGGCCAGCCGGCCGCCATTGAAGATCTGCGAGTTGACGCCAGCGGTTGGCGGGATCGGACGCTGGAAGAGCACGTCGTCGATCTTCGCATCGGCATAGGTGTACTCGAACGCCAGGCGGCGGGAGAAGGCCGTCACGTCGACGCCCATCTCGAGCTCGGTCTTGCGCTCCGGTGCCACCGCAGGGTTGCCAAGGCCGGCATTCACCCCGACGCCGTTGAATCCGCCGATGAGTGTGACGGGCGCGAACGTGATGTTGCGCTGGCCATACAATGGCCGATTCCCCGTCTGTCCCCATGAGCTGCGCAGCTTGAATTCATCGAGCCCTGGCAGCGCATTGACGAAGCGGTACGAGGCCTGCGCGGTCGGAAATACATAGTACTTCGACACGTCGCCGTTGTTGCTCGAGCGGTCGCCGCGGACGCCGGCGGCCACATACAGCCGGTCGTCGAACGCGAGCACGCTCTGGTTGACGAACCAGGCCTGATCGCGCTGGAGCTCACGGCTCTGGAAGCTGAGCTGCTGGCCCTGGTTGATGTTCACCACGCCGGAGAGGAGGTTCTGTGCGCGGTTGCGCGTCACATTCAGGCCCTGTTCCTCTTCCGTGAGGCCGACGATCGTGTTGAACGTCGCGCCAAGTTTCGGCGGGGTGTACGTCCAGTACGCGCGCAACGCCTGATTGAGCTGGCGGCTGACCGAGTTGCTGAACACCGACGTACCTGGCAGTCCGTCCACGGGCTCGAACTGCAGGATGCTCGGGCTGAGGATGTTGTTCACCTGGTCGAACCGATCGAGTCCGGCGAAGTACTCCACGCGCAGTTGCTGCTTGTCGGTGGCCAGCAGCTGGTAGTTGAGCGAGGCAGCACCGACCAGACGGTTCACGTCTTCGTTGTTGGTGATGAACTCGAACGTCTGGAACGGGTTCGACGTGTTGGCGAAGTTCGACCCGACGCCACCAAACCGGTTGATCGGGTAGAGGCCGGCGGTGTCGGGGTTCTGCAGCGAGATGAAGCTGGGCGTCTTGGCGAAGACGTAGCCAGGGCTGGTGTTCGGATCGTTGCCGTTGTTGGACAGGCCGCGATTGGACTGGCTGCGCGTATACGCAAGATCGAGGCGCGCGGTGAGGCGGCTCGAAATGTTCTGGTCGATGTTGATGCGGGCGTTGTCGCGCGTGGCGTTGGTGTTGTTGGCGGTGCCAGCGTCATACTTGCGCGAGATCGCGGCCAGGTACCGCGTCTGGTCGTTACCGCCGGACACCTGGAGACCGGTCTCGTACGCTGCCCCGTTGTCGCCGAAGAGCTGGCGCGAGAAGTTGTTGCAGGGGATGTTCCCGCCGTTGGCGGCAATGGCCGCCGTCAGCACTTCGCGGGCGATCGCGGCGTTGGACGACGCGGTGCCAGCGGCCAGCGCGGTGGTGGTGTCCTGGAAGCAGCGTTGCCCGACATCACGAAGCAGTGATGACTGTCCGACGCGTTGCGTCATGCTCCAGCGTGGCGTGCCGCTCTTGCCGCGCTTGGTGGTGATGATCACCACGCCGTTGGTGGCGCGCGACCCGTAGAGTGCCGACGCGGCGGCGCCTTTCAGCACCTGCACGTCTTCAATCTCGTTCGGATTGATGTCGGCCAGCCGGTTGGTGCGATTGTCCTGGACGCTGGCGATGTTGGCCGCCGCACCCGCAGCGCGGGTGAGCGTGTTCGCACCGCTGGCGATCGAGGCGTTGGACATCAGCACGCCGTCGATGACGAACAGTGGCTCACCGTTGCCGAGGACCGAGGTGACGCCCCGGAACTGGATCTGACCACCGCCGCCGGGGGCACCGCTGTTCATGTTGATACGTGCGCCCACCACCTTCCCCTGCAACACCTGCTCGAGGCTCTGGGCGGGCACGCGGCTGAGATCTTCAGCGGTGACCTGCACCACGGCCGTGGCGGCGTTGCGGCGATCGAGTGTGCCCTGCTGACCAGTGACGATCTGCGTTTCGAGCTGCAGCACGTCCCTCCTCAGTGACACGTTCACGGTCGATTGGTTCGCTGGCACCAGTATCGTCCGAAGCGAGTAGCCGATGCGCCGGACGCGCAGCGACACTGCGCCCGTCGGAACGGTCAGCGAGAACGCACCTTCGGCATTCGTGTACGCCCCGGTGGTGGAACCGGTGACCTGCACACTGACGCTGCCGAGCGGGGTGTTCGGCCCCTCCTCGGTGACACGACCAGTGATGCGGCGTTGTGCGAGGAGTGCCGGTGCCGTTGCGATGAGTATCGCAACGGCGACCAGGCTCTGACGGAAGAGACGCATTGGTTCCTGTCCCCCTTGTGAGGAATGGTGTGTTGTTCGGCCCCGGCCCGGCGTCGCTGCGACGCGGCCGACGGAGAAACTGCCCGTGTGTCTGCTGGGGAAGGGCGTCTTGGCAGACATTGGTCGAAGGGCGAGCTTAGCTTAGGTGGGATGCGTCTGCAAAGGTCATGGTCTCGCAGAGGGAAAACAAATGCGCGCGCTCTGTAACGCCGTTACAGACGCGACATACTTCGCGTGTTCTCAGCCGTCATGCGCATGTCATGTCGGCTTGGCGCACCGTAGCGTCGATCAACGTTCAGGTGCACCATGAATGTCATGGAAGGCCTGACGATCGTGACGAACCGCTGTGCGCCAGTTGCCGCGGCGCTGTTCTCCATCGCGATGCAGTCTGCCTGCGCTCGCGATGTGCGGCCCCCGCGCGCTGACACACTGGTCGCCCGCGCGGCCTTCGTGGCGCCGAAAGTCACACTCATCACCGTCGATACCGTTCGCGTCACCAGCCCGGTCGGCAGCGACTGCAACCGGCCGTCGTGGTGGGTGGGTGACTCGCTCTTCCAGATGGTGTCCAACCAGCACCCGTGGCGAAGCCGCGGCGGTCGCGATGCGGCGAGCGCACAACCCTTTGATCCGATGCGTTTCACCGACGACGATGCCCGCTTCGCCTGGGATGCGGCGCGGAAGTGGTACGTGCATGACATCAACAGCGCCGATGGCCCGACATCCACGAAAATGCGCTGGATGGAGTCGGTGTATCGTGAGCCGCGCACGGGCACCCTCTACGGGCTCTACCATCTGGAGGAGGGGCCGTATGTGCGTTGCCCGGCACCCTTCACGCGCCCCTACCTCTCCGTCCCGCACATCGGGCTTGGACGCTCCAGCAACAACGGCCGCACCTGGGACAACCTCGGCATCATCATCAGCGATGGCAGCTTCGCGATCAGCTGTGATCTGCCGGTGCAGTTCTTCGCCGGCGGAGTGGGTGATCCGAGTATGGCGGTAGGCCCCGACAGCACCTACGCCTACATCGCCTTCACCGACTATACCGGCGACGATGCGCGAACGCAGGGCATCCAGCTGGCGCGCATCGCCCTGGCGGACCTCGACCAGCCGCTGCAGCCCGATGGTACCAGCAAGGCAGCGCGGTGGCACGACGGATCGTGGTCAGGCGCGGGGCTGCAAGGCACGCCTGGGCCGCGGGTTGGGCAGTCATGGACGCCAACGGCTCTCGGTCAGGCGACCTCGCTGTTGCCGCCGGAGCGGTCGTGGCAGCGTGCCGATGGTGGTGGCTACTGGGGGCCGTCGCTGTCGTGGAACACACATGTCGGTGCGTTCATGTTGCTGCTCAACAAGGTGTCTGGTGCACGCGCCTTCGATGCCGACGGCAACTACCTGACCTTCGTGCCGAATGTCGACTCGCCGGTTGCGAACCCCGCCAGGCCCACACGGCTCGACTCGCTCCCGAATGGGCCGAAGGCCGCATGGTACGTACAGGCGTTGGGCGACCCTGCGATGCGAGGGACGAGTGCCTGGACGGGGCAGGATGCCCGGCTCTTCATCGGTGAGCATTCGCACCTGCTGCTGCGCTTCGGGGCGCCGGTTGTCTCAGACGACACGCCACCAGGACTGGCGCCGTAGCCCGAGTCGCAGGCAGTTCGCGGAAAGCTCTGGTGCCTCAATCTGCGAACGCGGAAGTCTCATGCCGTGCCGGCTCAGGCAGACACGCGCCTCCGATGATCCAGCAGCGAATGGAACTGGCGAGTCGTGTCTGCTCAGCGCACTACTTCGTCGACAACGCCGACCCCGTGGTCCGGAAGTTTACACTCCGCTGCGCCGCAAATGTCAGCTGCGCGCGGGGCAGCAACCGCCCCGCCTGCATCACCGCGACAATCCGGCGTGTGTCTCCGATCCTCTCATGTGGCCGGCCGTTGATCAGCAGCAGATCGGCGCGACGGCCCGGCACCACCGTGCCCCACGTCGTGTCGCGCATGAACGCCGCGGCGTTCCGCGTCGCGGTGCTGATCGCCTCCAGGGGAGCGAGCCCCGCTTCAACCAGTAGCTCGAGCTCGCGGTGTAGCCCTTCACCGAAGTACACCCCCGGATACGGCGAGTCCGTGCCGGCGATGATCGGCACACCGGCCTCGTGCAACTTGGCGATGTTCGTCATCGCATTCGTGAGCGACGTCGCGAATCGGCGGCGCCGCAGCGTGTCGGCCGGTGTCACGGCGCGACGCGCGTGCGCGGTGAGTTCAGTCACGAACCAGGGCGGCATGCTGGCCGAGAGCAGGGAGTCACGCAGAAAACCGAGGTTCGCCAGCCGGCGTTCCGAGAACGACTCCAGCACGGCGAGTGTCGAGATGTTGGAAACGCCGCGCGCTTTCATCGCCGCGATCGTCGAATCGGCCATCGGACGAGTGCCTGCGTGCGCATACGCGGCAATCCCGGCGCGGATGCCGAGATCCGATCCATTCGCAAACCCGAGATCGGCGATGACACGCAGACTCGCTGCCGCCGCTGCCTTCACCAGCGCGGCCACCAGCGGTTCCGTGAGCCCGACGTATGCCTTGATGTTGTCCGCACCGCCCGCCTTCATCGAGTGGACGATTCCCGGCGCCTGTTCCGGCGCCGTCAGCGAGAACGACAGCGGCGGCCAGACCGGCCTCGGCCCGTCCACCAGCCCGCCGACCATGAACAATCGCGGCCCGCGCAGCCGGCCGGCGGTGATTTCCTGCTTCAGCTGCTGAACATACGGCAGCATGTTGCCAAGGTCGTGCACCGTGGTCACGCCGGCGTAGAGCAGCGCATCCAGATAACCGGGGAATCCGAGCAGGTCGGTCCGTTCACCATCCCAGCCGCCCGTGAGATGGACGTGCATGTCGGCGAGACCCGGCATGAGCACCTTGCCACGCCCGTTCACCACCGACGCACCCTTCAGAATCACAGCACTCGCCGCTGAGCCCACAGACTCGATCGTCCGGCCGCGCACGATCACCGTCATGTCGGGCATCGCCGGTCCACCGCGACCGTCGATCAGCGTCACGTTGGTGAACGCCGACACGCCTTGCGCCAACGCGGCTGCCGGCAGACACAGGGAGAGTGAAAGCAGGGCACGAGTCAGGACACGCATCAGGGCACGCATGACGGCAGAACCTCGCTCAGGTCAGGGGGGAGGGACAGGCGATGGTGCAGCGTTCACACGGGCAACTTCGACCAGCAGGGCGTCGAGCGCCGCGCGATCGAAGACGCGCCCGTTCGCAATCACGGCGCGAATGCGGCGCGTGTTGCCGATCTCCAGCAACGGATTCGCATCGAGCAGTACGATATCGGCGACCTTGCCTCGCGCGATGGTCCCCATCGAATCGGATGCGGCGAAGTAGGCGGCCGGACTGACGGTCGCTGCGCGGAGCGCCTGCAGCGGTGTGAGTCCGGCATCGACCAGAAGTTCGAGCTCATCGTGCAGGCCAAAGCCCGGATAGGTGAACGGATTCGGTGAATCCGTGCCGGCCAGCAGTGGCACGTCGAGCGCACCCATTCGGCGCACGATGCCCCGCTCGATGTCGCGATGGAAGTTGCGACGCGAGGTGTCCGCGCCGGTGCCCATGCGTGCGCTCATGCTGCTCCACATCTGCTGGAGCATCGGCGGCAGGTATCTGGTGCGCTCGGCTCGCACGAGCGCCGGATCACTCAGGCGCGAGACGGCGCGCAGCACGCCCAGCGTCGGAACCTGCCACATGCCGAGCGAGGCAAGCTGCCGCAAGAGCGCGTCGCACCGGGCAACGTCGTACGTCGCGGTCATCGGCGCGACGCGTCGGTTCATCTCCGACATCAGCGATGGGGCGTTGGCGCTATCGGTCACCCTGCCACGCAGCCAGAGCACAGCCGCGTCCACGATGTCGTTCTCGCCCGCAGCGCAGCCGGCCGTGACGCCTTCCAGATGTTCGGTGCTCTTCTGTCCCATCGTCGCCGCATGCACCGCCGAGACCGAGAGCGGTACATGCCCTGCGATCGGAATCTTCCGTACTCTCGCCTGCCTGGCGATGGCGTCGAAGCTGGCCGAGTCGAGGAGCGAATAGACCTTGATGAACTCGGCTCGTGCATCCACCAGCGAGTCGACGGCACGACGTCCTTCGGCCGGGTTACGCACCACCACTTGGCCCGGGCGCGTTGGTGGCCAGCCATCCACGATGTTGCCTGCGAACACGAATCGCGGCCCAACCATCCGCCCGGATGTCACGTCGCTCCGATACTTCAGGGCATCGGTGGTGACGCCGAACATCTCGCGAATGCCGGTGATGCCATTGGCGATGTTGGTCGGGAAGATGGTCTCCGCCAACCCCGGGATGACGGCGTGTGCGTGCATATCCCACAGGCCGGGGATGGCGAAGGACCCGCGACCATCGATCGCGCGTGCGCCGGTTGGCGCCGGCGTCGCCGGCCCGCCGACCGCGGTGATGCGGCCCTCAACGACCACGATGCTGCGGTTCGGCGTGATGCTACCGGTCGTTGGATCGATGACCGACGTGCCGCGGATGATCACGGTACCCGTCACGGTCTGCGCGTCGAGCGGACGGCATGCGACCGCCAGCAGTGCAGCGCCGAGCAGCCCACGCGCGACCGTCACCAGTTCGCGTCGGATCGGGCGGCGAGAAAGCACGTCGATTGGCATGACCATGAACCTCAGGTGACGAATGTGCGTTCAACGACTGGCTGTCGCCCGTCGCCGCGGAGTCGTGACGATGCGCTGCAACTTCCGTGCGCTCGAATGCGAGGCGACAGCCGCCGCTGCTTCCAACAGATAAGCGAGATCACGGCGCACGGCGTCGCCCACCGACCCGACCGGCGCGTACGCCCAGACGTTGTACGACCCGACCCAGCAGACATACACCGCATGCGCCAGCGCCGCCGCGTCGGTGCAGGGCTGTTCACCAGCAGCGCTCATGCGGCCGATCACGATCAGAATTTCACGCTCGAATTCCTGATTTCGCTCCAGCGCCCGCTGCGCGCCATCGGGGGCCTGCAGATGCCGCGGATCGAACACATAGGAGCTCGAGAGCAGATACAGCCGCTTCGCACTTCGCTCGGCCAGTGAGCCAAGGCTCTCGATCAAGCCGGTGCGCGGCGATGCGTGTGCGCTGACGCCGGTGATGAAGTGCCCCAGCAGGCGCGCGTCGACCGAGGCTTCGACCGCCGCCAGCAACTGTTGCCGCGAGCCGAAGCGCTGCACCAGCCGCGCAGCACTCAGCCCAACCTGCTCCGCAATCCGTGCCAGCGACACACGCGGTCCATGCGCGCGCACGGCACGCGTGGCGCGAACGAGTATCTCGGCATCGGAGAGGGTGGCCGGTCGGGGACTCATGTCGCACCTGAGGCAAAGGGACGGCTTGCGCGGAAGCGCAGCTGCCTTTACTTAACATCATTAAGTAATTCACGCCACCCTCGCCTTTGGCCCCCGTCCGTCATGCGCGCCGTCGTCACTCTGGCCCACGGGGGCCGCGAGCAGTTGCAGTACACCATCAGCTACGCGGATCCGGTACCAGCGGCAGACGAAGTGGTGCTCCGCATCGCGGCCTGCGCGGTGAACTACCATGACATCTTCACCCGTCGCGGCATGCCGGGCATCACGATCCCGCTGCCGGTGATCGTCGGGTCGGATATCGCAGGCGTCGTTTCGGCGCTGGGTGATGGCGTGACCTCCTGGCGCGTGGGCGATCGTGTGCTGCTCGATCCAGTGTTGCGCAAAGCGGGGCGCTACGGCATGATCGGCGAGATCTGCGATGGTGGGCGCGCCGAGCTGATCGCGGTGCCCGCCGACCAGTTGGTGCGGGTGCCGGACGCGGTGACGCTCGATCAGGCGGCGGCGCTGCCCCTCGCCTACGGCACGGCGCATCGCATGATGTACACGCGTGGACATGTGTCTGCCGGCGAGCGGGTGCTGGTGCTTGGCGCCAGCGGCGGCGTGGGTGTTGCCTGCGTGCAGCTCGCGAAACTGGCAGGGGCCGAAGTCATCGCCTGTGCCAGCACCGATGAGAAGCTCACGCGGCTCAGGGATGTCGGTGCCGACCACGTGCTCAACTACGTCACCCGGCCGTTCGCCGAGTCGGTGCGGGAGATCTTCGGCAAGCCGCGCATCTCCGGCGGCGGCGGCGTGGACGTGGTGGTGAACTTCACTGGTGGCGATACCTGGGAGCCGTCGCAGCGCTGCCTGCGGGTTGGCGGGCGTATTCTGACCTGCGGCGCAACCGCCGGTTACGCCGTGCAGACCGACATGCGCTATCTCTGGACATACGAGCAGGAGATGATCGGTTCCAATGGCTGGTCGGTGGACGATCTGTCACGCCTGCTGACGCTGATCGACACTGGCAGGCTCGATCCGGTGATCGATCGTCGATTCGGGCTCGAGGACACCGCCGAGGCCGAGCGGCTGCTCGAAGATCGTGAAGTGCTCGGCAAGGTTCTCATCACGCCCTGACGTCGCATGCAGCAGATCACCAACCTCGGCGACATCGTTCGCGCGGACGTACCGGACCATCGCCTGGTGATCGACCAGCGTGACGCAGCGCGAGCAGTCGTGCTGACGGCGGGCGAGCTGCGAGGTCGCATTGCCGCTGTCGCGCGCGGGTTGCGCGCGCGCGGCTGCGCAGCGGGTGATCACATCGCGATCCTGAGCGCGAACCGCTGGGAGTTCATCGCGAGCTACTTCGGCATCATGTCGGCCGGGATGGTGGCGGTGCCGCTGAACTTCCGTCTCTCGCGCGACACGCTGGCTTTCGTCTTCGAGGATGCCGGCGTGCGGGGCGTGATCGTCGACGCCGAGCGCGAGGCATTGGTACCCGCGGAGCTGCCGTCATGGAGCATGGATGACGACGGGCCCGGTGGGTTTGCGGCGTTGCTCGATGCGGGGCCCTTTGCGGCGGTCACGCCGCGCGAGGGTCAACTCGCCAAGCTGCTCTACACGTCGGGTTCGACGGGGCGGCCCAAGGGTGTGCCGCTGACGCATGCGGGGCAGCTCTGGGCACTGCGCAAGAGCTACGCTGGTGATGATGCGGCACTCGCCGCACGCACGGTGATCGTCGCGCCTGCATATCACAAGAACGGGCTGTTCTTCACGTCGGTGGCGGTCAGCAATGGGATCACCTTCGTGTCGATGCCGCGGTTCGATGCACGCGCGTACCTGCAGACGGTTGCCGCGGAGCGGTGCACGCTGCTGAGTGGTATCCCGACGATGTTCGCGTTGATGGCACGCGAGGCTGATCTGGTGGCGTCCCTCGATCTGTCGTCAGTCACGACGGTCACGATCGGCTCGGCGCCCCTGACCGATGCGTTGCTGGAGCGTGTGCACGCGCTCTTCCCGAATGCGATCTGCCTCAATGGCTACGGCACCACCGAAGCGGGTCCGGCGGTGTTCGGGCCACATCCCGACGGTCGCACGCGACCAGGTCTGTCACTGGGCTATCCATACCAGGATGTGGGCATCCGGCTGGTGGGTGGTGCGTCGGAGGACGAAGGCGTGTTGCACCTGCAAACGCCTGCGGTGATGCCCGGGTACCTGCATCTGCCCGCGGTCACCGCGGCACGGCTCAGCGACGGCTGGTACGACACTGGTGACGTGATGCGCCGCGATGCTGACGGGTTCTTCTACTTCGTCGGACGTGCCGATGACATGTTCGTCTGTGGCGGGGAGAATGTGTATCCCGGCGAAGTGGAGAAACTGATCGAACGGTGCCCGGGGGTCGCGCAGGCGGCGGTCGTTCCGGTGGCGGACGAGATCAAGGGGACGATTCCGATGGCGTTCGTGGTCCGGCATCCCGGTGCGACCGTCGATGAAGCTGCGGTGCGACAGTTCACGCTGGCCAACGGTCCGGCATATGCCCACCCGCGGGTGGTGACGTTCCGCGATGTGCTTCCGGTTGCGAGTACGCACAAGATCGATCGCGCAGCACTGATCGCGGAGGCGCAGGCCTTCGCGCGCCACCATCGTCGGCCCTGAGCTGATGGCCATCATGCGCATCACCAACCGATGGATCGTTCTCGCCCTGATGATCGTCGTGACCAGCATCGGCATGATGTCGTTTGCGGCGCCGTTTGCACTGCTGCCGGTATGGATTCGCGAACTGGGGCTCTCGAAGGCGGATGGCGGATTGTTGTCCGGGCTCTGGTATCTGCCGGGCATCTTCATCTCGATGCCTGCGGGCTGGGCCTTCGATCGATTGCAGCCAGGTCGCGTGTTGCTCGCGATGTGGGTGCTCATCGCACTCGGCATGGCGACGATGGCGGCCGCGACCAGTTTCACGGTGTTGTGTCTTGGCCGCGTGGTGTTCTCCACCGGCATGAATGCCCACATGGTGGGCGCCCCGAAGATCCTCGGCAACTGGTTCGCCGGGCGCCGCGAGCTGGGCTTCGTGATGGGGCTGTATACGCTGGGCTTCACATCGGGCATCTATCTCAGCCTGAATGTGCTGGGCCGGATCGGTGAGACGCAGGGGTCCGCACCTGCGATGCGATTGATGGCGATCCTCTCGGTGATCGGACTGGTGCTGCTCGCGTTCGTACCGAGCGCGCCAACCGTCGGCGCGGTGGCTGCGGTCAGTCCCGTCATTGCCGTGCAGCGCATCCGCCCCTGGGCGCTCGGTGCCGGTGCCTGGATGCTGGCGTTGGCCTACTTCGGATACTCCATCGGCACGGAAGCCTACCTGACGTTCACACCGGACTTTCTGGTCGGGCGCGGGCTGTCGGTGAGCGTGGCATCCGCCGCGGTGGGTTCGTACGCATTGGTTGCGGTCATCCTGAAGCCGATTCTCTCCAGTCTGCTCACGCGCGATCGCGCGCCGTGGTTCACGGTCGCGGCCACCGCAGCGGCCCTGGCGAGCGTCGCGCTGCTGTTCGCCGGCGTGCCACCGCGCCTCTCAGCGGCAATGATGGGTGTGTCGCTGGCGCTCGGCATGCCGTCGCTGATGGCGCTGCCGAATTACCTCCTGCCGCCGTCGCGCGCGGCACAGGGGTACGGGCTGTACCAGCTCTTGTACTCTCTTGGATTCTTTGCACAGCCGATCGTGGGCTTCGCCGTCGATTGGACGGGGACGTATGCTGCCGGCTTTGCGGTGATCGCTGGTTTCACTGCGATCGGATTCCTGGTCGCGCTTCCGATCGTCCGCCGAGGCACGAACACCGAGCCTTCGCCTCTCGCCCCGCTACCGCCATGACTCCGATGCCCGACATCATGCGACTCGATTCGTCCCCGTATCAGCGCTTCCTCGGGCTGGTGCTCGAGAGTTCGGGCGACGGTGAAGTGGTCATCCGACTGCCGTTTCGTGAGGAATTCCTGCGCGAGGACGGCAGCGACTGGTTGCATGGCGGAATCACCAGTGCATTGATCGATATCGCTGGTGCCTATGCCGTGGTGACGAAGTTCAATGCGGGCGTGCCGACGATCGATCTGCGCATCGACTGGCTGAAGCCCGCGCGTGCCGGTGATCTGGTCGCGACGGGTCGCGTGGTGAAGGCGGGGCGACGCGTGAGTCTGGCCGACATCGAAGTTCGCGATGCACAGGGGACGCTCGTCGCGGTGGGCCGGGGCCTGTTTGCCAGCCCGACGGTGGCGCCATGAGCCTTCCGACTGACGCTGAGCTGAATCAGATCGGTGTGCTGAACCGACGTCTGATCGAAGCGCGGATCGTCGCTCCGCTGGTGAGCGCGATGGCGGCGGAATTCGGCGCTGAGCGCGTGCACCAGATCGCGCGCGAGGTGGTCATGGCGATTGCACGGCAGCAGGGCAACGAGCTGGCTGAGCACAGTGGCGGGCGATCACTGCCGGTGTTGCATGGCACGCTGGATCGCTGGACCGCGAATGACGCCTTGACGCTGGATGTGCATGAGGTGAGTGAGTCCGCGCTCTCATTCGACGTCACTCGCTGTCGTTACGCCGAGATGTACCGAGCGATGGGGATCCCGGAGTTGGGGGCGATCCTGTCGTGCAATCGCGATGGAGCATTGATCGACGGGTTCAATCCGGATGTGACGCTTCGTCGCACGCAGACGCTGATGGGTGGCGCGAGTCATTGCGATTTTCGGTATTCACGGAATACGGCCACGGAGTGAACGTGGGTTGCGCGTGAGCGCTTGGCGGTGCAACGCCGGGTCGCGTTGAACGTCGTACCCGTCGGCCACTCGCCTTCGGCGACCCGGTTCTGCACCGCGCAATCGCATACTGCCCGGGAATGTCTCCGAGGCTGTGTCACGACCCCAACGCCTTGACGGGAACAGCTTAACGGCAACTGCTTAACGCAAAGATGCAAGGGCGCAGAGGCGCAAAGAACCGCGGATGAATTGGAACAGCTGAAAGACAGCGCTGCTGCCGTTGCTCCGTCGAAACGACCGAGGGGCCTCTGCGATCAGCCGCAGAGGCCCCTCGTGCCACAAGCGCTGGGATCAGCGCGCCGTCACGCGTGAGCCGCCCACGCCTTCTCGCCCGGCACCGCCGGCACACAGGGCTTGAACGGCCCCGGCGACTCGACGTACCGCATCGCCTTGGTGTACCCGATCTCCGACGTGAAGAAGCCAAGCATGGTCAGCTCCTTCATCATGCGGAAGGAGTGCTGTGGCTGCGCTTTCCGCACCTTCTGGAACTCGAACTGCTCCTTGTCGAGCGTAGTGAGCAGGGCAGTGCGTTGCGCAGGAGTGGCCGCCACGAAGCCGGCACCGCCATTCGCCGTCTTGCTCGCCGCATCCAGCGCCGTCATGCCATCGCGGAAGATCTTCTGATCTTCCGGCGTGTACGTGTCGGTCACCATCAACGCGATGAATGCACCGGTCCCGGCCGCCTTCGCACCAGGGGACTTGGGCGTGTCCGGCAGAATCGTGTCGGCCATCTCATCGAGGAACGCGATATCCTCGGTCGTGAACGACCCGATGCCGGCGGTGGCGACCGTCGCACGATCCGCCTTGCTGCACGCCGCCAGCAGTCCACTGCTGCTGCCGACCAGGGCAATGCCGCCCAGCATGAAGCTCACACGCTTCACCGCCTCGCGACGGTCCATCACCGAGACTTCTTCTTCCATGTTCGACGACATGCTCAATCCTCGTGGGTGTGCGGTGTCCGGGACACCAGAGACGACATGAGTGAACGGGGTCGCATCAGAGGTTCTGCTTCTTCAACTCGCTGACGGCAAAATCCGCCGCCCGCGCGGTGAGCGCCATGTATGTGAGCGATGGATTCACGCACGCCGCCGAGGTCATGCCCGATCCGTCGGTGACGAACACGTTCGGTGCATCCCACACCTGATTGTGGGCGTTGAGCACCGACGTCTTCGGATCGCGGCCCATGCGTGCCGTCCCCATCTCGTGAATGCCCATTCCGGGAGTGTATCCACCGTCATACGTGCGCACGTTCCTGACACCCGCTGCCGTCAGCATCTCTGCCATGTCGGCCATCATGTCCTTCCGCATGCGGGCTTCGTTCTCGCCCGTCGCGCAGTCGATGTTCAACACCGGCAACCCCCACTTGTCCTTCCGGGTGGGATCGAGAGAAATCTTGTTGCTGTGGTCGGGCAGCATCTCGCCGAACGCGGTGCTGCCGATGGTCCACGGTCCGACGGTCGCGGCGTTGTCCTTGTAGTCGCCACCGATGCCGAGTTCGGCCACGGCACGTCCCCAGGCACCGCGGCTGGCACCACCCTGGTAGCCGAAGCCACGCAGGTAGTCACGCTTGTCGCCGCCCACGTTCCGGAAGCGCGGAATGTAAAAGCCATTCGGCTTGCGACCCTCGTAGTACTTGTCTTCCATCCCTTCGATGTCGCCGGCCGCGCCGAGGCGGAAGTGATGGTCCATCAGATTATTGCCGAGTTCTCCCGAACTGCTGCCGAGACCCCCGGGCCAGACGTCGGTGGCCGAGCGCATCAGCAGCCACGTCGAGTTCAGCGTCGAGGCACAGAGGAAGATGATCTTCGCCTTGTACTCGATGGACTGTTCCGACACCGCATCGATCACCCGCACACCGGAGGCGCGCTTCTTGTCCTTGTCGAAGATCACTTCCGACACGATCTGGAACGGCTTGAGCGTCAGGTTGCCGGTCGCCATCGCGGCCGGCAGCGTCGAGGACTGCGTGCTGAAGTAGGCACCGTACGGGCAGCCGAGCCAGCAGGCGTTGCGCGACTGACAGGCGGCACGTGCCTGAAGCGCCTTGGTCAGATTCGCGGTGCGGCCAGGAACGAGGCGTCGCGTGCCGCCGAACGCCTTCTGGAGTTTCGCGGCCACCGAGTCTTCGGCGCAGTTGAGCGGAATGGCTGGCTGGTACTGCCCGTCGGGCAGGGAGGCGATGCCATCACGATTGCCGGAGATGCCGGCGAACGTTTCGACATAGTCATACCACGGCGCGATGTCGGCGTACCGGATCGGCCAGTCGACGGCGATGCCTTCCTTGGCGTTCGCCGTGAAATCCAGATCGCCGTGCCGATAACTCTGGCGACCCCACATCAGGGATCGACCGCCGACCTGATAGCCACGATACCAATCGAACTTCCGCGTCTCGGTGTATGGCGAATCCTTGTCGCTCGCCCACCAGTCGAGATTCTTCTCGTTCAGCGGATAGTCGCGCTTCAGTACGGGGTAGTCGGCTTCCATCGCCTTGGTGCGACCACCGCGATGGGGATACGCCCATGGTGGCTTGGTGGCATTCACATAGTCCTTGATATGCTCGACGTTCTTGCCGCGCTCGAGCATCAGGACCTTGAGCCCCTTTTCCGACAGTTCCTTGGCGGCCCAGCCGCCCGAGATGCCGGAACCCACCACGATCGCATCATACTGCGGCTCTTGCACGACAGCCTCCCTGGTCTGTGACGCTCTGGGTTGCACGACGCTCGCGGCCCGGCGCAGAATCGCCCGGGTCAACCTGACAGGAATATGTCGCGGTGCACGGGCAAGGGGACCCGTCAGGACCCCCGACGCTGTACGCGTCAGGCGGGCTGTTCGTTCACCACATGACGGAACTCCGTCGCCGTCGCCGACATGGCGAGGAACGCCTCGGCCACATGCGGGTCGAGCTCCACGCCGGCCAGTTTCCGGATCAGGGCGAGCGCCTTCTCCCGCGGAAATGGATTGTGATAGGGCCGCCTGGAGCTGATGGCGTCGTAGATGTCCGAGACGTGGACGATCCGGCTGGCGTAGTGGGTACCGCGCGGATAGCTCAGCGTCGGGTAGCCGCCAAGACCGTTGAACCAGATGTGGTGCTCGTATGCGACCGTGGCCGCCAGACTGTGCCCGAGGCCGCGAGCGGTCAGGATTTTCGCCCCCTCGACGGGGTGCGCCTGCATGGCAACACGCTCGTCGGCCGAGAGCGCACCGGGCTTGGTGAGCAGCCTCCTGGGGAGCCGGGTCTTGCCGATGTCGTGCAGCAGTGCGGCGGTGCCAATTGCTCGCGAGTCGGCATCGGACAAGCCCAGTTGGTCGGCGATCCCCATCGACAGCATGGCGACGTTGCAGCAGTGCGTGGTGGTGTATTCGTCGAAGTTCCGGATGTCGAGCAGTGGCAGCATGCAGCCCTGTTCGCGCCGGATGGTCGTCGCCAGTGCCCGGACGATGCCGTCCACTTCCGCCATCGGCACCTGCCGGCCCGCGTCGACTTCGGTGTGGATGTAGTCCACCGCATCCACCTCCGCGCCGAGCCCACTGAGTGCCAGCGCGTCGACCAGCGACGTCACGTGCTGCTCCGCCTCGTCGTCTCGCTCATCGACGCCAAGCACCGTCAGCGGGCCCAGTCGGATTCCGCGATGCGCCCAACGTTCAGACGCTTCGCCGGTGGCCGACAGCCGGCGGCGGATCTCGCCCAGCATTGCCTCGATATCGGCGCCCGTCGGTTCAGGCGCGGTCGAAATTTCCAGCCGCTGCACTCCGACGGTCGAGAGCCGGCTGCCCCATTCCCAGCCGCGCC
>Ga0163155_10002935_pt1 | contig 18696 bp, 10 predicted proteins | sample OliLakLV19SP4G1_FD_148611 | JGI IMG/M metagenome (GOLD analysis project Ga0163155, IMG submission 148611) | Freshwater microbial mat bacterial communities from Lake Vanda, McMurdo Dry Valleys, Antarctica - Oligotrophic Lake LV.19.SP4.G1 | ecosystem: Environmental > Aquatic > Freshwater > Lake >... | reverse complement strand
GTGTAATCTCAGTGTCATCGTAATCGTACATTCGCGCTTCACCTCGAAAGGATCCAACGATGACACTTCAGACCCCGTTTTCATGGATCGTGGCCCTCATTGCCAGCGTCTGCATGGTGCCCTTTGCTGCCGCAAACGAGCCCGAGGGCGACGAGCCGGAAGTGGATGCCTATTACCTGTTCCTGGCGGAAGTCATGGATGGAGCGCCCCCGTCGTCATGGACTGTGAAAGACGCAATCTGTGTACAAGTCAACAATTGCCCGGCCGGTCCCCTCTACGAAGATGACGGAGCAGGCGGAAACAACATTTCGGGATGCTCAGTCGGACCGGGCACCACATGCGTGGGAGTGTGCGATTGGTGCACCGGCAGCTTCGTGGCAGGTTCGCTCTGCAAAGCCATGAAAGAGGAAAAATGCGAGATCACAACAAACAACGCGCTTGATTGTGGAAATCGCGCAACGAGAACCTGCACTTTCGCCACGGTTCCGCCGCTTGGACAAGTTCCAACAACCAACAGTTGCTATTGCACGGGCACCATGACACTCCCGTCCGGTGATTGCGATGTGGAACAATGCTGAGGCTTGTCAGCATCACGATGGCGATTGCATGGTGGGCGATGCCGGCTCTCGCAGCCCCGTTCGGCCTGCCACTGGCGGCCGTCGTGAACGCGCAGGCACCTCAGCAGATCGCCGACTCACGGAGCGAGTCGGCCAAGGCTTGGGCTACCCTTCTCCTCATCCACGATCGGTCTGTTCGTTCATTGCATTGGCGCTCTGAAGCGGTGAGAGACACACTCACTGAACGTGTCACCCTTTCCAGGGCGTCGGGTGAGGAAGCCTTTGACGAAGTTGGGCGGTGGTTCGCGAAGTGGACTACAACTAACAAGCGTCCCGGCGGTGAGAACAGAGTTTCCGCAAGTGAATCTTATTTTGACGGCCGTGTGTTGCGTACATTCAAGCCCGCCGCGAACGGCGGACTCATTCGACCGCCAGACGCGGAGCGAGTCGCTTTCCCCTCGCCTGAGCTTTTCCTAGGGCGCTTTGTTGATTCCCGTGCTCGACATCGGTTAGGCGAGATGCTGCTCGCGGCAAACGACCTGAGGATCCACACGAGCCCAGATGTACCAGATCGAGCGGTGCTGACTGCGACCCACAACAGCGGGTATGCGGTTTGGGAGTTGCGAGTGGAGGTCGATGCGGCGCACGGATACGCGCCTCGTCGAATCGAGGTGCGGGATTCGCTGATAGGCACGCCCATTGCAGTTGCGACAGTTGATCGCTTTAAGCAGCATGGAGGAGTTTGGATCCCCGTGGAGGGTACTGCTAGAAACATGAAGATCAGTACACGGCCGGAAGTTGTCGAGAAGATGGCTGCTCTTGAAGTTGCCCTATCGCGTCATGGCTGGGTGAAGGGCTCTGACCCATCTGACCCGGCAGTTCGCAAGAGTTTCCATGCGGCGGTCAGCGAAGTATTTGGATTGGAAGACGTACCGTTTGAAGATCTGGTGCCGCCAATGCGGCTAGAGAAAGTTGAGATCCTCTCCATCAATACTCCGCTAGGAGATGATCTGTTTACGATTCGGTTTGAACCTGGAATGAGGTATCTCGATATCTTCACTCGCCAGAATCAGGCTGGTGAGCTGATCGAGAACCCGGATGAAGAAGTACTTCATATACCGGAGAATGAGCCATGATGAACTTCAGCTGGCTTGCCATTGTTATCGTCACCTGCGCATCACTGAAAGCTGGACTGCCTCCGCCCGATAGCGAGACATCACCCCACATCGCGAAGTCCAGTGCCCGCATTCGTCTGGTTCCAGTCGACAAAGAGAACCGCGGACCGGCCCGCATCGGCAGGACAGTGTCTCGACGCTTCCTGATCGAGAACACCGGTTCGACAGATGCGCGGCTAAGCGTTGCGGCGCGATCATGCGGCTCCCTGAAGGTCCTGTTCGGTCAGGACACACTTCGAGCAGGCGGGTCGACCACTTGCGAGGTACAGGCGACCATTCTGGGCGGCATCGGTTTCCAGAGGATGGGGGCCACGCTCCAGTTGACGACCATCGCAGAGCCATCTGCGTCAGATCAGGCTCTCGCAACGATTGGCTTCACTCCGGATCGCGAGTTCGAGGTGATCCCCGCAGAGTTGTTCATCAACGCAATCGCAGGGCAGGCAATCGCGAGCGAGATCCGCGTGGTGCGGGTTACGCCGATCGATCTTCCTATCACGAGTGTCGACGTAAACGCCGATTGGCTGACAGTTGGGGCGGCGGTGCCTCAAACCAATGCGCCGCACGTGCAGGTGCTACCGGTTACGGTGAAGCCACTGGCTCCCGGCGTGCATACGGGTTGGGTTACTCTTCATGTGGCGAGCGAGTCCGTTCCGACCGTCACGGTGCCCGTTCGAATCCGGGTTGCCGACGCGTTGGTCTGCAATGTGGGCGGGCTTGTGCTCCGGAATGGGCAGAACGGCCCGTCATCCGCTGTTTGCCAACTTTTGCTCCGCTCAAAAGCAGTAAAACATCCGGCGACCGTCGAACTGGTCGGCTTGCCCCCGTGGCTGTCCGTAACGCTCAAAGATGCCGGATCGCACCCTCATCCGGCTTGGGAGGTCGTAGCAACGGCTGCGGCAGATGCGCCTCCCGGTACCTTTGCAAGCGGCACGGTGGTCGTGCGAGACGCCGCAGGGACACAACTTGCACACATCCCGATTGTCAGAATGGCCGATTGAATCCTGAGCCTTCAGGCATCACTCTCGGCCCTTGGCATCCTTGCGAGGGGTATCTCCATATACTCCTTCAGTGAGGTGCATCATGGCTGACACGATCCGTACAACAGTGGCCGCGGCGGCGATTCTGGCTCTTGTGGGCACGTGCCTCGGGCAGACCGCTCTGGGGGATGGGACGGCGCTCGATCGAAACCTGCAGGTGGGCTCGGGCGGGCGGAACACGCGGGTTCGGGACATCGACTCGACCATCCGCTTCAACGAAGCTGTGATCAGCGGCGCTGCGGGGCGCGGGAAGTCGTTCCACGGCAATACCGCGTACAGCCCATCGCGCGACTTCAGCGTGTCGCTGCCTTCCAACGATCTTTACACCTTCCGGCGCGACTCCAGCCAGAGCGTGCTGGGAGGGATGGGTGTCCGCGCATCGGACGCGATTCGTTATCAGTTCTCGGCATCGACTGGTGAGGCCTTGCCGTCGGCGCTCGCCGGAGGGCTGGGGATTGTGCCGCGAACGTTCTCTTCGGGGATCGGGCCGATCAGCAGCACCGCATCGAGTTCTTTGCGGAGCACGGCCGACTACCTGACATCGCAGGCCCTGCGTCCGACGCTGGTGGGATATCGCGCCGATGACAATGGCTCGATATACACGGCGACCGCCTCGCCGCTGCTGGGCGTGACCTGGTACCCGCTGGAGCAGAACCAGGGTTTGTCGGCGAACCTGTCGGCGAACGCGCCCAAGGCCGGGCAGGAGCCGGCAACGCTGGGCGGGGTGCCCAGGCCCATCGGGCTTTCGGGGCTGGAATCGACCGCGGCGGGTTTGCCCTCGCCGCTCGACATGGCGGGGAGTAAGCGCGATCGGCTTGCGACAAGCCCCGGGCAGGCGACGGGCGCGGTGCCGGTGCGGAGCGAGTCTTACACACGGGTGATCGATGCGTTTCGGGAGAGCTACTCGCAGCGGACGGGCACGCAGCGGACTGCCGACCCGCTCGCGGCGGAAGACCCCGGTGCGGCGTGGCGGACGGATCTGAACCGGCTGCGCGAGACGCTGCGATCAGGGGATGATCGCCAGCTACGCGACCGCAGCGTGCCGACGCGTGCGACACCGCCGGCGGCAACACCTCCGGCTGGCGCAGATGTGCCGCCCGCGTCCAAGCCCGCGGAGCCGATGCGGATTCCGGGGATTGACGTAGATCAGATGATCGCACCGCCGAAGAAGGAGGGGCCGAAAGCGGAAGACTTCCTCTCGCAGCAGATGGTGGACATCCTGCGGAACAGCGGCGTGCGGATCGACACTCTGCGTCCGGCGAGCCCGACACTGGATCAGGCGGCCTACGCCGGTCACATGCAGGCGGGCCAGCAGGCGATCGGCGACGGCCGGTTCTTTGATGCGGAGGACCGGTTTGCTCGGGCGATGTCGGCGATGCCGTCTGACCCGATGGCGGCGGTGGGCAGATTGCACGCGCAGCTGGGTGCGGGGCTGTATCTCTCGGCGGCGAACAACTTCCGGAGCCTGATCAAGAATCATCCAGAACTGGCGACGGCGAAGTTCAATGCGGCGCTCGTGCCCGGAGAGGAGCGAGCCAAGACGATCGCCGAGCAACTGCGGCTCGAGGTCACCAACGCAGGGACACGGCTGTCGCGAGATTCCGCGCTGCTGCTGGGGTATCTCGGCAGGCTGCGTGGAGATGTGGCGGTGCAGAACGAGGGCCTGGGGGCCTGGAAGGAGCGCATCCCCGCGGATGACACGCCGGAGCGTGCGCTTCATGAACTGCTCACCAAGGTATGGGCGGAGTGAATGGCTCCGCGGTGGGCCGGGGAAGGCTGGAGCCTGCGGGCGGGGCGGGCGGCTGGCCAGAGTCCCAAGTGGGAAAGGACCCGGAGCGCCTTTCGGGCTCCGGAATCCTGAAGAAACGAGCGAGGCCTGAGCGCTGATTACAGCGAGCAGCCTGCGAACCACGCGCTGAGGAACGCGAAGATGTCGGGGACATCGACAATGCCCGAGCCGTTCAGGTCGGTGCGCGGGTCCGCGGCGAACCAGGCAGAGAGGAATGCGAAGATGTCGGGGACGCCCAGGACGCCGTCGGCATCGAAGTCACCGGGGCAGTCGAGAACGGTTTCGCCCGGGACATCCTCGGGGTCGGGCAGGTCCGACCAGGCGGGGAGAAGCTGGGCGCTGCCGTGGTTGTTGCCGGAGCGCGGAACGCTGAAGCGGCCCGAGAGCGGGAGGCCTGAGAGCGGGTGACCGTTGATCAGGAGCCAGTTGGCGCGGCCCTCTCGGAGGATGCGGACCGAGCCATCGCCCAGCACCATGTCGCCCTGATCGGTGAAGCCCAGCGACTTGGGGGAGACTCCGGCGGGAACGGGCACGCTCTCGACGCTGACGTAGTCGCCCGAGCCGATATCGACAGCGAGGCGGCGAACAACTGTGGAACTTTCGGTGGTAATCCAGACGCTGTTGTTGGTGGGCCGGATCGCGATGGATGCTCGGCCGCCGAGAGGAAACGTTCCTCCGATCTCGCGTTCGATCGGCGCGTTGTCGAGATCGCCGCCGGAATAAATCTGGATTGCGCGGCGACCGGTATCGAGTCCGTAGATGGTGTCGGTGGCGGGGTTCACACAGATGGCATCGAGCGCGATGCCCGTGGTGATGGTGCGCTCCAGCACGGGCACTTCGGATCGGAGGTCGTACTTGCGCAGCTGCACACCGACGGTGAGGAGCAGTTTGCCGTGGCGATCGAAGGTGGAGTCGGTTGGGAGCGAGGGGAGGTCCCCGACGTGGACATACTGCTGGGTCGCAGAGTCGAGATGCCAGAGCTTGGCGGGAACAAAGGTAGTGCCGACGACAGGTCGCGTGATGACGGCGGCACCGTTGAAGCCTGGGGCCGCGAGCACGGAGTCGATCGTCAAGCCGTTGGGTGCGGGGATGGATTGATTCTGGGGAAGCTCGGGCCAGAAGCCGGTGAGCTGGGAGAAGTTCACCTGGGCACCGCTGGCCGAGCCGACAATGGCGATGAGGGGAAACAGCACCTGCATTTTGTCGAAGTAGTAACGGGTGTTGTCGGTATCGTTGATGTCGCGATACTGCTTGCGGACATCGCCATCGAAGTTGAAGGTATTGGCGAAGAGTTCGATGCTGCGGGTGGCGAAGGCGGACTGGTTGAGGCGTGAGTCACTGCTGCCGGTCCACGGGTCGCGCAGACCGATGATCCATCCGTCCCCGCTGCACGGGGGCCGCACACTGACGAGCGTCATGCAGTGGCCGCCGGAGCGTTCCCACTCGTTGCCGTCGCGGACGTACTTACCCATGACGACACAGACCATCGCGCCCATCTGCATCCAGGAGCGCAGATTCTCGGGCTTGGGAGCCCAGTTATCGTCGGCGACGTAGCTGTAGGCGATGGCGGGCAGGCCGACGTTGCGGTCATCGAGATAGTCGACAAGACCGGAGACGGCGTCGCTGGAGTTTGTACCGCCGGTGCCGCTGGTGTCCATCAGATCGCCCATCTGACTCATTCGATTGGTGACGAGCTGGTAGCGGGAGGCCGCCGCCCAGTTTCCTGAACTGCCCATGGCGTTGGTGTAGCCCTTATTGGCGATCCAGCCCATGAAGTTTGTCCAGGAGGCGGGCACGCAGTACATCGACCCGTCGTTGTCGAGCCCGATGATCGGCGGGTTGGAGGAGAAGCTGGTTGCTCGCCGCTGATCGAAGTCCGGCACCTGGGCACGGATGAGGGCGGTGCACTGGCCGGATGCGCTCCCGGCGGCGGCAAGGATGGCGGCAGTGGCGATGACATGGACGGTCTTCATTTCATGAACTCCAGTATGCGAACAAGGCCGAGCGTCACATCCCCCCACCGCCTCTTTGGGGCGGTTGATCCGGCACAGACCTGATCTTCAAGCGTGCTCGCGGCTTCATGCGGATGAGGAGCGGTGGCTGGCCAGAGAATTTCGGCGTAGGCTGTGCGAGTGGCAGAAGTCCGGGCGCCGCCATGAGTTGAAAGAAAGGTGAGCGACCTGATGTATCCGCAACGCTCAGGCACAACCGAAGGTGGCGAGGGTCCTCCACGGGCGGTGACACAGCTGCTGGACGCGGCCGCGGCCGGAGAGTTGGGTGCGACCGACGCCCTGCTTCCGGTGGTCTACGAGGAACTGCGCCGACTCGCCGGGGCACTGATGTCCAAGGAACGTCCGGGTCAGACGCTCCAGCCCACAGCGCTGGTTCACGAGGCGTACCTGAAGCTGATTGGCTCTGCGGATCTGTCTTGGCAGAACCGGGCGCATTTCTTTGGCGCGGCGGCGAGGGCGATGCGGCAGATTCTCATCGATCGGGCGCGGCGTGTGAAGGCCGCGGGCGCAGCGCGCGATGCGATGGAGAATGAGCTGATTGTGGAGGGGGGGAGCTTTGGCGCGGCAAACGATGCGGAAGACCTGCTTGCGCTCGATAGCGCGATGGATGAACTGCGTGGGCGGGATGAGCGGCAGCACGAGGTGGTGATGCTTCGATACTTTGCGGGCCTGACGATCGAGCAGACCGCTTCGGCGATGGAACTTTCGACCGGGACGGTGAAGAACGAGTGGGCGTGGGCGCGGGCCTGGCTGCTGCGGCAGATGGAAGTGGCGCGCGGCGGCATGGGGAAGAAGCCTTGAGCACGGAGAGGACATCCGAAGCGACGCTGCGGCGGCTGTTTGAGGCGTGCTGCGTTGCAGACGCGAACGAGCGGGCGCGGCTTCTGGAAGAAGCGCGGCGGGTTGACCCCGAAGCGGCGGCGGAGGCGGCGGCGATGCTGCGTCATCACGATGCGGGGGACGCGATGCTTGACCGGCCGCCGGCGGCAGTGAGCGGCGGGGCATCGGGGAGGTTGTCGGCAGGCGGCGGAGCGGATGGGGCACCGACGGGCGCGCTGGCGGCGGGGACGCGGGTGGGCAAGTACACGGTGTGCTCGCTGCTTGGATATGGCGGCATGGGGGTGGTGTATGAGGCGGATCAGGATTCGCCGCGGCGGCGGGTTGCGCTCAAGCTGGTGCGGTCGGAACTGGTGACCGGATCGCTGCTGCGGCGGTTTGAACACGAGGCGGCGGCGCTTGGGCTGCTTCAGCATCCAGGCATCGCGCAGGTATATGAGGCGGGGTCGGCAAGTGTGGCGGGCGTGGAGCGCCCGTTCATCGCAATGGAACTGGTTCGTGGGGAAGTGATCACGGCGTATGTGCGCCGGGTCGAGCTGGATGTGCGCAAGGCGGCGGAGTTGGTTGCGAGGATTGCGGATGCGGTTGATCATGCGCACCGTCGCGGCGTCATTCACCGGGATCTGAAGCCGGCCAACATTGTGGTGACGGCCGAGGGTGTGCCGAAAGTGCTCGACTTTGGGGTCGCGCGGCTTGCGTCGGCAACGGGGGAGCAGGCGGGCGCGACGATGGCCGGGCAGGTGATCGGGACGCTGGGTTATCTTGCGCCCGAGCAGGCGCTGGGGGACCCGGCGCGGGTGGATGCGCGGTGCGATGTCTACGCGCTCGGCGTGGTGGCGTATGAGCTTCTCGCCGGGCGGCACCCTGCGCCGCAGGCGGGATCGAGCCTTCGGGAAACGGTGAACGCGCTGGAGCGATCGGCGATCCGGCCTCCGGGTGAGTTTGCGCCTGCGGTGCGAGGAGACCTTGAAACGATCGTGATGCACGCGCTGGAAGCGGATCCGTCGCGGCGGTATCAGCACGCGGCGGACCTGGCCGCGGAGCTGCGGCGATATCTGGCGGACCAACCGATCCTCGCGCGGCCGCCATCGACGGTATATCAGCTCCGAAAGTTCGCTTCCCGGAACCGACTCGCGTTCACGGCGGCGGCGGCGGTTGTCATTGCGCTGGCCTGCGGAGTCGTGGGGCTGGGCGTGGGGATGGTGCGGGCCCGTGCGCAGGCAGAGCGCGCTGAGCGGGTGAATCTGTACATGCGGGCCATGCTGTCGCTGGATGCGCAGCTGCTTGTGGGGCGGGATCGCTCGCTGCTGAAGGCGATGCTGGATCAGGCCATTGAGAAGCTGGGTTCCTTGAAGGACGACCCGGCGGCGCAGGATGCGATCCGGGCGGTGGTGGGGAACGCCTATGCAGAGTTCGGGTATCCAACCGAGGCGGTTCGGATCCTGCCGGAGGTTGTCAGTCGCCAGCGGGCGCGGCACGGGCCGCGGCACCGCGACTCGATGTTCGCCACCGACTCGCTCGCGCACGCGATGCTGATCAGCGGGGATCATGCCGGGGCGTTGCCGCTCCTGGAAGAGCTGTATGAGACGCGGCGGAAGGTGGATGGGGAGGACGCGAAGGCCACGCAGACCACCCTCAACAATTTGATTCTGGTGCTGCGATCAACGGGGCAGCACGAGCGGGCGATGGTGTTTGCCAGATCGCTGCATCAGCGGCGTGTCGAGACGCTTGGGACTTATCACCTCGACACGCTGCACGCAGAGATGGTGATCGGGGGCATCCTCGTGGCACAGGGAAAGTTTGAAGAAGCGGAAGTTTCGCTTCGCGCTGCAAGAGACGCGTTCATCGCGATCGCCGGGCCTCGGGATCCGCAGACGGTGAAGGTCGGGATAAGCTGGTGCGACTTTCTCAGAAGGGCCGGGAGGCCCGAAGAGTACATCACAGATGCGAGCGAGCTGTGGCCCATCGCGCTGGATGTCATGGGCGAGAACTACAACCCCGCGCTGGCGCTCATGCAGCAGGTGTCGCTGGTGCTGGTCGATCATGGTCGGCGGTCGGAAGCATTGCCGGTGCTCGAGCGCGTGCTCGCCATCCAGCCGCGACTTTACCCTGATCATCCGAACACGCTCGCGCTGCTCGCCAACAGCGCGCAGTTTTATGCCGACGACAAAGTGCCCATGCGCGCGCTGGAACTCTGCGAGCAGGCGATCACGCTGTGCCGACGGATCCGTCCGGGCGATCATGCCATGGTGGCCAATCTGCTCCGGCGGAAGGGCATCTACCTGCTGGAGATGGGGGATGCTTCGGCGTCGCGCGAGTCGCTGCTGGAAGCGCACGGATTGCTTGCGGCCGCCGAGCCACGCGATGAAGAGCAGATTGCCAGCATCCGCGAGTCGCTGGCATCGGCTTGCGACGCGATGGGCCGGCCGGAGGAAGCGGCGCAGTGGCGTGAAGCTTCATCAGAATGAGTCGGCCGCATTCAGCATCCGGCGAACCACGCACTGAGGAAGCTGAAGATATCGGGAACGGCCACGGTGCCGTCGGCGTCGAAGTCCGCCGCGGGCTGCTGGCCGAACCACGCGCTCAGGAACGCGAAGATATCGGGAATGCCAAGCATTCCGTCGGCATCGAAGTCTGCGTGGCAGCAGTCCTCGACGCTGATCGTGATACCCGATGGTGTGCCGAGGGTGCGGACCAGTGAGCAGGGGGAGTACACCATGAGGTCGTAGCGTGCGCCATGCGCCGGGGCGGCGATGGTCAGGGTGGGCAGAATCGCACCGGTGAGGCGCTGCCCATCGCGGAACCACTGGTAGCGCAGGTCGGGGCCGGTGGCGAGGGCGGTGAGTGTGACGGGCGAGCCTGCGCAGGCGGGATTACCGGGAGAAACGGAGATCCCAGCGTAGTTGAGGCGTGGGAGAGGCGTAGCGCAGGCGCGGGTGGAAGCGAACAAATTGATTCTTCCGGCGACGCGTGGACCGAAGGTCATGGCAATGTTGGACATTCCGCCCTGGCAGATGTGGCAGTAGGACATGATGGTGCCGATGCCCTGCGTGGCGGTTGTGCAATCCTGGACGCCATACTCGCACCCGGCCGCGGGGTCGGGATTGAGGCCGCAGCCGTCGACGACGGGGTCATACTCGCAGGCGTTGTGCGTGTGCCCGGTGCCGAAAGTGTGGCCGAGCTCGTGGCTGTAAACGAAGAGGTCCCAGTTCTGGTGGCTGTTGTTCTGTGTCGGGAAAGGGAAGTGTCCGTCAATGTTTCCACTGACGCCGAAGGACCACTCGGTGTTGCAGGCAACCGCGAGATAGGCGACACCACCTCCCAGGCCGCGGCCGGAAAGCAGATGCGCCGTAGCCCTCGGAACACCGGTCATGTTGGCGAGCCAGTACTCGCGGAACTGGGTGAGCTGTGGTCCCGATCCCGGTTCCGTCCAGGGGTCTTCGCGGTTCCACACCCTGAGGTAGCTGATGCGCAGGCCCATGCCGGCCTCGCGGCTGAAGATGGTTGAAGAGGCGGCCGTCAGCAGGACGGCGTAGTCGACCGCGGCTTGAGAGGATGTCTGTCGCTGGGTGAACTCCCAGTCGCACTCGATGGCGATGTCGAACGCAAAGCAGGTTGGGCCGCCGCGAAGCCCGGGAACGAGCCCGGTCGGCGGGAGCAGAGACGAGCCTGGCACTTCGAGCGCACCTGCGCAGACGGGCGTGCTGCCGGGGCCAAGGAGCGCTGCGTCGTAGGCGAGGATGATGTCGGCACCTCCGATACGAGTGGTGGTGATCAACGTGGTGCGCCCATCGAAGGTCACCCAGCCGTGGGCCTGGGTGTCCGACATGCCGAAGAACACTTCCGATTCGGAATCGCCGGCAATCACCCCGCGCCAGATCTGAATCGTGGATCCGGCAGGCCTGTGTGTGCCGTTGGAATCGACGATGAGGATCGCCGCATCGGGCGCGAGAGGCTCGACGGGAGTCATCGTCGCCACAACGGATTGGTGATCATGCGTCGGCAGTTCAAACTCGATCACGCCGTCGCTGTGTCGCAGGACGATATGGGTGGCGGCGTCGATCGCGAATGCGTCGACATCCGGGTGCAGAAGCAGCTCGCCGTGGGGGATCGACAACTGCTGGGGCACGAGTGGCCGCGGGAAAGCTGACTCGGAGAGAGATGCCTGCGTGGCAGCGGCCGTGGCCGGGCGCGTGCGAGGCAGAGGGTCCGCGCTTGCGGTGAGCACAGGGGCCATTGCCGCCGCGACAAGGGCGCAGGAGGTGATCAGGGAAAGGTATCGACGTGGCGGCTGGTGCATGGGGCATCCGGTCAAGGGTGGCTTCAATATACCCCACCTGAGACGGGTGCCCAGTATCCGGACGCTGATGTTGGGAGCGCGGATGCGAGTTTGGGGGTTTCAGCAGCCGGCGAACCATGCACTGAGGAAGCTGAAGATATCGGGGACGGCCACGGTGCCGTCGGCGTCGAAGTCCGCGCCCGGTCCCTGCGCGAACCACGCGCTCAGGAACGCGAAGATGTCCGGGACATTTGCGCCGCCGTCACGATTGAAGTCCGCCGGGCAGATGACGCGCCGGCGGATCAACGCCTGACCGATATCGGCCGGGGCACCGCGGCAGACGCTCGCCCCCGACCGCACGCGGACGACCGCATAGAGCCAGCCGTCATCGGTAATGAGGGCCGAGTGCTCGCGGAAGCTGTGGATGCGGGCATCATTGTCGAGGAGTCCGTTGCCGCTGATGTCGATGGGATCATTCTCGCGCAGCAGTACGTGCTGGTTGTTGAGCACGATGACCTCATTGGCGTTCGCATCTGCGGCGCTGGTGTGCCCGCCGACGATGAAGTCGCCGGAGCTGTTTCCGGCCGCGAGAAAAAAGCACCGGGCGAAGACGGTATCGGTGAAGAGTTCGGTCGATCCCTGCGCGATTGGCGCGGTGCTCGAGGCGATGACCTGACCGTTGCGCCAAACCCAGTCTCGACCGTCCGCATTGGAGCCGCGGCAGTAGACATCGCCGCTGACGGGTTCGAGGTCGGTGGCATGGATGCCTGTGACATTGGACATCAGCGAGGAACTGGGCACGCGAAAGCCTTCCTGGATGCGTACGGCGCTATCAACCACGAGGCAGATGTCGGTGGCGGTGGGGCCGCTGAGGTCGCCGCGCATGCACCACTTGTCGCCCGCGGCGTTCATCCAGGTCACAAGTCCTTCGGTTGTGCCACCGCCGAAGCTTTCGAGCCCCACCGGCGGCGCGGCGAGTTGGCCGGTGGGAATGGTGATCGGCGTTCTGGCGATGAGCGTCTGGCCGTCATCGGTGAGAAAAGCTTGCGCGGCAGAAGCGCCTGCGCCGAAACCGGCGGAGAAAGAAATAGTGCCATCGGTCTGGAGGGTGACAGAGCCCATCGCGGCGGTGTGCGTGAGACCGACTGCAAAGTTGCCCCCCCCCTGCTCGGCGACGACGGAGAAGTCGCCGCCGATAGATTTGATCGCGACGGTCCCGAAGGTGGGGTCGGGATCGGTGTCGGTGGTGAAGGCGAAGTCGCCGTTATCAAGGACGGCGTAGACGAGCCCGAACTCACCGACAGGTGCACCAAGCTGGGGAATGAACGTGACGCCCTCTTGGAGAACAGCCTGGAGTGTGCCGCCGCCGCCGCGGATGAGCACACGGTCCCTCGACGGGGTGTCGGAAGTAGTCGCGGCCAAGATCCAGCGTTGGCCGGTGGGGCTGCGGTAGAGCCGGCCAAAGTCCGCAGATGCGAACGTCAGACCGCTGACACCAGGGACTGAGTTGGAGCCGGGGAGAGTGGAGAGCACGGCAGTTGCAGAGGGCGCTGCGGGCAGCGCGGGCTGGGTGATCAGGTTGCGGATCGCGGTGTTATTCAGCGGGAGGGCATCGGGCGTCGAGGAGAAGAGGGTTGCGGCGATGGTGTGGGGAGATGCGCCGCTTGGGATCATCGTGACGGAGACCATGGACGACTCGCCGCGGGCGAGCCCGGGCAGCGGCATGGACAGCACATTGGCGGCCGGCTCGAGCGGTGGTGTAGAGCTGATGAACGTGGCGGTCGGCGGAAGGGTGATGGTGAGCGCTGGAGCAACGGCGTAGGACGGACCGTGGTTGGTGAGCGTGACATTGAAGGTGAGCGGCTGTTCGGTGATCGCGTCGCAATCAGCCGGGGCGGCGATCTGCACGCCGAGGTTGGCGCCGGGAGACTGGGAGTAGAACTCGGCGGCGTAGGTTGATCCAGCGTCGGTGTGCTCGACAGTGAGGGGCTGAGAGAGTGGGGTGAGAAATAAAGAGGAGCTCTGCTGGTAGCGGTACACCCACTCCGACTGATCGGTGACGCCGAAGAAGCGGCCGCCACCGGCCGCGCACCCGTCGATGTCGGTCTCGAGCACGCCGGGGGATCGTTCGGGAAACGCGAAGAGGAACAGCAGCTCGGTGTCGTAGGGGTGGATGCGGTAGAAGCCGCGGCCTGAGAGCCCGCCGGTGGTGGCGGTAGCGTTGTTCACCGCGATGAGGCGATTGCTCGACACGTCGTAGTCGATCCCGCCGAAGTCGCCGGCGGGGAATGTGCGCAGGAGCTTGGCCGCGGCGGTGTGAATGTCGATCTCGTAGAGACGGGAGGTGGTGGTGCCGAGGAGTCTGCGCCGTGAAGGGTGCCAGGCGAGGCCGTCGACGGCACTCTCGGCACCGGTGATCGTTCCGACCGCGATGGGCGTAAGCGTGTCCCACGGGACGATCGAGAGCTGCGTTCCGTCAGAGATGAAGAAGCGGCGGTTCTCGTTATCCGCGGCGAGGCCGGAAACGGAAGCAGAGATGAGCGGCTTGGATGCGCCAGAGTCGACATCGACGGCGCGGAGATCGGCGGTCACTTCCGCGGTGCTCTTCACGCCCGTGAAGAGGCGGGCGCGGTCGAAGCTGAAGATCGGGAGCGTCAGGGTGGGGCTGTTGTTGCCGGGCTTGGTGTCGGGCGTGAGCGCGGAAACCGAAGCGCTGAGTGCGACGTGGGTTCCGGCGTACGGGATGAGCGTGACGGTGGCGACGGCCTCCTCATCGAGTTCCAGATCACCCATCGGAAAGATGATCACACCGTCGGTGGGAGGATCGGCGGGCGGGAGGGACTGGATGAATGCGGCGTTGCTGGGGAGATTGACCGTGAGGGTGATGGAAGTTGCGGCGTCGGGGCCACGGTTAAGGATGCGGAGGGTGAAGGTCTCCGGATTCTCCATCGTGAGTTGCCCCATCGCAACCTGCACACCTTCCTCATTCGTAACGGTTGGGCCTTCGATCAGGAGTTCCAAGTCCGCACCTGGGCAGAGGGGGCTTGCAATCGCCGAGTTTCGCGGGTTGGCGGGGCCGGCGACAAAGTCGAGGCTGTTCTGTCCGGTATCGGCGCAGCCAAGATCGGCGCGGAGGATGACCAGCGCGTTGGATGGCGCTGGCGCAGGAGCGGATCCTTCGAAGCAGCTTGCCGCTGCGCCGAAGCCGACGAGGTCGATCATCTGCGGGCTCGAAGGGCAGACGCCGGTGAGCCCCGTCGAGTTGCGGAGCAGCGCGACCTTGCCGGAGGTCGAGCTCATCGAGATCGCGGGGACGGCGTTGTGATCGGGAGTCGGGAGAGGTTCACCGGCTGTGCCTGCGGCGGACATCTGCACCAGAAAGTAAGCGCCGGGCGCGATGGTGCGGACGGGGAGGATCGTCGATTGCCACGATGAGCCCGCCGCGGCCGAGTATTGCAGGGACCAGCCTGCGAGGCTGACCTCCGAGGTGCCTGCATTGAAGAGTTCGACGTAATCACGGTTGAAGGGCGCGCCCGGGTTACCTCCGCCGCCGAAGACCTGGGAGATCTTCAGCGCCTGAGCGGAAGCGGAGGAAGCGCACAGGAACGCGGCGAGACACGAGACGGAGAGAACCCAACGCGGTGAACGCATAGCCGACCTCTCGTGAGGCGCGGCCGTTCACGTTACCCCCACTCATCCCCGCCCGATACCGACAGATTGCTCTGCCGACTGATGCGTGAAGACGCGCCGGGGGGAGTATCGTGCGGAGCGGTGGAGTTCCTGCTGTTTTTGCGCGTCTGGCGCTCGGTTCGTGTGATCTGAAACTCAGCACCCGGCAAACCAGAGGCTGAGGAAGGCGAAGATGTCGGGCACCGCGATTCCGGGGACTCCGTCAAGGTCGGCCGATGGGTCCTGAGCGAACCACGCGCTGAGGAAGGCGAAGATGTCGGGCACTTCTACGGCGGAGTTGCCATCGAAGTCGGCGGCGCAAGGCTCGGAGCACTGGACTGCGATGATGCTCAGGTCGTCGATCGCGGCTTCGACGATCGAACCCGCGCCAAGGTCGGACGCGATGAACCGCAGCCGGACATTGCTGGTGAGGGGCACCAGATCGGCCACGCGGAACTCGTGGTAGAACCAGCCCCCGGCGGTCTGAGGGCCCGTGGGGCCGACGACTTCGACGTTCGTCCAGTTGGTCCCACCGTTGCTGGAAATGTCGATGGTGAACACGTCGGCATTGGGCGCAGCGCCTGCTATGTTGGAGTACCAGCGCCAATAACCGATGCGCGTCGCGCCCGTGGCTGCGGAGAGATCAAAGCTCGACGAGAGCAGCGTGGTGAAGCCGCCATCGACATCGAAGGATCCGACGCCCGAACCGGCTTGCCTGCCGGTGACCCAGCAGTTCACGCCGGGGTCTGGGGTGTGGTCGGCTCCCGGCTGCGCGGCGGTCTGCTCGGGAACGCCGCTTTCCCACTGCCCGCTGGTAGCGGTATCACCGGGCTGGCCGCCGATCCATCCGGCAGCGGTTTCCATGTCGAAGTCGGTGATCTCAAACTCGCCGACAATGGTCGTGAACGGATTGATGGCACCGGAGAGGGGTAACAGGACGGTGCCGAGCTGCGCGCCCTGAGCAGAGAAGTAATACTCGGGAGAGGCACCGCAATCGACGCTCGGGAGATTCGTCACGAAGACGCCACCGCCCGCATCCGTCATGGGGACCGCAGTAAAGGGGCCGCCGGAGGTGCGGTAGAACATCTGCACGGAGCCGGGGGCCACGGTGTCGCCCTGAATATCGACAAGCACGGAGAGGGGCGTGGCAATGCCAGCAAGAATCGATTCGGGGGCGAGGGTGATCGGCTCGAGGGCGATGCTCACCGAGCCGGTGAGGGCGAAGCTGGTGTTGGAGGAAACAACCGAGTAGGGCTGCGGGCCGGCAGGGACATTGCTGCCGCGGACCTCGATTGTCCACACGCCCGCGATGGGCGCATTGACAAACACCTGCTCGATATTATTGAGCTGATCTTCCTGCGTGCGGACCGCGGCGGAAGACGGGTTTGCGGGGTTGAGCGTCCAGGGGTAGTGGCGCGTGCCGCTGGGCGCGAAGACGCGGAGGTCGAGGTTGTTGATGAGCGAGGGGATGACATTGGCGGTCGCGGGCGCATCATCCCACGCGACGGTGAAGACGAGAGGGCCGGACCCCGGGGCCACGGTGACCGTGTAGATGTCGGTGAAGTTCTGGGAGAGGGAACCTTCCTGAAATGCGCCGGTGCGCATGAGGTCGATGGCCGAGTCGGCGCGGATCGATCCGTAACCGAACGTGTAGTCGGGGCCGACGGTTCCAAGGTCGACGGCGCTCTGAGCGAGCAGGACCTTGAGGGTGGAGTTGCGGGGCCAGGGCGAGCCGGGGAAAAGGTTGGCCCAATCCTGGAGCATGAGCGCGGCGATACCGGTAGCGGTTGGGGAGGCCATCGATGTGCCGCAGAGCGATGAGTAAGACGAATCGCTGCTATTGCTGCAACTGGTGACGCCGCTATCGCCGCCTGATTGGCAACCGGGCGCGCAGAAGTCGGGCTTGAGTCGCCCGTCGTCGGTGGGCCCCCAGCCGCTGAAGTTGGTCATGGAGTCGTTGTTAGCGTTGACTGCGCCGACGGAGAGATGGTTCTTCGCGCCGCCGGGAGGGCCGATGGTGCGGTAGCCGCCGGCGACATCGCATCGGCCGCCGCGCTCGTTGCCCGCGGCCCAGACGACACGGAAGGGCTGACCATCAGTTACCGATGGCATGCCCCGGACGATGGCATCGATCACGCCGTCGGTGATTCCGTAGTCGCCGTGCCAGGTGCAGGAAAAGCCGTTGTTGTTGACATTGGTGCCGATGGAGTTGTTGGTGATGTCCGCGCCCTGATTGAACGCGGCGGCATAATCGGCCTCGATGTCGCCGGGATTGGTGTAGAGAAATCCGGAGCCGGCGGAAAGGGCGGCGGAAAGAATGGTGACGCCGGGCGCCATGCCCCGGTTGTTTCCGCCGCTTGCTGCGCCGCTGCCGCCGATCGTTCCGGCGACGTGCGTGGCGTGCGTCGCGCCGGAGGAACCATCGATAACGGTTGCGCGGCCGCCGAAGTCCTGGTGCGATGCACGGACCCCGCCGCCGTCATAGACGAGGGCGGTAACGCCCGCGCCGTTGAGGTTGTAGGGCGCGGCCTGCACCTGATTGGAGCGCGTGAGGGCGCGGTTCTCCGCATTGGTAGGAGTCAGCAGGGGGAGCGCGGGCTCGATCCATTGCACGGCATCCTCAGACGCCAGAGTGGAGGCTGCGGAGAGGGGCAACTCGACCACGAGGCCGTTGAGGGTTTCGATGCGGTCACGCACGATTCCGCCGTGCTTCTCGATGAGGGCTTCGGCGTTCCCGGTGCGGGGAGCATCGGCGTGCATGAGCACATACATCGCCACGATGCTGTCGGGCTTGCCGGAGCGCGCGGAGGCAGGAGCCGTGCCGACGACGGTGAAAGCGGTGGGATCGTTTGCTGCAAATGCGCCGTGGAGCTTCCAGGCCGGGTCGATGGCCTGGGCGCCGGAGATGAGGCCGGTACTTTGAACGGCCTTGATGTTGAGCTTGGCTGCATCAATGGATGCGAAGAAGGCGTTGTTGCCAAGGGGGGAAGCGATGGTCAAGCCGGCTGCGGAGAGGGCGGCGCGGTCGGCGTCGGTCACGGGGCGTGCAAGCTGCAGAGCAAGGTGGCGGGTGCCGCCCTCCTGGGCAAGCTGCGCGAGGAGGGGTTCGGACTGCTTGTCGGGCGCGAACGCCGGGGCGACGGGCGAACGCCACAGCACCTGGGCCATGACGGGGGCCGCTGAGCCTGCCGCGATTGCAAGGGCCAAGGGGAAAGCGAACCGGTGAGCGGTCTGCCGAGTCGTCATGAGGTCACTCCACGCCAAAGTGAATGAGCGAAAGAAACGGGAAGACACCGGCCCAAGAACTGTGCACGAAAGTGCACGGTCCGTAGGGCGTTGAG
>Ga0163155_10002929_pt1 | contig 18726 bp, 19 predicted proteins | sample OliLakLV19SP4G1_FD_148611 | JGI IMG/M metagenome (GOLD analysis project Ga0163155, IMG submission 148611) | Freshwater microbial mat bacterial communities from Lake Vanda, McMurdo Dry Valleys, Antarctica - Oligotrophic Lake LV.19.SP4.G1 | ecosystem: Environmental > Aquatic > Freshwater > Lake >... | reverse complement strand
CTCGAAAACCTGTGATAGATTTTTTATGAGCGAAGCGAAATAAAAAACAGAACAGGTGTACAGAATCTGTAAGATTCGAGATCCCTGAATTATGGTGACTGTCACCATTCAAGGTCTGGCCATTCGTCACCGAGGGCACGCCTGCCGCAGTCATCAAAAAACCAGCCGTCGGCGGCTGGTTGATTGGGTTAACGGTTAAGGTGGTGGAGCAGGTGCCGACGCCGGTCGCGTTTGTTACGGTCATGACGTACGTGGTGCTAGCGGAAGCCGTGACCACCCTCGATCCCGCAGTTGGAGGATTGACGGCGCCGACGCCAGTGATATTGGCGTTTGTAGGACTTCTCGTCGTAGTCCACGTCAGGGTTGAGGACTGGCCTTGAGTTATCGTAATTGGACTCACCGAAAGCGTGCATATTGGTAGGGATACTTCTCCATTAGCCGCTGCGACAGGAGGACACTGTGTCCACAAGTATAGGTAGGGATATGTTGCCAGACACTCTGTTCTTGGAGGGTAGTTGAGTAAAATTCCTCGAATGCCGTATGGATCAACCCGGTTACTGGTGTGGTCTCCATAACTTCCACTGTTGTTCTTGGCCACCTCAAAGTGAAGGTGAGTCGCTTTAGAACCAGTTTTTCCTACAGTACCAATCACCTGCCCTTGTTTTACCCATTGGCGTCGGTATGTTACGCCTCGATATTGTATATCCGCTTTACCAGTAATATTGCACCTCGAATAGTCGTCGGGCGGAAGCACTCCTTCTTTATTATTGGGCAGGTCAACACTATCGAGGTGTGCATACAGCGAGCTATACGCCTGGGGCTCTTGCGGGTGCTGAATAAGTACGAACAATCCAAAAGATTCATTCGCCTCCGTTTTCGCTCCAGCGCAGTTCAAAATGGGAGTGCCGTGAACCAATGGTAACTGGGCTGACGCGATAGCCCAACCATCTGCTACTGCTCTCACTTGTGTTCCCTGTGACGCAGCATAATCTGTAGCTTTGTGTGGAGAGCGTACTTTTGACAATAAGTTATATCCCTCCCAGGTGTTGGTTATGATTCGTGGCTCAGAGAATGGCAGAGTAAAAATCTTCGGCTGTGCTTCAAGTACAACCGATGCAAGCATAAGTGCAAGTACATATCTCATTGTCCCTAATTTCCTAATACAAAGAATTCTATCTTTAGCGAATCGAATCCATTATTCCGTTAAAGATAGGAAGTGAAGTGTCGGAGTAATGTCCTCCTAAAATCAGAACATCGGAGCCTCGTTGCGTGTAGGCCACTATTTCTGTACCGAGATTGGTTCCATCGTATATATAGACCAACCACACTCGTCCATTTGTTTGTCTGGTGTAATATTGCTTAGTGGCAGGATCATTCTGCAAAGACCGGGAAGCCTGGTCGACTGTAAGATTGGGTTCAATTGTGAGTGTCATTCCCGTCGAACCCGAAATCTCCTCATTTGGCTCACTGATATATACCGCCTTGAAATCGCCTGAAACCGGACTGGGCTCAAAAGGAGTCAGGACTAATTGCGGCGGGTGTGCCAGAATTACGCCGAAGTGTGTGTTTTGAATAATCCACACTGAGATAAGAGAAGGTGGCGATTGAACTCTTTTCAGTATTCCTTTAAACGCAGCTGACGCTTGCAACTGTACCTGTCCAGAGGTTGACTCATGAAAGTTTAGGTGCAAACTAAAGACCTTGTCATTAGCCACAACATCCCCATTGAGCCCATCGTCACGCATCACTCCGAGCACGGTGGGTGTTCCTGATGCATTCAACCGCAGTAGGTTCACGCCTGTCGGAAGAACTGTAGGGTCGGTGATTTGGACAGTCATCGTCACTACTGTCGGAGTGTTGACAGTGATCAAGTTGGGACTCGCGGTAACAAGCCCGATGACTGGCGTAGTAGTCGCCTGCATAGCTAAGGGCACTGACGGTTGAGTCACTCTTGTCATTACTGATTGCCCATACAGCCAAGCCCCACCTCCGAGTATTAAAAGTAGAACAGGTACCCCAACGATAAGTTTCTTGTTCATGTGATTTTGAAATAAGTTCGAAGCGTTCCCACCGCGAGTACTCCGGATATACATAATAAAGCTGAACTTGGTTCCGACACGGCGGTCGCCAGTTGTTCCACTGTCACGTCATCGAGCACGAACGAGCCACCCAAGCGATCACTGGAAATTAATGATCGTTGCCCCGAACCTTCCGTCTGGCTAAACAATACCAAGCACAGAGTAAACGGTAAAGACCACGCGTTGTACTTATCTGTGCATAAGTGAAATAGTGTACTTATTCCCGTCTCTCATTCTGACACCAATCCAGAATTGTTCAAAAATATGGTGACTGTCCCCGTTACTTCTTCCCCATTACCCCGAGGGAAAATCCCTTATCCTCCTCATTACAAATACCAATCACACTCTCTTAATTTTGAAACTTTCTAATTTCTGTTGAATAGTTTGGTACATCTCCCGCACGCTCTGATGCCTCATTTATTGAATATTTGAGCCGTGCCTGTTCAATGGAAAGGTCTGTGTTAAGTAGTCCGCGTTCCAAAGCGAGCTCATCTGCAGAGGCGGTCAACCACAGTTGCCATGAGAAAGTAGAAATACGTCCAGGACTGAGTTTGTTTATATGCTCAATTAAACTTGAAGTGCAGTTTGCAAAGAGAGTGTTGTACCATGCCGGCTTGGTTGTTATAAGTTCGTTCATACGCACTAGCATGTCGGTCAAGACCAGTCGTGCATTTTCAGGTTTCTCTAGTTTTACGGGGTAAACGTATACGCGGTCTTTTCGTAGATTAGCGCGAAGCAGTATAACATCTCTCTCATCTGCAGCTATGTATACAAGAGGATAGCTCCGTAGCATACCTTTCCAAACGCTATACACCTGATCTTTTGTCTTACGCGCCTCAATGCTGATAGCCAAAAAATCTCCGTTATTAAATTCGAAAGAAACAAAGGTGTGTGCTGCCAATTGATTTTCATTAAATGGTTCAGAGACATACCATACTTTTTTTATCTGAGTCAGGTCATATGTCTTGTCATAGTAAGCTGGGTGCATGTCTTTTTCTGCTGGGTAGTATCGAAAATTACGCACATTTTTCACGGTAACGGTGTCGCCGTTAAATTCTGCTGTGGAAACTGTGGCTAACTGCTCCTGCCAATCTCCCTGCAAAGGGACTTTTTTCACACCTTGCCATACAATGAGCATTATTAAAAGACATCCGAAAACAATAAAAACTTTTATGACAATGTTGTTTTTAAATAATTTCATGTAAATTAATATGAATTGTATATGTATTTTACTATAAAGGCTTAAAAATGAATAGATTGTATGCGAGAATAGGACAAAGCTTTGTCAGGAGTGTAATTAATATGTTGATGGTATCTGCTTTCTGTACCTACCCCTCAATTGAGACACCACTAATGTTCATTTGATATAATAAAACAAGCCGAAAATCTTTTTGAAAAATATTTTGATTGGTCATTACTCTTGTTCAGCGCAGTGTATTCTGTGTATATTCACCCATTAGCTACACCTCCCTATGCAAATGCAAATCCGCTAGATCAAGGAATAATAACCGGACTCCTTATCAGCTTTTTTATAGGAGTTTTTGCACTTGTTCATTTGTCAAAATATGTAACCAATAAAAATACAATCAAAATATTGGCTGTATTGGGTGGAATTTCTTACCCTTTGTATCTCCTGCACCAAACAATAGGAAATATTTTGATGCGTTATTTCACAATTAAATTTGATATCTCTTGGAATCATTTTGCAATTGGTTTTGAAATATGTATTCTGATAGCGGCGTATTTTGTTTATATACAGGATAAAAAAATACGTATGTGGCTCAAAAATAGGTTCTAACGTCCCCTACCATTTTCCATACACATGCATTAGAATAGAAACTCATGAAAATACAAAAAACAGAAAAGAATATAAAGAAAAAAATCGGAGAGTTCGCACTGCGCGTCAGGAAGTCACCTACAGGTAAGGGGTTGTTTACTGAGGAGTCCATACCGAAAGATGTACGAGTCATTGAATATGTCGGTGAAGAAGTTGCGGAAGCTAAACAGTATACGATAAACAGTAAGTACCTTTTTGAAACTGGAAAGGACAAGATGATAAATGGAAATATTCGACGTAATCTTGCAAAATATATTAACCACTCATGTAAACCAAATTGCGAAGCCGGTGTGGTTAGGGGCAGAATCTACATATCATCATTACGCAAAATACAACCAGAAGAAGAGCTTACATATAACTACGGAGAAGAATATTTTGATGCATATATCAAACCTAAGGGATGTTTGTGCCTAAAGTGTAAGAAAAACTAGAATCTCATTTCTCAGCGTCCCCTGTCGCGCACAAGATCGAAAAAAGTTTCCCGTGTGCATGATAAGAGAAATCGGTTTTTGCGTCCTGTGTAGATCATTACTACAGCACATGTTTCTCTTTACAAAAGGTAAAATGTGTTTACTATTAGGGCTAGAAATTGTTCTATATATAAGGGAGGAAAATTCATGAAGATTACTCAAAGTCTTCAGATTCTTCCTTCGATCCGGGAGATTCTAGAAGGTATAAACCCCAATGTTTCTTCATATTGGGATAAAAAAATTTCCCAAGGTATCATCCCTACAGAGGAGATGAATAAAGGTTATGTCGACCCATATCGACATGACCAAGAGATGAAAAGACTCATGGAATTCGAGGTTGCTTGTGTGGGAAGCTTGTTTCAAGGTGTGTGGGGTAAAGGTAATGAAGTCATCAAAAAACTTCATTATTTTGGCATTGGTACAGGCCTCGCCTTGGAGAGGATCGTACCGATAGCAAAAAATTTTGGAACCCAGGTGTCGCGTACGACATTAGCACCCTCGCTTGCGAGAATGGAATACGCGCTCTTGCTGGAGACACTCAAAATGAGGTGTATCGTGCAGACGTCGAAACAGTCTGCACTACGCGCTTCATATCCGGGGGGGAGTCTATTATCGTTCTGAGCCGTGTGCTCGGAGTGCTCGATAAAGAGGAAAAAAATTCGGAAAAGCCTCCCTCCCAGAGGAAGATGGCGAGGGTGGCACGAAAAATCGGCAAACTCATCTCTCTCTCCACCGAGTGCCTGCTTCTGCACGCATGCCCAGAAGATAATATATCTGCTGTGTGGGGAGATACAACCCCGCACACGTTGGAAGAAGTTATCGGATACATGCAGGAGGGTTGTGGCAAGACTACGCGTCTTTCCACGACCAAGTATGGAACCGTAAGGTTCCATAGTCACGTGTATACTGCGGTGCGCGTGCACCGTGCAACGATATAGAGGAAGGGCTGACCAGTTCTTCCTCTATTTTTAATATAGAGATATACTTATATATAAAATGAATACAAAGCTCATGTTGATCAATAAGAACACTCTTGAATCCTTGGAAGAGAAGGATGTTCTTAAAATAGTGGAGAAATTTACCCAAACCGGTATAGATGTCTTGTCTGCAGATTTTGGTTTTATGTTTTGGAAAAGAGAAAATCAAGATACATATCAACTTGTGTATACAAGTCCAAAAACTCCATACACACCAAGCCTTCCAAGAAAAAGAGGTTATAACTACAAAGCATCTCTTGGTAGAATCCCCTATTTTATCAGTAATCCTAAAAGAGATTTGTTGCCATACATGAAAAGCTTGGTAATAATTCCCATTTTCTATAAAAGTCATCAGTATGGGAACATAGTTCTTTGTTTTAATAAAAAAAGAGTGTTTGTCTCAGAAGAAGAACCTCTCATTATGACTCTTTCAAACTCTGCTGCACAGGTGCTTACAATTCATAAGAATAACAAAAAAACTGAGAGGGACTCAGTCAAACTTCTTAAACAAAAAGAGGAATTTTTTAATATAGTGAGTCATGAATTAAAAACTCCAGTCACGACGATTAAAGGATTCTCACAATTGCTTGGAAATAAAATACAAAAAACAGATACTCAAACAAGATTTTTCCTAGATAAGATCGATACTCAAACAGATAAACTTGTCCGACTGATTAATAGTTTACTTGAAGTCTCACGGTTAGAAAATGGAAAATTAGAATTTAAAAAATGCAACTTTGAATTAAGTGCACTTGTAAAACGAGTGGTTGAAGATTTGAATATTGCCATTGCGTCACACACTATTTCCTACTCAAACACGAGTAAGTTTTGGATATCTGGAGACGATGATCGTATGGAGGATGTGGTGACTAATTTAATCACCAACGCCGCTAAATATTCGCCTTCAGGATCAAAAATCAAAGTTTCGGTACGAGAAAAGAGTGGTCTGGCACATGTAGAAATAGAAGATTTTGGTTTCGGTATTTTAGAAAAAGATCATCAAAAGGTTTTTGGTCGATTTTTTCGCAGTAAAATTTCAAACAAAGAGAATTTACCTGGACTCGGGCTTGGTCTGTATATATCAAATGCGATTATCAAATACCACAGTGGGACGTTAGATTTTAAGACAAAAAAAGTGGGTATGGGCAGTATTTTTTACTTCAGTCTGCCTTATAGTGGACACAAAATTAATACATAGTAAAAAAATGATCAAGAAAAAAATGATATTTATTGTCGAAGATGACCCAGATATTTGTGATCTTTTTAAAATACTATTAGAAGATCAGGGCTTTAAAACTACAACTTTCTCAGACATTAAGGATTTCGAAAAAGAAATAAAACTTCACAAGCCAGATCTTATGATTATGGATGTATACGTTCATGGAGAAGATGGAGCTTCTATGACTAAAAATTTAAAAAATAGAAAAGAAACTGCCAATATTCCTATTATACTCGTATCTGCAAAAAATTCCCTAGAAAAAATAGCTAAGGAGTCTGGGGCGGATGATTTTGTATCAAAACCTTTCGAGGTTAATGATTTAATTTCTATAGTCCGTAAACACCTACAGTTGCATTAAATTATTTTTTTGCAAAACCTTCGAGTGCTCTGAGAGCTTCAATCGGTATCATATAGACTACGGTGTTACTATTGTCAGATGACATATCGTTGATTGACTGAAGAGTGCGTAAGTGGAGTGCTCCAGGCGTCTGCGAGAGCATTTGTGCAGCGAGTGCAATATTTTGTGACGCAGCGAGTTCTCCCTCGGAATTAATGATAACTGCTCGTTTTTCTCTTTCTGCTTCTGCTTGTTTTCCTATAGTTCGTTCCATATCGGCAGGCAGACTGACATCTTTGAGTTCTACATTTTGGACTTTGAGTCCCCACGCATCTGTTTCCTTATCTACAATCTCTCGGATTTTGTCTGCAATCTTATCTCGACTAGAAAGAAGTTCATCGAGTGTTACTTCTCCAACGATATTTCGCATTGTTGTCTGTGCGTACTGAGAGATGGCATATCGGAAATCTTCAACTTCAATGATCGCTTTGTTTGCATCACTTACTTTGTAATAAATAACAGCATTTACTCGAACGGATACATTGTCTCGTGTGATGGCGTTCTGGTCAGGTACGTCCACTGCCTTTGTTCGTACATCCACTTTTTGATACGTTTGTACTACAGGGAGAACAATTCTCCATCCTGGCTCCATAATGCCACTGAATTTACCAAAGCTGAATTTCACTCCCCGCTCGTATTGGTTTATTTGGCGAATACTTGTAAGGATAAGAAAAAATAAAACACCGAATATGTATAACATAGTATGTTTAGTTAGCTAGTTGGGTGTATTATATCACAGTGTGTATATGCGTTGCAATATTTCGTTCTAGCTAGCAATAAATCGATATACCTCATAAATACTGTTACCCAACTCTCTGCGAATAGTTCATAATAGGTTACCGTAGTTTCCATGTGAACATGGTACTGTACCTATAATGGAGGTCGGACCTCCATTACAGTTGATGGGTTGTCCAGCAATGCCTCCATTTACTCTTACCTCGTATGCCACAGTGTTGTGACCTCGCTCCATACTTTTGGCTATTTCCCGAAGTAACCGACCTTTGTCGAGCAGAATCTTAATATCTAAACGCTCAGCCAAACTCAATTTAGGTTTTTTTTGTCATACATGAATTGTACTACTGCCCTCGTTCATTATGGAATGAATGGAGTCTGTTCATGAGAAAGTACATTTAATTTTTTCTGGTTCGTGGCTCTGAGAGTGTATTGTGGAGTAATGGATCTATTTTTCCGGAAGGATGTGGACTATCCACCCCTTCCAGAGGTTGGACCAAGTGGAGAAACCATTCTCCAACATTTCGACTATACTTAGTTTTTACCACTATCCAAGAGTTTCTCTCGGGTGGTTTTTATACTAAATACTAAGGATGTTAAGTGTGAGCCATCCTATAGCGTAAATACCAATTGCATTGAATGTAAATGTGATTAGAAAAAATACTTTGTTGTTTATCTTACTTAGTCCGAGAAGCGTGACGCCGAGCTCGTCTGGTAGAGGTGATGCGATGATGAGTGCCCCTACAAATGGTACAAAATATTTAAACAATCGTGTTTCAAAAATAGTAGAGAATCTTTTTTTACGGGAAAAAGAGAGAAGATACTTTAAATCCTCTGATATTCGGTCTTTTACAAATGTGAAAATAATCCAATCACCAAGGGTTGACCCAAGTGCTCCCACGATTGCCAGAGTTCCAATTGGTATTGTGTGTGCAAATTCACTTAAAACTACAATCGATGGTGCCGTTGTAAAGATTGATGTGAAAAACATACCAGCAAAAAAGACACCCACGAGCTCAAAATTTTTAAATAACGAAATGAAATCATGCACACGAGTACTCTCTAAAAGGTAGAATGCAGACACAATACTCATCCCTACGAGGGTAATGTCTTGGATGAGTTGTCGTTTTTTACGCTTCATTGTCATTAGTATAATATATTTTTAAAAATTTACTAATGTAAGTATTATCCACAATTTCCTCATATTTCTCAAATGTTTTATAATATAAGACATGAATACAACACACGAAGAAATAAAGAAAAAGGTTGAGTCATTTTGGACCATGTCTCCTGAGGAAGTGGTGAGGATACTTGAGACACATAGTGAAAGCGGTTTGTCAGAAGTAGATGCAGAGGAACGTCTTACTGAGTATGGCAAAAACACGATTGAATCTCAGAGTCAAACAACTCAACTGAAGATATTTCTCCGTCAATTTACGAGCCCGCTTATTATTATTCTCCTTGTTGCAGTAGTGGTGACAATCCTTATTTCGCATTATCGAGATGCAAGTTTTATCTTCATTGCGGTAGTGGTTAATACTCTTCTTGGTTTTTATCAGGAAAATAAGGCCGAGAAAGCGCTTGCAGAACTCAAAACATATCTTAAACAAAGGTCTCGTGTTATACGTGACGGCAAGGAACGAGACGTGGATACAGAGTATATTGTTCCTGGAGATATTGTACGTTTATCCCAAGGTGATCGAGTTCCTGCTGACGGGAGACTCCTTTACGTTAATGACTTACAGATTGATGAAGCTGTGCTCACCGGTGAATCTCTCCCTTCAGTTAAAGATATTGGTGCAAATAAAATGATTTCTAGTGTGGGTGATCAAACATGTATGGTTTTTGCTGGGACACTTGTAACGCAGGGTGTGGCGACGGTTGCTATATGTCGAACAAGTCAACTCACAGAGTTTGGTAAGATTGCAACTCTTATTGCGATTGCAGAGCGTGAGGAAACACCACTACAGAAAGCTATTCAGAAATTCAGTGTTACGGCGAGTATAGTTATTGGTATCCTAACTATTATTGTATTTATTGTCGGTATCATTGTTGGGTATTCTGTTATACATATGTTTCTGATTTCGGTCGCAATTGCGGTTTCAGCTATTCCTGAAGGACTTCCGGTCGCACTCACTGTTATTTTATCTGTGGGAGTGCAGAGAATGGCTCAAAGAAAAGGTGTTGTTCGGAGACTCATTGCAGCGGAAACTCTTGGAAATACTACGGTTATTCTTACGGACAAGACGGGAACACTTACTATGGCAAAAATGGAACTCAAGGATGTTGTGCCTTTGAGCGATATTGACGAGACAAATCTTCTTATTCGTGGGCTTGTAAATACACACGTTATTATTGAAAACCCAGAAGATTCAGTGGATTCGTGGCGAATGGACGGCAAGATCATGGAACGAGCACTTGTGCTTGGAGCCGGACTCCGAGGTATTAACCCGAGAGCTTCTCTCGGTGTAGAAATCCTCCAATCGATTCCTTTTAATGCAGTGCACAAGTTCTCTGTCTCTCTTATACGAACAGAAAATGACGGACATCTCCTTGTATTCTTTGGAGCACCAGATATTCTTCTTGCATCATCATCACTTCATACTGATGAAAAAAACGCCATACACGCACGTATACATGGGTTTGCCTCTACTGGTAAACGTGTTCTTGGTATTGCACACAAACGGATTGAAATTTCTAATGATTTTTCTCTTACGAAAGATTTAAACCTTTCTCACATTGTACTTGATGGATTACTCACGTTCCATGACCCTATTCGTCCAAATGTGCGTGATGCTATTGATCGAGTGACTCGAGCCGGAATACGGACAGTTATTGTTACAGGAGATCACAGCGGTACAGCTACGGCCATTGCTTGTGAAGTCGGACTGTCTGTGTCAGAAGAATCACTTCTTGACGCTTCCCTTCTATCTACCCTTTCTGACGAGGAACTCAAAAAACGGTTACCGTATTTACGAGTAATATCTCGCGTCACACCGTCGGATAAATTACGGATTGTGCAGTTGTATCAGGATATTGGAGAAGTGGTTGCTATGACAGGAGACGGTGTTAATGATGCGCCGTCCATAAAAAAGGCAGATGTCGGAATTGCAATGGGTTCTGGAACAGAAGTTTCTCGAAGTGTTGCGGATCTTGTGCTTCTTGATGATAATTTTGAGACAATAGTGTTTGCTGTAGAAGAAGGTCGTCAGATTATGGGTAATATTCGTAAAGTGCTCGTGTACCTGTTTTCAAACGTAACAGACGGACTCGTTCTTATTGGAGGTTCTTTGATTTTTGGGTTCGAACTACCTCTCAATGCGCTTCAAATTTTGTGGGTCAATTTCTTTTCTGGTAGTTTTCCTGCAATTGCTTTTGCGTTTGAAAAAGAGCCTGGAGTTCTCCACGCTAAACCTCGCAATGTTCATCTTGGACTTTTTGATCCTGTGATGAGGTTTCTTGTGCTCACCATAGGACTCTCAACAAGCACATTGCTTTTTATACTATATTGGATTCTCCTTCATTTTGGATTTGATGAGCAGTTAGTGCGAACATTTATCTTTGCATCGTTCGGGAGTTACACATTGTTTGCGGCTTTGTCTGTACGTAGCTTGGATAAAAGTATTTTCTCTTACCCATTCTTCTCAAACATGTATTTAATTTATGGTATTCTCATTGGACTTATCCTTATGACTGTTGCAGTATATGTTCCGTTTTTCCAGTCTATTTTCGACACAGTGTCTCTACCTGTTGAATGGGCACTTGGTGTACTGCTTCTTAGTGTGTTCAATATTTCCATGATTGAATCTGGTAAATGGTTATTTAGAAAAAAGCTTTAAACGAGTAACAAAAAAACCGCACATGCTCTGTGCGGTTTTTTTGTTGGTAGTACATGATTACATGATTTTTTCACCACGAATGAGTCTTATAAGAATCATCACGATGGCAATCACTAGGAGAATGTGAAGTAATCCTCCTATCGTATATGATGTCACTATACCAAGTAGCCAAAGTACAATAAGTATTATTGCGATTGTAGTTAACATATTTTTTACTTAGTTACTTGTTGTAAATGTTGTTGGCCAAGTGATATTTTCATTTCCTGAAGAGTCTCGAGCATATACTACGTAGTAGTAAGTTGTGTTTGCTTGTAGACCAGTAAGAGTTGCAGTGTGTAATGCACGGAGATCACTGTGAATGAGCACACTAGTTCCCCCAATAGTTACTGCATTTGTCGCACTGCTTTCTGTCATTTGGATTGGCTGGGTACTGTAGTAGACAATTGCAGATGAGTTTTCACTCGTATTCCAGTTCATAGTCACAGAACTATTCGTTGTTGAAAGGTTTAGTGAATATATAGATGGAGATGCTTTGTCTGTACCTGTAGTTGATCCACCGCTCATTTGTGCATTGATTGCTGCAATCGTTATTGGACCAACACGACCGACAGTTGCAATACCGCTACGAGCTTGAAAGTTTGATACGGCAGATTTTGTAAGGTTGCCAAAGTACCCAGTAACAAGTCCTTGTGGGTAGATTGTGTTGTCTTGCCTGAGAAATGTTTGCAGGCTGGAGACGTCTGCACCCCTCATGCCGAGCTGTAGCTGGCGAGTGAGCATTTCTCCGTGAGCTACAAACGGCATACACATGGCGATGAGTGCTACTGCAAAGATTCCTGTTTGAACAAGAAAACGATTACTAATTCTAGAAAAATATATTGATTTTGTCATATGAATGTATAAGGTTAGTGAGAATGTATAAGGTTAGTGAATAAAATCGTTGCGACAATATATATTATACAAATCGTTCATGAAGATTTGGTGAGTATTGAAAAAACCACCTATTGTTCAAGTGGTATGCTTGTAATATTAAAAAGTGTTTCCTAATTCTTACTTTTTTTGTCTGTAATTTTTATGCCGTCTATGAGTTTAATAAGTCGGTGGATCTGGGTTTGTATCTTATTGACTACATCAGTACCCGTACTTTTTTCTGTTTTGAGTTTTTCCAGTAACACCTCAAGGTACAGCGAAATTGTGGTAATTGGATTTTTAAGATCGTGAGAAAGGGTTTCGAGATATTTTTCTGTAGGTTTTTTCATACTGTATACAAATTTACGTATCTGATGCGTGATGATACTAATATATACGTCTTACTCTATGTGGTCAATACGTATATACGGAATCTTCATGAAGATTTCATATAACTAGGTGTATACTAGGTGTATGAGAATAATTTTAGTTGAAGATGAAGTGCAGATGGCAGAGCTTATTAGTCACGGACTCGCGAGTAAGGGTTATGCGGTTGATATGGTGCATGATGGTAAAAAAGCACTTGACCGTATCATGCTTAACCACTCAGATTACAATCTTTTTGTGCTTGACCTTATGTTACCAAGTATTACTGGTATTGAACTATGTAAAAAGATTCGTGAACACGGTATTAATACTCCAATACTCATACTTACATCTCGAAACGAAATAGATATGAAAGTTCAACTTCTTGAATCTGGCGCCGATGATTACCTCATCAAACCATTTTCATTTGATGAATTATATGCTCGTGTTGGAGCACTTCTTCGAAGACCCGTTCCTATGACTCCTGTGGTATTGGAATTTGCAGATATTGAATTGCATTCTGGAACTCGTACAGTGTATAAAAACGGGAAAAAATTGGCTCTTACTCTGAAAGAGTATGTGCTTCTCGACCATTTTATGAGAAATCTTGATAAGGTGGTCAATAGAGAAGAGCTTTTGAGTCATTTATGGGATTTTAACTATAACTCATTTAGTAATGTTGTAGATGTGCATATTAAAAATTTAAGAAAGAAGCTTGATAGTACCGGAGACAAAGGCCTTCTTGAAACTATTCGAGGGATTGGATACCGTTTAAAAAAATAAAAATCTTCGCGGGCGAAGCTGGCGAGGTATGGTGAAGGAGAATAATTCCAAAAATTCTTGCTTAGAAAGTAAGACTTTTTTTGACGAAGAATTTGGTGATGACGTATTGCACTATCGCACAGACTAATACGATACTTGTAATACCAATGAGTACGGGTGAACTTGGTACTCGTACATTGAATACAGATGTGAGAAATGGTGATTTAAATGCAAAAAAGAGTACCGCGACTTCGACAGTTGTAAGTAGCGTAAATTGAAATTTTCTTTTACGAGAAGTTTTGCCGTTGTTGTGAATACTTTGTGTGAACAAAAAGAAGACAATGCCGATAGCTATGAATGTCAGTGCCATAACAGTGTTTATGTGATCACGTTGACTATGTTGAAGTGTGAGTACAAATATAAGTGAGATACACATAAACTGTGGTACTGATGAAATAAATGGGAATAAAAAAACTCTCCGCAAGAATGTCTGTCCGCTTGTAGGGAGTATAGAATCTTTTGGATGTGTGGCCCAATAGAATATAAAAATACTCGGTATACCGATAGTGAAGTAGTTAATAAATGTAATATTAAGTGGTGTAAATGGATATGTGTACCCAAGCAAACTGACAAATATAAACAAAAAGTATCCTAAAAAAATTTGGTTGAGGAAGATGGTAGTAAAGATTTCTATATTTTCGATAATATTATCAGCAAGTTTTACACCAGCAGGTAGTTCTGAAAAGCTGTTGCGGGTGAGAATAACAGATGCGATTTGTCGAGTAGCTTTGGCTCCATCGAACATTGCAATACCGAGATCAGCTTTTTTGATTGCGAGCGCGTCGTTGGCACCATCACCAACCATAGCGGTAAATCCATTTTTCTTGAGTGCCTCAATAATTTTTTCTTTTTGTTCAGGTTTGATTCTTGCATAAATACTATGTTCGAGTATTTTTGTGTCGAACTCAGAATCACTCCAGTTTTCCATTTGTATACCTGTGACAACTTCGCCACGCACCACCACACCCGCAGACTTTGCAATAGCTTGAACTGTTTGCGGATTGTCACCAGAAATAATATAAATACTCACTCCCCTATTCTGAAAAAAATTAATCGCTTTAGAAACCCCTTCTCGAAGAGAGTTGTGGAGTACGAATACGGCCACAATATCACATGAGGTGTCGGTAAGGTTTGAATTCAATTCTGTACCAGTGTATGCGACGATACAAATAACACGCTTACCAGATGATGTGTTTGTTGTTACGAGATTTCGGAGCCAGACCTTTTCCTCCTCGTTTCTCAAGTGTTCAATGAATGTCTCTGGTGCTCCTGTGGCAAGAATCATACCTGTATGACTTCCAGATAATGCAATGGCACCATACTGTCTTCCCGAAGAAAATGGCAATATGTGGGATGTCTGAAGAGTGTGTGGTTTTGTGAGAAATTTCTGTATTGCAATGATTGTTTCTGAGGAGTCTCCTGACAAATCTACGTATCCACGTGCAAGATTTTCTGCTTCATGTATGTCCTTCCCTTCAGGTACGAGCATGCCGTCTACAGTAAGAGTGCTTTCGGTAAGTGTTCCTGTTTTGTCCATACAGAGGTTTCGAATACGGCCAAGTTTTTCTGTAGCATTAACTTCCTGTAGAAGTACATGCCGTCGATATGAGTAGATTGCTCCGTATGCAAGCATAAGCGTAGTGGCTACCACGAGACCTTGAGGCACAAACATGCTTGCAATCGCTCCAATACTTCGTGCGATAGTAACTGAGCTCTCATCGTGTATGACACCGCGATAGATGACAAATGGAATAACAGCAAGAAGTACGTACCCAGAATATTTAACGATCTGACTAATAGCATGTTGTATCGGACTGCTATTGTCTGAGTGTTCTTTGATGTTTTCGGTCATGTGCGCAATCCGACTATCACTAAATGATGAAGTTGCCTCTAGGAGTGCATGACCTGATGAAACAATACTTCCCGCGAATACCATTTCTCCATCTGATTTTGCAAATGAGTTCGACTCACCGGTGATGATGCCTTCATTGACTTCAAGCCCATGAACAGCGATAAGTTTACCATCACAAGGTATCTGGTCACCAAGTTTGAGTTTAATCATTGTTCCGCTTTGGATTTTTTCAGGTAGCAGGAGTTTTTCTGTGCCATCTTTTGAGACGGTGGTTATTTTGACTGCAGTGAGTAGTTGGAGCTGTTCAAGTATTGTCCATGCGTGGATATCTCGCACAATACCAACAAGTGTGTTGAGAATGAGAATAATACCGAGAAAAACCCCTTCTCGTGTATCTCCAAAGGAAATAAGGAGGGCTACCACAGAGAAGATGATGACATTAACCAAGAGAAAAACATTGCGAAATATGAGGCGTCGTATGTCTTGCCATTTTTTTATGTATAACAAGAGTTTTTGTTTCATTAAGAAAATTATTATACATATTTTTTAAACTATGTACAAGTTTGAGTATTGTCGAAAAAGGCGAGCTCCTGTTTGACTTCGTCACTTTTTTAGTAGATAATTATTTTGGAGGTGTTTTTCGTGAAGCAAATCATTTTTCGGCAAATCATTTTTCGGATGATTGCCTTTTCCCTTTTCCTGTTGATTGCCTTTTTTTTCCTGTTGATCTGGGGTATGAGAAAGGCTTCCGAAAAACGGAAGTCTTTTAATTTACGTACAATAATTTTTTATAGAATGATATACTTACTCACATGAAGTATTCCTCTATTTTTAAACGAGAAAATGTGCCGTACATAGCGACAATGGTTCTCTGTGCCCTTCTCGTGTTTATCGGGTATCGATATTACACTCTGAATACAGAAATGAAATTCCTCAAGAATGAATCCGAGACAAGCATAGCGATATTACAAGAACGCATCTCCCTACTTGATGATTCTCTTTTAAATTCAAAAAATCAAAATACCGACCTCTCTCGAAAGCTTGATGGAGAAAAGGCACAAAATGATAATCTTGGAGCACAGATACAGTCCATATCTTCGACCGTTGGTGACTTGTACAAATTAAGTAAAACTGATCGCGAACTTCTCCAAAAGTATTCAAACATATATTTCCTCAATGAAAACTATGTTCCATCCTCACTTTCTTCTATTGATGTGTCATTTCTATATCGTACCGATAAGTCTGAAACGATACACACAACCATTAAGCCGTTTCTAGAAAATATGATACGGGTCGCACAGGCAGAGTCCGTACCACTTCTTATTCTTTCTGCGTATAGGTCATTTAGTACTCAGGCGGTACTTAAATCTCAGTACAAAGTGGTGTATGGTACAACAGCAGCAAACAAATTTTCTGCCGATCAAGGATACTCAGAACACCAGCTTGGAAGTACGGTGGATTTTACTACTCCAAAAGGTGGAGAAGTTCTTGAGGGATTCGACAAAACGGTTTCCTACACGTGGCTCGTCAACAATGCGCATAGGTACGGTTTCTTACTCTCGTATCCAAAAGGTAATGCATTTTATAAATTCGAACCGTGGCACTGGCGGTACGTTGGCGTTGAACTGGCTACACGACTACACAATGAAAATAAGTATTTTTATGATATGGATCAGCGACAAATAAACGAGTATCTTGTAAAGATTTTTGATTAAAAAAAGGACCACTCCAGTTTTCCACCCTTCATGGTCGAACGGCATTTGAGCTGATGATGGAAAAGGAGTGTGATATTATGGTCGAATCATTAGAAATTAATTTTCCGGAAGTTCGTATTAGGGGGTAGGGAGAGGACATGCTATACTAGGCATATTATATTATAAGTTATAAAAGAACATACACTCTTATGCTTCAGGGATTTAAACAATTCATATTGCGAGGCAACGTGGTGGACCTTGCAGTCGGTGTAGTGATCGGTACTGCTTTTGGTGCAGTGGTCAATTCGCTTGTTGCTGACATTATGACTCCACTTATTGCAGCAATCTTCAAAGCTCCAGATTTTTCGACTCTTTTCTTTACAATAAATGAAAGTAAGTTTATGTACGGAAATTTTCTTAATAACCTAATTTCATTTACAATTGTCGCATCATCAATCTACTTTTTTGTAGTCACTCCTCTAAACAAACTGACTGCATATACAAAAAAACCAGAAAACCCAATTGAACCGGCAACCAAAAAATGCCCTGAATGTATTTCCGACATTCCAAAAGAGGCACGACGCTGTGCACACTGCTCGACATTGATTTCTTAGGAGGTAATCTGAGTCATTTCCCATAGGGGCACGCTATGTAATACATAAGGTGTCCCTATGGGAAATCTTCAGTAGGGGAATTTTTCGAAATATAGGTTAGGTTTAAGTTGAGTCAATAAAACTTTTTTAAATTCAGTCTCCAAGGACTCCCCTTGGATAATTTTATAAAAAATCAGGGCGCCGCGACTATTGTCGCGACGCCCTTTTTTGGTTACTGTACAGAGACTACTTACTCTGCAAACAACCCTTTTTGTGCAAGGCCTGTAAGGTTGCAAAACTGCCGAAAGACTTCTTCTGGTTTATCCTCCGCCTTAAGATTATTAATAGTTATTCCACAACTACTCAAAAAAACTTTGATTGCGGGCAAGTGCTCCCTATACTTCAGGAATCGGTTATTAACCGACTGTTTCGATTTGTCATCAGCTCTGGCTTCAGACTTGCGGGCCCCAATACGCTCCCGACAAATAGCTTCTTCGACCTTGAACACAAAGACGTGGATGTTGTAATTTTTCAGACGACCGAGCAAATGATACATTTGATGAAGTGTCCGGGTTGCCCCATCGAAAACAATGCTGACTCCCGGACACTCGACGTTCAGGTTATCAAGATACCGATCAAGAGAATCTGTTACTAATGTATCAGGTAACAATTCTCCCCGGGACATATCGCTGAGATATGATGCACTTTCTGCTTGAAATACGACGTCATTTTTAAGGACGCAGGACATCTCAAAACCGTGCCAAAGGTACTTGTTCACTACTTGGCGACGTAAGAGTCCTTTTCCCGAACCAGGGGGACCGCAAAAAATCACCGCTACCGGCAGTTGCTCTTGAAGCATTTTATCTCCTATAAAGAACTTGTTACCCGAAATATGATACAAGAAAACAAACTCATGTCAATATAACCAGTTAGCTTAATAC
>Ga0163155_10002924_pt1 | contig 18754 bp, 13 predicted proteins | sample OliLakLV19SP4G1_FD_148611 | JGI IMG/M metagenome (GOLD analysis project Ga0163155, IMG submission 148611) | Freshwater microbial mat bacterial communities from Lake Vanda, McMurdo Dry Valleys, Antarctica - Oligotrophic Lake LV.19.SP4.G1 | ecosystem: Environmental > Aquatic > Freshwater > Lake >... | reverse complement strand
CGATTAAATAGTGCCGATTAAACAATTCCCTTGTTGTCGCTCTCGTCCTTCGTGTCCTTTGAGTAGCCTTTGTCCTGGCGCTCCTGGTTGACGCGATGTTTGGCGGTGTAGAGGCGGTGAAATTCGTCGGCGCTCAGGCCGGCCACCAGCGCGAGACTCGTGAGGAAGTGCATCAAGTCCACGATCTCCACGCGGATGTTCTGCATGTCGATTTTGTCTTTGCTCCACCATTTCCAGAGCAACTCCTCTTCGACTTCCGTCGCTTCGGATTGCAGCGCTTTCAGATAATTGCGCAGCCACGTGTTGGTCAGCCCGTTCGGCCCGAGTTCGCCCTTTTCGAGCGCCGTGCGGATTGCTTCCATCGTCAGCACTTTTCCGTCGCGATCGCGCAGATCCTGCTTCTTAAAAATCCCATCATTCAGTTCGCTCTGTAGCTGGAAAATGTCTTTGAGTTTATCGGGTTCGGGCATCGGGGGATTATTCCTTTTCGCTTATAGACTGGTTTCTAGATACAAAATCGCAACTCTTTTGTCGCCCCGCTGGGTTCTAAAACGCTAAACGTCGTTTACCCACGGCTTGCGCCGTGGGCAATTCTTGTGCCGCCGCTCCGCAGCTTACTATCGTATCGGAACTCGCTAGAACTCGCTAGAACTCGCTAGAACTCGACTCCCGGACTCCAGGCTCCCAGACGCCAAGACTTCCGTTTAGAACTTATCTTCGATCTTGGCGTCTTTCATCAGTGCTTCGGAGATCTTCTGCTTGGCTTCAAATATCAGGTTCACGTAAACGCGTTCGGCGGCCTCGTCGAACGTGACGTCCTGTTTGTCGAGACACTTCACCAGGTGCCAGCCGTAATCGCTGCGCACGGGAGGAGAAATTTCGCCGGGCTTGAGCTTCATGGCCACATTGCGAATCGTGTCGTCGCACGGAGGCAACAGCAGCGTTTCCTTGCCGATGCGCCCCATTTTTCCGCCTATTATGCTCGTGGCGTTGTCCTGCGAATGCTTTCTGGCGGCGGCTTCAAAATCTTTCTGCGCCTCGCTGATGAGGGCCTCGATGCGCGGCTTGAATGCCTCAAATTGTTCTTCGCGCTTCTTCGCGACGAATTGGTTGACGGCAGTGAATCCAGGTGCTTTCCAGCGTGCGGTGTACGGCCGGCCGTCCGGATCGAGGACGCGAATGAGAATGTGTGCGACCAGATTTTCGTCGCGCTTGTAGCGCTCGCGCTTCGCCTCGAATTCGGCCTGAAGCTGTTTGGTGCGGATCGGCGTTTTCGCCAGCAGCGTCACGATCGCGTCAGCTTTCACGCGGCGGTCGTGCATGAACTGCTCCGCTGTCATCTGCTGCGCCTGTAGCTGCTGGCTCATGGCCAGGCGGCCGGGGACACCTGTTTCGGCCTCCATTTTCCGGCACAGGTAGCTGAAATGAAAACTCAGATCGTCTTCCTTAAGTTCAATGCTTTTTTCTTTGAGCTGCTTCGATGCGAGCCGTTCGAAGGTGAGAATATCCAGCTTACTCTTCAGTTCATTCACCGACACCTGCGTCACGGAATCCACCGCGAATGCGCGGATATCCTCGCGAGTGAAATCGCGGAAACCGATACGCACAGCCACGCCCGCGCCCAGTTTTTTAAGGTCGCGTTCGACTCCTTTTTGGGTTGCCACTTTGTCAAGCCGCTCCGCGACCTGCTCCTTATAAGGGCGCTCCCAGATGTGCGCGGTCATCGGCAGCTTGCCTTCGCGTTGAAACAATTTTAGCAAACCCAGACTCACGCGGACCTGCCGCCGCAAGGCCGACACGCCGCCGGCCAGGCCGATCTGCTTCACGAGAATTTCTGGCTTCAATTCGCCCGCGTTGAGCCGCAGTTTGTCGGCGTAATATTTCATAAGCGCCTGAAACTCGGCTTCGACGTCGGGCTCGGTGATTTCCAATTTTGCGGAAATAACCTCATCGATGCCAAGCTGGTTGTCGACGAAGGCCTGGATGTGCTTGTCCCACTGTTCTTCCAGCAGTAGGTCAACAATGTCTTTCCCGTTGATCGCATCCTCGTTTACCGTGCGGTAGACGCGCCCCTGGTCGATGGCCACCAGCGGGGTATCGGGCGCTTCCGGCTGCCCGGCAAAAAGGTTGCCGGCGCAGAGAACTGCAAAAAGGGGCGCTGCAAGAAAATTCACTTTCATGCCCGTCCTTTTAGCGCAACTGCCAGTGCCGCGCAATACGGTTGAGGGTCGGATCGCGCGGGCTTCCGGGGGTTTGCCCCTGCTATCACATGATAGCCCGTTGGGCCAAGCAACGACAACCGCACGGTAAAGCAAGCTCGATGCTATGCTCACCAAGTTTCAGACTCCAGACTTTAGACTTTAGACTTTAGACTTTAGACTTTAGACTTTAGACTACTTTCGCGCCGTAGATGGCGGGGTTGGAATCGGGGTCGTTGTACATTTTGAATTGGCGGTAGATCTTCATCTGCTTGCGGCCGGCGAAAAGATCGTCGAAGAGATTCTGCAAGGCGACAGTCAAATCGCTATGCTGCGCCGTCAGCACTTTCAGGCGCTCAAGACATTTTTTCAAATGTTCTTTGCTGGCGTCGAGGCGCTCGGTTTGCTCACGCATATGGTAAACTTTAAGCGCCACAATCGAGAGCCGGTCGATCACGCTGCCCGGCGTCTCCGAATTCCAGGTCGCATGCGCGATGGCTTTGATCTGACCTTTTTCCAGCACCTGAAAGAGATGCTCGTCGAGTTTTTCGATCAGGTCGTTGCGCTGCTGATTCAGCGTGTCGATCGCACGCTTCACAGTGGCAATTTCGGAATCCGCGGCGAGCGGCGCGCGGGCTTTATCTTCTTCGTGCCAGAGATCGAAATTGCGGCGGTGCTCATCCTGGACCAGCGAGAGGAATGCGTTCACGGCCGGGCCAGCGGCACTGCCGTGCCAGACGGAGGTCCAGATGGTCTGGCAGCTGGCCAGCTTCCGCGCGAGATGACGCAGTTCATCGTCGGCATCGGAAGGGGGCGTGCCCGCAGATTCGTCTTTCCTGAGTTGCAAAGAGGTGCTCCTTCTTTAGTGTGGTGGATAATCTGAGTGTAATGCAACTGGCCGCGCCATCAACTGGAGCCCCTCCGAGCGATATGACTGTTAAAGGCGACACCGAAATTCTTCCACACCGTTTTGGCGAAATTGCCAAAGACATGGCATTCATTACCGACGACCAGCTTGCGGCCGGGCTTCAAAAGCAAAAATCATTGCGCGCCAGCGGGGGAAAATCGCGAATCGGCGAAGTCTTGATCATCATGCAATTGATGAACGTCGTGAAGGTCAAAGCCGTCTTGTCGGAACAGCGCAAACGCCGCTCAGCCCAAGCCGACAAAACGTTGCCGATGGAGTATTTTGGCGAATACAAGCTGCTTGAAAAGCTCGGTGAAGGCGGCATGGGGGCTGTCTATAAAGCCCAGGAGACGCTCGCCAACCGCATCGTGGCGCTGAAAGTACTGCGAAAAAATCTGGCTGGCAATCATGCTTTTGCGGAGCGTTTTACGCGTGAAGCGCAGCTCGCCGGCTCCCTCTCCCATCCCAACATCGTCGCGTGTCACAACGCGGGATTCGCGCGCGGGATCCAGTATATGGTGATGGAATTTGTGGATGGCGAGACGTTGAAAACGAGCCTGAAAAAGCGCGAAGGCGGAAAGCTTCCCGAAGCGGAAAGCCTCCTTATCGTTCGCGATGTCGCCAGAGGACTCGCGCACGCTCATGCCAAGGGCATCGTTCACCGCGATATCAAGCCCGACAACATTCTGATCAGCAAAACGGGCGCAATAAAACTGAGCGACTTTGGAACTGCGAAATCGTTTCTCGACCAGGAAAGCATGACGCAAACCGGCGTCATCATTGGGACACCGCATTACATTTCTCCCGAGCAGGTGCGCGCCGACAGCGAAATCGATCACCGCGCCGATCTGTACGCGCTGGGCGGCACGCTCTACCATATTCTCTGCGGGAGGCTGCCGTTTGACGCGTCAACAGGCTTGGAAATCATGCGCCGGCATCTGCAGGAAGAACTTGAGAATCCCGCGGATATCAATCCCGCGCTCTCCGTTGGCGCGGTGCAGATTGTTTCGAAGCTGATGGCCAAAGACCGCAAGGAGCGCTATCAGTCGGCCCTTGAATTAATCGAGGATATCGATCGGGTTATCGAACAGAAAACGCCGTTGCACGCGACGCTGGATCAGCACAAATCGTCGATCCGGCCACCGAAGAAAAAGGTGAAAAAGAAAGCAGCGGGTTGCCTTGGATTGATTTTTCTGATTGCCGCCGCGGGCGCCGCACGAGCGGCTTGGTTAACGAACTTTAGTTAATTTTGAAAAATAGTAGATTTTTATCCTACCGTCCCCATCGTTTGCGATATAGGCTAAATAGTGGGGCTCTGGTAGTGATCGGCCAATGGGGACGGTTAAATTGCAGGGCTTAGCCGAAGTGGCAGGTGCAGGTAAGGAGAACGGTCATGGCGTCGGGTAAGGTCAAGTGGTTCAACGATCAAAAAGGGTTCGGGTTCATTACCCCGGACGAGGGCGGCAAAGACTTGTTCGTCCATCACAGCGAAATTCAGTCGGACGGTTTCCGTTCGTTGGCGGAAGGCCAGGCTGTGGAATATGAATCCGTGCAGGATACGAAGGGCCCCAAGGCAACGAAGGTTCGCCCCAAAGGTTAATCTCTTTTTACAACGTCAAACATAGGCAAGCGGGATGATGTTCCCGCTTGTTTTTTTGTCAAACTTTAGTTTTTTCGAACGCGCACCGAGAGCCAGAAAAGCAGCGCGACAACCACCGCGAATCCCAGCACGATGTAATTGATCATGCGCCGACTCAGAGGCGGGTGCGGCGGTTCCGCTTCCAGGCATTTCCAGCATTCAGTAAATGTTCCCGGCACTTTCTCTCCGCAGACACCGCATGTCCATTCCGGCCGCGCCGGCAGATTTTTTGTATCCGCGAACATCTTCAGACACATAAAAGCTTTTTGAACGTCCTCGTCGCTGACCCACACGGTGGGGCCGACGACCGGCAGCGCGCCCTGCATTTCAAAAATTCGTTCGTCCTGCACCGACGCCTCAATGCCGTCCGCTTCCAGGAACGCTTTGAAGAGCGAGGCGTCGACCGGATCGCGCGCGGTATAGATTTTTTTCATGGCTTTAGATTTCGAACACGGTCCGGGGAGAACTTCGATTGCCTGATGATGGAACTCATCGTGCCCATTTTTATTTCGCTATGATCTGAAACTGGAACCGTAATGATGGAGTTGAAACATAGCCATCCCCTTCGCGTCCGATGATTGCTGCCAGATGGTGAATCTTCTCCATAAGAACCTCCGTCACAAAATCATAATCGTTAAATTCAAGCCGAGCCACACTGAAGCGGCTCGGCTCTTCGATTGTCAATCCTCAATCACGCCAGGCGTTTCTTGATCACCGCCACCGCGTCCGCCACTTGGATGCGCTCTTGAGCCATGCTGTCGCGCTCGCGGAGGGTCACGCTGCCGTCCTGAGCGGTCTGGCCATCGACCGTGATGCAATACGGCGTGCCGCATTCGTCTTGCCGGCGGTAGCGCCGGCCGATCGCATCCTTCTCATCGTACGACGCATTGATTTGATTCTGGAAGAACTCGCTCATGATCTTGCGCGCCGTCTCCGGCATGCCTTCTTTCTTCACCAGCGGGAAGACGGCGACTTTGATCGGCGCCAATCGCGGATGCAGTTTCAGAACCGTGCGGCCTTCGGTCGTTCCCGGTGGCGGCGGTTCCTCATTGTAAGCATCCAGCAGGAACGCGAGCGCCGTGCGGTCGGCGCCGGCAGCCGGCTCGATGACGTACGGATGGTAATGCGCATTTTTCTGCGAATCGAAAAAGGTCAGGCGCTTGCCGCTGGCTTTTTCATGCGCTTTCAGATCGAAATCGCTGCGGTGCGCGATGCCTTCGAGTTCGCCCCATCCCCACGGATAGTCGTATTCCACGTCGCTGCAGGCTTTCGCGTAATGCGCGAGCTCCGTGCTTTCATGCGGGCGCAGCCGCAGCTTTTCTTTGCGGATGCCGAGGTCGCTGTACCACTTCAGGCGTTCGGTGCACCAGTAGTTGTACCAGTACATATCGTCCTTGCCTTCGTCCGCGTACTGCGGCGGCGGCACGAAATATTCCATTTCCATCTGCTCGAACTCGCACGAGCGGAACGTGAAATGTTCGACCGTAATTTCGTTGCGGAAGCTTTTTCCCTGCTGCGCGATGCCGAACGGCGGCTTCATGCGCATGCTCGTTTGAACATTGATGAAGTTCGTGAACATCGCCTGCGCCGTTTCGGGGCGCAAGTAAACGGCTGTCTCTTCGATGGCTGCCGCGACCACCTTTTTCAACTCCTCGCCGGAGAGATTTTTTCCTTCCACCGCCTTCGCGATGGTGTCGATGTTGTCAACGCTGCCGAGGGAGGTTCGAAACATCATATTGAAGCGGCGGATGTCCGACAGATTCGGGCTGCCGCAATTCGGACACACGATTCCAAGCGCACCGACCGCGGCTTTGCGCGTCTCTTTCTTTCCGCTCTGATGATCGATGATGACTTTGTATTCGGCTTCCGTTCCCGCGGCGGCCACCGGCCATTTGTCAGCCCGGCCGCGTTCCTTGCAGTCCTTGCAATCCACCATCGGATCGGTGAAGCCGGCCAGATGTCCCGACGCGCGCCACACGTTCGGGTGCATGATAATGCTGGCGTCCAGGCCCACCACATCTTCGCGGCTGTGGACCATCGTGCGCCACCATTCGGCCTTCACGTTGCGCTTCAGTTCGGCGCCGAGAGGGCCGTAATCGTAGCAGCTCTTCAATCCGCCATAAATTTCGGACGACTGAAACACAAATCCGCGCTGCTTGCACAGCGAGACGATCTTTTCCATGATCTCGGGTTCAGCGCTGGCCTTCTGCTTTTCCTTCTTCGGCTTATTTTCACTCATGTGGATTTCCTTGTGGCAATCAAAGCGCGGCGCGGACTTTCAAGTCCGCCACGCAGAACACTCTGCCAGTATCGAGAAAGGGTGTCCTGAAATGCGGACGCGCGGTCTCCGGAGTGACACTCCGAGCCGCGCTACGTACCCAAGCCCGTTCGGGGCGGATTGTGATTCGCGGAGTGCGGCATGGCGCGGAGTATACATCCGCGAACTGCAGTCGGCAATAGCAAGCAACGCCTCGTGGACGAGATCGATCCCATCACGCCTGCGGCTCGGCAACAGCCTCCTGCTTGGGGTACTCCATCACCACCATCTGTCTGCCAAAATCAAACGTACTTTGAAATCCTGTTCTTCGGCTGCCATGTCTCCTTGCGCTGTTGCTTGCGCCGAACGACATCCTGCTGCCACTCCCAATGACAGCACGTCCTTTTGTGAAAAAGCACCAGTTCGATCAGCGCCTTCACATCGCGAGTCGAAAAATCAATCAGCACGCCGAGCGCGTTCACCGCCGGAGCGTCGCCGGATATAACTTTTTTGAGATTCTCAATGCCGAAGAAACACGATCCGCGCGGCGGCCTAATGCCATTGGCGCAATCCGGAGCATGAATTCCAATGATGATGTCGGCAGCCAGTAACGCCTTCAGCGCCTTTTTGCTGCACAGCTTTTCGAGCGGATAGGACTCGATACCTTCCTTCATGGCGGCACCCTCCGAAAGCATTCGGTTCAACTGCCGGGCGGAAGCAACTGCGACTAATTATCGACACATTACCGGACGCAATGCACTTTTTTCACCACGAGAACGCGAAGAAAAAAATAGATTAATCACGTTCATTCACGGGTTTTTCGTGTGCAACATACTCCGATACCGTAGACGCCTATCGCACTCCTTTATTCGTTCCCTCCCCTTGCCCTTCGTGGTTGAATTCCGTTATCCGTTAATCACGCCGGCCGCCGCTTCCACGCCCGCGCCCGCGCTGATTTTGCAGCCCTGCTTTTTCAGAATGCCGCCGACCGCGCTCAAGAATAGCAGCACATGATTCGGCCGCGCGCCCTCGCCCATCAAGCCGACGCGCCACGCCTTGCCTTTGAGATCGCCCAGTCCGCCGCCGATCTCAAGATTGTGCTGCTCCAGCAGCGTCTTGCGCACCGCCATGTCGTCCGCGCCTTCGGGAATCAGCACCGTCGTCAACGTCGGGCAGCGTTCCGCCGCATTTTCGACGAAGAGTTTCAGCCCCATCGCTTCCACGCCCGCATACAGCGCTTTCGCCATCTTCGCATGGCGAGCCACCCGGTTTGCGAGCCCCTCCTCCTGAATCAGCCGCAATCCTTCATGCAGCGCGTACGTCATATTCACCGGACCGGTGTGATGGTAGATGCGCTTCTCATTCCAGTAATCGCGAATCAAGGTCAGGTCCAGATACCACGAATTCACTTTGCTCTTGCGCTTGGCCAGAATCTCTTCGGCGCGCTTACCCCACGTAATCGGCGCCACGCCCGGCGGCACTCCGAGACATTTCTGCGACCCGGAATAAACCACGTCAAGGTCCCACGCATCGGTCTGGAAATCCGTTCCCGCCAGGCTCGCCACCGTATCCACCAGCAAAATCGCGCCGGCCGCATGGCAGATGTTCGCGATCTCCGGCAGGTTCGTCTGCAGCACGCCCGTCGACGTTTCGCCATGCACCAGCGCCACGACTTTCGCCGGCTTCTCTTTTAAGGCCGCCGCGATCTCTTCCGGCCGCGTCGCCCGTCCCCATTGAATCTTCAGCTCGCGAACGCTCGCGCCGCAGCGCCGCCCGATCTCCGGCATGCGTCCGCTGAACACGCCGCCGTTGCAGACAATCAGTTCATCGCCGCTCTCGAGCAGGTTCACGAGCGCCGTTTCCATTCCCGACATGCCCGTGCCGGAGATCGCGATCGTCAGCGGATTCTGCGTCACGAATGTTTCGCGCAACAGCGCCTGGGTCTGGTCCATGGTCTTGAAATAGGTGGGATCCATATGCCCCACCGTCGGCATCATCAGCGCGCGGTAAACGCGCGGCGGAACATTGCTCGGTCCCGGTCCCATTAGAATGCGGTACGGCGGATCCAATTCAGGCATGTGGTTGGTCTCTCCCCTTAATAAGGTGCTTTGGCCTCCCTTTTAGCTTCCCTTCTCACGTAGCGCAAGCTGTTGTACCGCAGGCTTCCAGCCTGCCAGTCTCACCCTTAAATTAATGCACAAGGTTTGCAGACGGCTCTTTCCGCTCGGCGGTAAAAGTCGTTGCCAATCCTTCTCTGTTCTCAGCGCCTCCGCGCCTCTGCGGTAAAAAATCAGCCCCCGCCGTCCGCCGTGTCCTCTGTGGTAAAAGTCCTTGCCGTCAGTTCGGTGCCTCACACCGCCGCATGCTCCGGCTCTTCCACGACCGGCGCCTCCGCCGGCGCACTCGGCCACGCAAAACTCAGCAGGGATCCGATAATCGGAACGAACCCCGCGGCGATGAGCACCGGAACAAACGTGCCAATGCGGTCCACCAGTTTTCCCACCTGCGGCTGCATGATCGCAATAAGCACCCAGATCACAAACCCGATCACACCCAGGCAGCGCGAGGTATGCGGCCCGCTGATCTCCTGCGTCATCGAATAGAAGCTGGCGAACCCGCCCATCGCGCCCATGGAAATAAGCAGCAGCATCGGAATGGCGACGTTCAAATTGCTGCTCGTCGCCGCCGGCCACGAGAGCAGACACAACGCCGACGTCGCGAACATCATGACCTGCCGCGAACGCTCCACGCTATACCCGCCCGCCACCATCCGGCGCGTAAACCATCCGGCGAGTAAACTTCCAGCGTCGGCGGCGAGAAAAAAGGCGATCTGAACATACTGCGAATTGCGGTACGACATCCCGCGCTCTTCTTGAAGCAGCAGCGGCAGCCAGAGCCGGTAAAAATGCCATGTCAGGTTCACCGCGATTCCAAACCCAAGGCAGATCCAGAACGTGCGCAAATTGAAGACGTGCCAGAACGATCGTTCAGTCCCGCCCGCGCGCACCGACTCGCTGCTGGACGCGCTAGCGTGCGAAATCGCCTCGCCGCGGCCGCCGCGCAAAAGCCAGAGCCACAAGGCGATCCATGCCAGACCCATTCCGCCGACGACCAGAAAAAGCGTGCGCCAATTCTTGCCGTCCTCATGGACCATGTACGCCGCCAGCAGCGGCGTCACCGCCGCGCCCACCGATGCGCCGCCATGAAAAATGCCATTGGCCAGACTGCGCGATTCGCGCGGAATAATGCGCCCCACAATGCCGGTCGCGCACACCCAGTTGAAGGATTCGCCAATCCCCAGCACGATGCGGCAGATGTAAAGCATCGTGATCGTATCGGCCAAGCCCGTGAAAAACCCGCCCGCCGACCACACCAGCACCGCGCCCGCGTAAACCCAGCGCAGATTGAACCGGTCGGCCATCATGCCCGCGCACAACTGCATGAACGCGAACGAAATCCCGAACCAGAATTCAATCTTGCCGTAGCCTTCCTTGTTCAGATTAAATTCAGTCTTGATCGCCACGGCCGTGGACGCCATCGTCTGGCGGTCCATGTAATTGAGCATGGTCGCCGCAAACATGGCCCACACCACCGCCCACTTCCACGTCTCGATTTTAGTCGTCGTTGCAATAGCGCTCATTTAATCTCCAGGCGAAGTTTGAAGTTCAACACGTTATCCACTTTTCGAAACTTACACCGGCCAAAAGAAAGACGCGCCTGAAACGGGTCCGTGTCACGTGGGTTGCGCGCACAGCGGTGGTGCGGGCGCATCCCCGCAAGCGAGGCCGCCCGCGCCTCCGCCGAGAGGCGCTCGGACCACCGCGCGGTCAATGCCGCACTTCACGTCGCGCCTTCGTGTCGTCGCGGTCGTTGTTCGTTTTCTCCGCAAAAAATTTACGTTTTAGATTTCTGAGTTTTGATTAGCATGGCGCCTGTTTGAGCATGTCTTGACTGTGTGCGCGCCTCTAACCCCGGATTCAGACTGGAATCGTCATCGGCCATGATGCTTTACCGAATTGAAGTAGGTTTACGCGAGAACCTTCCCGACCCCTCCGCCGCTTCACTCATGGCGGAAATGCAGTCGCTCGGCCTCAAGTTGCCGGAAAAAATCCGCACCGCCCGCCTGTACTGGTTGGAAGCCGAATTCGACCGCGATACCGCCATCAAGCTCGCGCGCGACCTGTTCTGCGATCCGGTGGTCGAAGTCGCCGCCGTCAACGAACCCATCTACGACGATGACCTTGCGTGCCTGATCGAAGTCGTGCGCAAACCCGGCGTCATGGACCCCGTCGTGGCCAGCATCCGCAAAGCCATCGCCGACCGCAAATTCAGCGCGGGCCATATCGCCACCGGCCGCAAATACCTGCTCTATTATCCCATCGGCCACAGCCTCGGCGAGAGTTCCGTGCTGCACCTGGGCCGCAAAGTACTGGCGAACGAATGCATCGAAGAAATTCACATCGACAAGCCCGCGCCGGTTCACGCGCCCCGCGGCCAGACGCCATTCGTGCTGCGGCACGTTCAGCTCTCCGGCAAGGACGATCAGGAACTCGTGGACATCAGCAAGCAGGGCTGCCTCTCGCTCACCGCCGCTGAAATGCGCTCGATTCAGAAATATTACGACGGCCTCAAGCGCACGCCCACCGACGTGGAACTCGAAACCATCGCTCAAACGTGGTCTGAACACTGCCGCCATAAAACGCTGCGCGGCACCATCGACTTCAGCGCTCCCGGCGGCACAAAGCACTACCGCAATCTGCTCAAGGAGACCATCGTTTACGCGACGGAATCCATCGGCCACGGCGGTTGTCTCTCTGTTTTTAAAGACAACGCCGGCGTCGTCGCCTTCGACGACGAATGGGCGCTCACCTTTAAAGTAGAAACCCACAACCACCCCAGCGCGATCGAACCCTACGGCGGCGCGGGCACCGGCATTGGCGGCGTCATCCGCGATACCATGGGTACCGGCCTGGGCGCCAAGCCCATCGCGAACACCGACGTCTTCTGTTTTGGCATGCCCGACCTGAGCTACGACCGGCTCCCCGCGGGCACGCTGCACCCCAAGCGCATTATGGCCGGCGTCGTCGCGGGCGTGCGCGATTACGGCAACCGCATGGGCATTCCCACCGTCAACGGCGCGGTCCATTTCGATCCCCGCTACGTCGGCAACCCGCTCGTTTACGCCGGATCGATCGGCCTGATTCCGCGCGATAAAATTTCCAAGAAGACACACCCCGGCGACTTGATCGTCGTTCTCGGCGGCCGGACGGGCCGCGACGGCATTCACGGCGCCACCTTCAGCAGCATCGAACTGTCGGAAAACTCCGAGATGGTTTCAAGCGGCGCCGTGCAGATCGGCAATGCCATCGAAGAGAAAAAAGTTCTGGACCTCATGCTGAAAGCGCGCGATGCCGGGCTCTACACCTGCGTCACCGATTGCGGCGCCGGCGGATTGTCCTCGGCCATCGGCGAAATGGGCGAAGAGCTCGGCGCTGTCGTTGAACTGGATAAAGTGCCGCTGAAATACAGCGGCCTGACCTACACCGAAATCTGGATCAGCGAGGCGCAGGAACGCATGGTCGTTTCCGTGCCCTTCAACCGCTGGGCGCGGTTCGCGCAACTCTGCAGCGATGAAGACGTGGAAGGCACCGTCATCGGAACGTTCAGCTCGGATAAAATGCTGCGCCTGAAGTTCAACAATACCGTCGTCGGCGAACTCTCCATGGAATTCCTGCACGGCGGACTGCCGGTCGTTGTGCGACAGGCCACATGGACGCCCCCGGTCGAAAGGCAGACCGATCGTTCCACCGTGGACATGGTCATGACAATGCAGGAGATGACCGGTCTGGACCTGAAAGCCATCGCCAAAGCCCGTTCCAATCCGTCCCTGATTTACGGGCCGATGCTGCGCAAAATTCTCGCCCACCCCACGGTCGCCAGCAAACAATGGATCATCCGCCAGTACGATCACGAAGTTCAGGGCCGCACCGTCGTCAAGCCGCTCACCGGTGTTAAAGATGACGGCCCCAGCGACGCGGCGGTGCTCACGCCGATTCTCGGTTCCACGCGCGGCTTCGCGGTGGGCTGCGGCCTGTGCCCGCAATTCACCGAACGCGATCCAAGGGAGATGGCCAAGCTGGCCGTCGATGAATGCCTCCGCAATCTCGTCGCCGTCGGTGGCGATCCGGACAACACCTTCATTCTCGATAACTTTTCGTGGGGCAACACCTCCAAGCCCGAACAGCTCGGCTCGCTGGTGCTGGCCTGCGAAGGCGCCACTGAAGCGGCCATCGCTTTCGGCACCCCCTTTATCAGCGGCAAAGATTCACTCAATAACGAATACACGGTCTTCACGCCGCTCGGCGGCCCAGACGGCGAAACGACCACGACCGGTTCGGCGCTCACCATCGCCATCCCCGGCACGCTGCTGATCTCCGGTCTGGCCATGGTCGACGACGTGCGCCTCTGCGTGACGATGGACCTCAAGAAAGCCGGCAATCTCCTCTTCGTCGTCGGCCTCACCGGCGACGACCTGGGCGGCAGCCATTTGAATCTGCTGACCGGCACCTCCATTCTGGCGGGACAAATTCCGACCGTTGATCTGAAGCTGGCCAAATCGCTGCACCGCGCCATGCACAAAGCCATCGTTAAAAAGACCGTGCGAGCCTGCCACGACCTCAGCGAAGGCGGCCTTGCCGTCGCAATCGCTGAAATGGCCTTCGCCGGGGGGCTCGGTGCCACCATTGAAATTGGCCGCGTGCCTGTTCCGCGCACCCTTCCGCCGAACGTCGTCCTCTTCAGCGAAAGCGCTTCGCGCTATATCGTGGAAGTTCCCAAAGAGCTGCGCCAGGATTTCGAATCGGTCTTCGCCGGTCTGCCGCATGCCTGCGTGGGCGAAGTCCAGCCTCAACCAACGTTGAAGTGCATCGGCCCCGACCGAGAACTCTGGATCGACGATTCACTCGAGACGCTTAAGGTCGCCTGGCAAAGCGCGTTCTAGCCAAGAGTGAATCTCTCGCGTCCCCGCCCGGACAATCGTAATTAGATCAACAAAACGTCCGCACCGTTGTACTTAAAAATAGACAATGTCGTGACTATTCAAAACCTCACAGGTTCTGATAGACACGTGGAGCTAGGCAAGGGTCGCAATGATGAAACCGGCCGTCCAACTCGCTTTGTTAACACTGTTGGGTGCGCTCACAGTCTGTGCACCTGTGCATGCCGGCGACGCGGCTCAAACCGAAGCGCATAAAGCCAACGTCGAATTCTTCGAAAACAAAATCCGCCCCGTCCTCATCGCCGCCTGCTATAAATGCCACAGTTCGGAACCCGGCAACAAGATCAAGGGCGGCCTCGTCCTCGATACCCGCGCCGGCCTCCTTAAAGGAGGCGACACCGGCCCTGCCGTCGTTCCCGGGGATCCCGGCAAAAGCCTGCTGATGAAGGCCATCCGCTACGAGGCCGAAGACCTCGAGATGCCGCCGACCGATAAATTGACGCCGCAGCAGATCGCCGATTTCGAAACGTGGATCAAAAATGGAGCCTCCGATCCCAGAATAAAGGCCGTCGTCTCACCGCCGCCCATTGCCACCATGGACATCGAAAAGGGCCGCGCTTTTTGGTCCTTCCAACCCGTTAAAGAACCTGCCATACCCTCACTGAAAGATAAGGCATGGCCCAAAAATCCGATCGACCATTTTATCCTCGCCAAGCTCGAAGAAAAAAACATACGCCCCGCCCCTGCTGCCGACAAACGCACGCTGCTGCGCCGAACGACCTTCGACCTCACGGGCCTGCCGCCGACGCCCGCCGACATCGACGCGTTCCTCGCCGATAACTCGCCGCAAGCGTTCGAGAAAGTGCTCGACCGTCTGCTCGCGTCCAAGCATTACGGCGAAGCCTGGGGCCGCCACTGGCTGGACATCGCGCGCTACGCGGACACCGCCGGCGAAAGCGCCGACTATCCCATTCCGCAGGCCTACCTGTACCGCAACTACGTCATCGATTCTTTCAATCGCGACAAACCCTACGATCAGTTCATTCGCGAACAGATCGCCGGCGATTTGATGCCCGCCGCCACCGACGCGGAGAAGCATGAAAAGACCATCGCCACCGGCTTCGTGGCGCTCTCGCGGCGCTTCAGCGTCGATCCCGATCACGCTCACCACCTCACCATTGAAGACACCATCGACACCATGGGCCGCGCCGTCCTGGGCCTCACCTTGAGCTGCGCGCGCTGCCACGATCATAAGTTTGATCCTATCCCGACCCTCGATTACTACTCCCTCTTCGGCATCTTCAACAGCACCCGCTACCCGTTTCCCGGATGTGAAGTCAAGCAGTACCAGCGCGATTTCGTGCCCCTGGCCACGCCCGAGCAACTGACGTTCGTGAAAGAACTCGAAGCACAAATCGCCGTGCTGCGCAAGGAGTCGGAGAAGATCGAAAAGGACCACAAAGCGGTCGAAGCAGAAGCCGATCCCTCGGGCGCTACAAAGCCAGAACTTCCCGCCACCGCTAAAGGCGATCTGCTCGTGCCCGCTGATTACACCAAGGCGTTCCGGCTTGGCTCCAGCCCCGAACAGGCCGTCAGCGAAATCGTTCCCGTCGAAGGCCAGCCGTTCACGTCGGCTCTCAGCATCAACACGAAGAAAAAGCCCCCCAATCCCTGGGAAGTCCAGATCACCGCGCAGACCGTTTTCCCGATCGAATCCGGCGATATTCTCGTCGCGACGTTCCATGCGCGACTCCCGAAAGCCAAAGATAAAACCGAGTCCACCGCCGAGCTGATCATTGAATCCAACGGTCCGCAATACGAACCCATTCTCCAGCAGACAATCAAGATCGGCGCCGCTTGGAAAAAATACGAGTTCCCACTCGTCGCTCCAAAGAACCTCCTCGCAGAGAAAGCTCAAGTCAATCTTCGGCTGGGACATGCCGCGCAGATTGTCGAGATGGGCGGCATGGAAGTGAAAAATTACAAGGCCTCCCTCGCGGGTACGGACTACGATAAATTCCTCCGCGGCAGCAAGCGCGACCGCATCAACGCATTTAAGCAGCAACTCGAAGAGAAGAAAAAACAGATCGCGGAAAACCAGGTTAAAGCTGAAAAAATCCCCCGCGCCTACGCGCTTTCCGAGGGCACGCCTCAGCACGCGCGCGTCCAGATTCGCGGAGAACCCGGCAAGCTCGGCGATGAGGCCAAGCGCGGATTCATCCAGGTCCTCGGTGGCCAGAAACTGCCTGCCACTTTAAAAGCCAGTGGCCGCCTGGAGCTCGCCGGCTGGTTGACGGATCCCAAAAACCCGCTGACCTCGCGAGTAATGGTCAACCGCATGTGGCAGTACCATTTCGGCAAAGGCCTTGTGCAAACACCGAGCGACTTCGGCAAGCAGGGCCGCGCCCCCACCCATCCGGAACTCCTCGATTTTCTCGCACTCCGTTTCGTTGAAAGCGGTTGGTCGATGAAGGCCATGCACAAATGGCTGATGCTTTCGCAGACCTACCAGCTCGCCAGCCAGTATCCCGCCGGCGAAGACAAGCCCGAGTACTCCAACGCCGATGGCAACAACGAACTGCTGCGCAAGTTCAATCGCCGCCGCCTCGACGCGGAAGAGATTCGCGACAGTCTTTTAAGCATCAGCGGCGCCCTGGATCTGAAGCCGGCCGAGGCCCACCCGTTCACGCCCGCTTCCAAATGGAAGTACACACAGCACGATCAATTCTTCGCCGTCTACGACACAAAAAAGCGCAGCGTTTACGTGATGCAGCAGCGCCAGCGGCGCCACCCGTTCTTCGCCACCTTCGACGGCGCCGACACCAATCAGACCACCGCCGTCCGCCTCATCAGCACCACTCCGCTGCAAGCGCTCTTCATGATGAATGATAAATTCACGCACGAAATCGCGCGGACATTCACCACGCTTTTGCTGGCCGAGAAGGACGAAGCACGCGAGATGGGCAAGACCAAGACGCTCTCCGGCGAAAAGAATCAGCTCGCCGCGTGGTCTGGATTGGCGCGCGTGATTTTCAGCAGCAACGAATTCCTTTTCGTGGATTAGAGGGTAGCACGAATGCCGACGCGCGATTCTGATAGTGGCTGTACTCGCCGCCACGCCATCCGCTCACTGATGGGCGGGTCGCTCTTGTTGCCGGCGATCCTGGGCGAGATGACATCGGCGGGAGAACCTCCGCTTGCCAGCGCCGATCCGCTTGCGCCGCGCGAGCCGCATTTTCCGGCTAGAGCCAAGCGCGTGATTTTCCTCTACATGAGCGGCGGGACCTCGCACATCGATTCGTTCGATTACAAACCGAAGCTGATCGCCGACGCCGGAAAAACCGTTCCAGGCGACGGCCACAACAAGAAAAAGATGTACCTGACCAAACCGCGCTGGGAATTCAAGCCGCGCGGTAAAAGCGGCATCGAAGTGAGCGAGCTCTTTCCCAATATTGCCGAATGCATGGATGACATCTGCCTGATCAAATCCATGAAGACCGATCACGGCAACCACTTCGAAGCCACTCTCCAAATCCACACCGGGTCTTTCACCTTCGCGCGGCCGAGCATCGGTTCGTGGGCCAGCTACGGTCTGGGAACCGTGAACCAGAATCTTCCCTCCTTCGTCGTTCTCGCGCCTCAATTGCCTTACGCCGGCGGGCAAGTCTGGGGATCGGACTTCCTCCCCGGCTGCCATCAGGGCGTGCGCGTGCTGCCCGGCGCCGAACCCATTTCGAACATCAACCGGCGTCTTGAAACCGAGGAATTACAGAAAACCGATCTCGGCCTTTTGGAATTCCTCAACAAGAAGCACATGGATCAGCGCCAGAACGATCCGGCTCTCGCCGCGCGCATCAAATCATTTGAGACCGCGTACGGCATGCAGCGCGAAGCGCCAGACGTGTTCGATCTCACGAAGGAAAGCGACGCCACGCTGAAACTCTACGGGCTCGAACGCGGCAGCACCAAAGGCTTCGCTTGGCAGTGCATCGTGGCGCGACGCATGGCCGAACGCGGCGTGCGTTTCATCGAACTCATTGACGTCGGCGCCAGCAGCAACTGGGACGCTCACGGCGATATGGACACGCACACGCCGCTCGCCAAAAATGTAGACAAGCCCATCGCCGCCTTGCTGAAGGATTTAAAATCCCGCGGCATGCTGGATGACACGCTCGTAGTCTGGACCACTGAATTCGGCCGCACGCCCTTTGTCGAAAATGCGAATCACAAAGGCCGCGAACACCACCGTTCCGCGTTCTCGTCGTGGCTCGCCGGCGCTGGCGTGAAGCCCGGATTCTCCTATGGCAGCACCGACGATTACGGCATCGAAGTCGCCAAAAACGGCGTGCACGTCCACGACTTCCACGCCACCATTCTGCATCTGTTGGGACTGCATCACGAAAAATTGACCTACCGGCATGCCGGCCGCGATTTCCGCCTCACCGACGTGCATGGCAATGTCGTGAAAGAATTGCTGGCTTAAAATTTTCTAAAACATTTCACCTTGAGTGTGGTCAACCGTACCGTGGTCTGGGCGTCTCGCCCAGACAAGTGCATGGAGTAGTCTGTCCGGGTGAGACGCCCGCACCACGCACTTCATCCTGCTCTAGTCAGCAGCGATTTCGATCCGGTTTTTTCCGCGCTACTTCGGCGGGTGGCAAGACTCGACTCCACATTTGACGTCCCAAGCCATGTCGCCCCTGCCGTTGGGTGCCACGATCACGAAGTGTCGTGCCGGAGCGAGTTACGACTCTCG
>Ga0163155_10002917_pt1 | contig 18771 bp, 14 predicted proteins | sample OliLakLV19SP4G1_FD_148611 | JGI IMG/M metagenome (GOLD analysis project Ga0163155, IMG submission 148611) | Freshwater microbial mat bacterial communities from Lake Vanda, McMurdo Dry Valleys, Antarctica - Oligotrophic Lake LV.19.SP4.G1 | ecosystem: Environmental > Aquatic > Freshwater > Lake >... | reverse complement strand
TTGCAAGAGCAGTTGGGCTTTACCCAAAAATTTCCCCGCTGGGCGATCGCCCTCAAATATCCGGCAGAAGAAGCGCCCACAATTGTCGAAGCTATCACGATTCAGGTGGGACGGACGGGAGCGCTAACGCCAGTGGCAGAGTTGCGCCCGGTGCCGCTGGCTGGAACAACCGTTGCCCGCGCCACGCTGCACAATGCCGATTTCATTGCCGATTTAGATGTGCGCCTCGGTGACACCGTAATTGTGCGCAAGGCTGGAGAAATTATCCCAGAGGTGGTGCGGGTGCTAACTGAGCTGCGGCTGGCTGGGACAGAGCCGTTTCACTTGCCGCTACATTGTCCCGTGTGTGGGCAGCCTGTAGTCAAGCCAGAGGATGAGGCGGTGACACGCTGTGTGAATTCGTCTTGCCCTGCCATTTTGCGCGGATCGCTGATTCACTGGGCGTCGCGTCAGGCGCTCGATATTAATGGGCTGGGCGACAAGTGGGTGCAGCAACTGGTGGAGCGAGGGCTGCTATTTACCGTGGCCGATTTGTATGACTTGACCGCAGAGCAGCTCATTGGCATTGACCGCATGGGTGAAAAGTCGGCTCAAAACCTGGTGACGGCGATCGCCCAATCCAAAACTCAACCCTGGTCACGGGTGCTATATGGCTTGGGGATTCGCCATGTGGGCGCGGTGAATGCTCAGATTTTGGCCGACAATTTTTCCACCGTTGAGGCGCTGGCTGGGGCAGCATCGGAGGCGATCGCCACCCTCTACGGAATTGGTCCCCAAATTGCCCAGTCGGTCTATCAATGGTTTCGCGTTCCGGCCAACCAGGACTTAATCAACCGCTTGCGTCAGACCGGCGTGCAGCTAGCTAGCGCCGCTCAACCCAATGCCCTGGCCTCGCCCAAGCCGCTAGCCGGGAAAACCTTTGTGGTGACGGGCACGCTGCCAACGCTGAAACGCGAAGATGCCAAAGCTTTGATTCAGCAAGCGGGCGGCAAAGTGACCGAGTCGGTTAGCAAAAAGACCAGCTATTTGGTGGTGGGCGAAGAGGCTGGTTCTAAGTTAGACAAGGCACGGGCGTTGGGTGTTGCCGAATTGAGTGAAGCCCAACTCTTGGATTTGCTAGCACAGGTAAGTCACACCGAATTTGCAGCGACTCCTGCCCCAGCCCTTGCTCCTGACACACTCTAACTATGCCGTTTAACTGTGCCGTTTAACTATGCCGCTTAACCGACTGCGACCCTCTTCCCCGTCCCTCCATCCCCCCGTGCCCCACGGTTTAGGCTGGGGCAGTTGGCGATCGCTGCGACATCTGACGTTAGGTTTGCTGGCCAGTGGGCTAGCGATCGCGATCGCGCCCGTCCAAGCGGCAGACTATCTCTACATCAACCTGGGTTTGTTAGAACGCTCCATTTCCAGTCCAAGTTAGCGATTAGTCCAGCCGCCCTCTCCCAATTTCTCTATAGCGCTCCAGGAGCTGTGTTGCTCGATCGATTGGGTGAGGTGATTCGAACTGAAGCGCGCCAGCCCGGAGATAGAGCCATTCGCTCTGCCCTAGTGTTGGCAGCCGCCGACGCAACGAACGGCCTGACGCCGCTCAATGTGTTAGAAAAGTTTCCGCTCCCAGGCATTCGCATCGACCTAGATCGGGCGTTGCAAATTTTTAATAGCGTTGAGCGGGTGATCAGCCAAACAAAACAGCTCATTTGTGGGGTAGAGCAGCGCTCTAGGCAAGAGGCTCAGGCCATTGTCCCACCCAACCTCAGGCGGTTGAGAGATTTGCGCCAACCGGGTCCCTATGCGGTAGCGCGATCGGCGATTACTGTGACCCGACCCTCCACGCTGCCTGAACACGATAGTCAAGTGATTGGACTAACTCGCCGCATTCCCACCAACCTTTACTTGCCCATCATCCCTGGCCAGAGCGCACCTGTGCCCTTGGTGGTAATTTCCCATGGGCTGGGTTCAAATCGCCGCACCTTTGCCTATCTGGCTCAGCATTTGGCCACCTATGGGTTTGCGGTGGCTGTCCCTGAACACCCCAACAGCAATACAGAATGGTTAAACGGTGTGATTGATGGCGGCCCTGGGCAAAATATCAAACCCGAAGAGCTGATCGAACGGCCTTTAGACATTACAGCACTGCTCGATCGGATGGAGCGCGATCGCACCAGTTCTTCAGCCTTGAGCCGGATTGACACCCAACGGGTAGGCATGATCGGGCAATCGTTGGGGGGCTACACGGCGCTGGCGCTGGCCGGGGCGCAAATTAACCTACCCCAGCTAGACCAAGACTGCAATGCCGAAAATGCCCTCACCAATACCCTCAATCTTTCGCTGGTGTTGCAGTGCAGCTTCCTAGAGAAAAACCTGACCGTGCCCGAGCTGCGCGATCGCCGCATCAAGTCTATGTTTGCGATTAATCCTCTGGGCAGTAGCCTGTTTGGGGAGCCAGGGTTTGCCGCCATTGACCTACCTGTGTTGCTGGCAGCTAGCGGGGCTGATACGGTTACCCCCGCCCTCATTGAGCAGTTTATCCCATTTACCTGGCTCACCACCCCCAACCGATATCTGATGCTGATGCAAAATGCTACCCATTTTTCAGCAATTGATGTCACCTCGGACGATCGCGGCGCAATCAACCTCCCGCGCGATGTTGTCGGTCCCAACCCAGCGATCGCTCAGCGATCATTCAACGCCATGAGCGTGGCCTTTTTTGGCACCTATTTAGACCAGAGGTTCACTGACCAAACGTACCTCAGCGCTGCCTATGTGCAGCGCATTCTAAACGATCAATCGGCCAATATACTGCCCATTAACTTTGTCTCAGCTCAGAGTTCGGCGCTGCTAAATCCCTCAGATAACCCAGAGTGTGATCTACCATAAAAGAAGGCATAACAAAACGTAAAGAAATACCCCGTAAAGGTGAACCAGTATGGCATTATTTGGATTTGGTAAAAAGTCTACGCTCCCCACTCCTGACGAAGCGCTGCCAGGGCGATCGCAACCGATGGCCGTGCCCGCTCGCCACTTTGTCAACGGCAACCCGCTCCAACCTCCCTTTCCAGCTGGTATGGAAACTGCCGTATTTGGCCTAGGCTGTTTTTGGGGAGCTGAACGCAAGTTTTGGCAACAGTCTGGCGTCTACACTACCGCTGTAGGATATGCGGCTGGCGTCACTGCCAACCCCAATTACATGGAAGTGTGTACCGGTAAAACTGGCCACAACGAAGTCGTGCTTGTCGTGTTTGATCCTAAAGTGGTCAGCTACGAAGACCTGCTGAAGGTATTTTGGGAAAGCCACAACCCCACCCAGGGTATGCGCCAAGGCAACGACACAGGCACTCAATATCGCTCAGGAATTTACACCTACTCTGCGTCACAGCGTCAGTTGGCTGAGGCGGCTTTGGTCAGCTATCAGCAGGCGCTTAAAGCTCAGGGGTTTGGTGAGATTACGACCGAAATTTTGGACGCTCCCGAGTTTTACTACGCCGAAGACTATCATCAGCAGTACCTGGCCAAAAATCCCAACGGCTATTGCGGTTTGGGCGGCACCAAGGTCTGCTACCCAGAAACGGCGACAGCGTGATGCTTGCTGGTTGGGTAGGGACATGGCACTGCCATGCCCTCCAGAATGTGTCGCATCCTCCATCTGAATTGGGATGACATGATGATCAAAGCCCACCATTGGTGGGCTTTGATCATGTTTATGCTTTCTCTCAAACTAGAGCAGTGACTAAACGGCAATTTGCTGCCGTTCAGATTCTAGCAAATCAACAAGAGCCATATCTCCCCGCTCACGAGCCACGTCTAGGCGGCGCTGCACGTTGTTCAAAAGATTGGCTTGATGCCACCCTGCCTAAGCCTAGGTGACCAGCGGCAAACGTAGGACTGGGTTGGGCAGTAGAGTGAGTCCGCGCTGTCGTGACTGGTTGGGCAGTGGCGATCGCCTGCCCCTGAGCATTTCGGTTGACATGAACAGTCGTGCCACGGTAAAGCAAATTGTAAACGGCTGGCAAAGCCGCTGCCCAGGCGGGAGGTGCAGAGGGATCAACTACGGTTGTCAACCCGCGATAAATTAGCGTGTAGGGAGCATGAGAGAGTTGTGTCGATCTCACAGGTCGTCCCGTATTGCCAACTCTAACTTGGCTGGGATTATAGGCTTCGCCGCGATAAATGAGTTTCATGAGGTCGCTTCTCCAATGCTTTTGGTCGGTACCACGTGAAGAGAAGCGCGTTCCTTCAGGAATAGTCCTTACTTCCGTCCCGACTGACAATGCTGTTTGATATGTCCCGGCAGAGGATGAACGTTTTCTTCTGTATCTAAGTACACTGTTTTCTATATTGAGTGGCAATCATCCGGTTGGGTGAGGGCAGCGAGGTCATGGATTACTCAATCCAGCCTACGATTTTCACGGATTAGCGATACGCGCTCTACGCAGACAAGCCAACGCCCCAACGTTCCCGGTCGTCTGGTAGGGGTTAGTTAGGTAGGCAACCCGCAGTGATGCTGCTGTCAGGGTGGCGATCGCCAAAGATCCCCGACTTCTACGATGAGATCAGGTTTCATAGCTGAGTTTTAGTCAGAAGTCGGGGATCTAAACTCTCTACAGTCGATAGTGCCGATACACTTCACTGGCGGCGCGGTGCAGCAGCGAATGGCGATAGATTAGCGCCTCAAAATCGTCGCCATAGCCACCGCCAATCACACAGGCAACCGGGTAGCCCTGCGACACACAGGTGCTCAACACCTGCATTTCTCGGCGATAAATGCCGCTATCGGTGAGCGCCAATTTGCCCAGGCGATCGCCCACATGGGGATCGACCCCAGCGTCGTATAGCACCAAATCGGGCTGCACTTGGGTCAGCAAATCGGGTAAATAAGTGGCCAGCGTTTGCAAATACTCGGCATCTTCCATGCCAACTGGCAGCGGCACATCTAGATCGCTGGTTTGCTTGGTGCCCGGAAAGTTGACCTCACAGTGCATCGAAAAGGTGAACACGCTGGGGTCGGCTTGAAAAATGAAAGCGGTGCCGTCGCCTTGATGCACGTCCAAATCGACAATCAAGATTTTTTGAGCCAGCCCCAGATGTTGGACGGTGCGGGCGGCGATCGCCAAATCGTTAAAAATACAAAACCCCGACCCGTAGCTGGGGAACGCATGATGGGTGCCGCCAGCCGTATTACAGGCCAGCCCAAACTCCAGCGCCAGCCGTGCCGTCAAAACCGTACCGCCCACCGCAATGCAAGTCCGATTCACCAGCGCCGGACTCCACGGTAGCCCAATCCGGCGCTGCGCCTTTGCGTCCAGCGTGCCGTCCCGATAGGCGCGCACATAGTCCGGCGTGTGCACCCGCTCAATCCAGGCCAGCGGCGGCAATTCTGGCGCGTGGAACTGATGCGGCTGCGCCACCCCATCCGCCAACAGCGTGTCGTGCAACTGGCTAAATTTACTCATCGGAAACCGATGCCCCAACGGCAGCGGCGTCACATAACTTGGATGGTAAATTAGCGGCAGATCCATCATCCTGCCTCAAACTCCATGCGGTAGCGATATAGCGCCACCGGACGTTCCCCCGCTTTGAAATAGTCTGGGTCTTGGGGCGATAGATAAATTGCCGTGACCTGGTCAGCTGTAATGGGGGGATGAGCGGCGGGATGGTGGGTATAGGCAGTTGTGGTTTCAACTATGTTGAAGTAAACCTGCGGCGCGCCGCGAAATTCTTGCTGAAATAGTTCTGTGGTGATGAATTCATTGGCGTTGGCAGATTCAGTGGCGCGATCGCTAACCGTTGAGACTAGTTGGCGATCGCCTCTCAGCAACGTAATCTGTCGATTGGGATTGCTGGGGTCAACCTTGACGGCTAACACTGGACTGTTGCCAGTTTTGCCCAAGCCATCCAGATATGCTTTGGCCAAATTCAACCCGTTAAAGGCGCGATCGGAAATCAGGGTGGGCGATCGCCCCTGGGCTGTTGATACTTGCAACGAGGGCACCTGTAGCAGTAGGCTCGGCACGTTCCTCCCTCGCCGGGGCGACTCTGCCACAAACCGCGCTTGAAATTCAATTGGCTGGCTGAGATAGGGGCGATTGCTTTCAAACCCAGGCGTGATCAGATCTGGAGCCAGCGGTGCGGCCAAATCTATTAGCGTGGTGGTGACCGTCCAGGTGCCTGCAAACCAGTCGGGATAGGCCAGATCGCCTTGGGCCGGGTGCAGCGGCGGTTTACTCTGCCAGTCGGGAAATGCGGCTAGCCGATCGGCCAGTACGCCCGCCTGTGCCGTGCCGCTGCAACAGAGCCAGAGCATCATCCCCAGCAGCCATACCCCTAGCGATCGCCGCATCCACTGCCGCGTCCACTGCCGCATCCACTGCCCCACCAATTGCCCCACCCACTGCCCCACCAATTGCCGCTGCCATTGGCTCACCCATTGGCTTACCCATTGGCACATCCACCGCCGATTCATCGATCGCCCCACTCACTGCTGCCCCCAAACGCGCCACATCCCTACCACTATTGTATTTTGCTGGCCTGCCTAATTTCGAGTCTGGAGATCATTCGAGTCTGGGGGAGCATAGGGCATGACAGCATTAGCCAGGTTGCCAGCCGGAACTTTGAGTTGGTTGCGTCAATCACTGTAAGCTAAGAGTTGCAAATTTTGATGGCATGACGTCAGTTTTAGCAAGCTGGCGATCGCCTATTTAGACTAACGGTTCACTAACGGTTCCCGTTCACAGCGAAGGGTAGAGAGACTCATGAAGCGGCGCAGGTTTATTCAATATGCAGGGGCGGGGTTTGCGGCTACTGCAACGACCGTAGTAGCATCCAGTTTGCAGCCGGGACAGGCTCAAACTAGCGGTGGGGTTTCCATTCAGTATCTGGGGCATAGCTGCTTTTTGTTTAGTGGGCAAGGCAACCGTGTTTTGGTGAATCCGTTTCGGCCACTGGGCTGCACAGCGGGCTACCGCGCCCCACGGGTCAATGCCGACTTGGTCATGATCAGCAGTCGCCTATTGGACGAAGGGTCGCTTGAGGGGCTACCTGGAACGCCCCGGCTGCTGTCGGAGCCAGGTGTATACGAATATCGGGGCATGCAAATTCAGGGCATTCGCGGTAACCACGATCGCCAAGGGGGTCGGCGGTTTGGGCTAAATACCATGTGGCGCTGGAACCAGGGCGGACTCAATATTGCCCATTTAGGGGGTGCGGTTACCCCAATTCAAGTGGAGCAACAAATCTTGATCGGGCGACCCGATGTGCTGCTGGTTCCGGTGGGCGGCGGTGCCAAAATTTACACGCCTGAAGAAGCCGCTCAGGCGGTGCGGGCACTGAATCCTCGCCTGATTATTCCGACCCAATATCGAACTCAGGCGGCGACGGCGACCGCGTGCGATATTCAGCCCCTAGATGCGTTTTTGGCGGCAATGCCGGGGGTACCTGTGCAGCGTCGGGGGGATAATCTCTCGGTTCGCTCAGCCGATCTGCCTGCTGAAAGCCCGCGAATTGAGGTGTTGAGTTACAGATTTTAGGGGAGGCGCTCGGCTTTGCCGTCTCGTAGAGAATCGCTACCATAGAATTTAACCTACTCTGATGCTCTTGAGCCTTTGACCCCAACTATGCAAACAGATTTCTCCTGGCGGCGTGAACAGTTGATGGCAAAAATTGGCAAGGGCACCGCAATTTTTCGCAGTGCGCCCATGGCCGTGATGCACAACGACGTGGAATACAATTTCCGTCAGGACAGCGATTTCTTTTACTTGACGGGGTTCAACGAAACGGAGGCTGTCGCGGTGCTGGCTCCGCACCATGAGGAACACAAGTTTGTGCTGTTTGTGCAGCCCAAAGACCCGGAACGCGAAACCTGGACGGGCTATCGAGTGGGGGTGGAGGCGGCCAAAGAGCAGTTTGGTGCCGATGCGGTCTATCCGATCGCTGAGCTAGATGAAAAGCTGCCGCAGTATGTGGAAAAAGCCGACCGGATCTATTACCGGATGGGTCGCGATCGCCCCTTCAACGACACCATCCTTGCCCTGTGGCAAAAGTTTCTGCGGCAATATCCCCGCAAGGGCATTGGTCCTACAGCGCTCGAAGACCCCATGCCAGTGCTGCACCCGCTGCGCCTGCTCAAGCGTCCCGTCGAAGTGGAGCTTATGCGCAAGGCGGCAGACATTGCGGTGGAGGCTCACAACCGGGCGATGGCTTTCGCCAAACCGGGGATTTACGAATATCAGGTGCAGGCCGAAATCGAGCATACGTTTCGGCTCAACGGCGCGATGGGTCCGGCCTATCCGTCGATTGTGGCGGCGGGGAAAAACGGCTGCATTTTGCACTACACCGAAAATACCGGCCAAATCCAAGCCGATGACCTGCTGTTAATCGATGCCGGTTGCGCCTACGGCTACTACAACTCAGACATTACCCGCACCTTCCCGGTGAGCGGTAGGTTTACGGCTGAGCAGAAAACCCTCTATGACATTGTGCTGCGGGCACAGGTGGAGGCGATCGCCCAAGTGCAGCCGGGTAACCCCTACAATTTGATGCACGATACCGCCGTGCGCGTGATTGTAGAAGGCTTGCTGGATCTAGGATTGCTCCAAGGAGACATCGAAGACATCATTAAAACCGAAAAGTATAAACCCTTCTACATGCACAAGACCGGGCACTGGCTGGGGCTAGATGTCCACGACGTGGGGGTCTACATGCATGGTGAAACTGCCCACACCCTAGAGCCAGGGCAAATCACCACCGTCGAGCCAGGAATCTACATCGCTCCCGACATCAAACCCGCCGAAGGACAGCCCGAGGTACCAGAGCGCTGGCGCGGCATTGGGATTCGGATTGAAGACGATGTGTTGGTAACGCCAACGGGCTACGACGTCCTCACCGCTGGCGTCCCCAAATTAATCGAAGACCTAGAGCGATCGCCCCGGTAGAGACGCGATCAATCAGAGACGCGATCAATCGCGTCTCTACCGGGGCAATGTTCACCGGACGAAATGGCGAATTGAGGCAATCTCTCCCATGACAAACCCCCTGCACGCCGTTTACGAAATCTTGGCCAAGGAAGTCGTTTACGCCTACGACGACCCCGCCGCCAGCCAAGAGGTCAATGCGTTTCTGGCATCGGCTGGCTACCAAATCAATCAAACCTTCAACGACCCACTCAGCGGTTTTCAGGCTCTCGGACTCACGTCTTTGACGCCAGACAAGCCCCCCGTGCTGCTATTTCGCGGCACCAGCGAAGTGCTGGATGATTTTGCCAACTCCGACCCCAAGGGCACCGGGTTTACCCAGTTTCAGCGGAATCAAGCTGCGATCGCCACCTGGTTAACCCAAACGGCTCAGAGCACCGGGCAAAAACCCGACATTGTGGGTCACAGCATGGGCGGCGGCATCACCCAGGTAGCGGCGGCAGAACTGACTGACCAGATTGGGCAGGTGGTGACCTTCAACTCACCTGGCACCAGTGCGGCGATCGCAGCCCAGTTTTTAGCAGCGGGTGGAGCCAATATCTCAGTCACCCACTACATTGTCAGCGGCGACTTTGTCAGCTTGGGCGGTGAAGCGTTCATTGCCGGCAATGCCATTTTGCAAGCCTACACCGACCCCGCCATCAACCCGATTTATGTCTTAGACAAACACGGCACCATCCGCCGCCTGTTGACCAGCCCGCCCGCTGGCTACACCGAAACGGCGCTGTCGGTGGCAATGTTAAACCAGCCCACGTTCACCTACACCAACGACTCCGACTACAACGAGTTTCTGGCCGCCTACGGGGCGATCGCACCCAGTACCATTCCCCGGCTCACCTCCCGCACTGGCGTTGAGACGCTGAGAACCTCCACAGGGTTTTCTTATCTAGTCTTTGTCTTCGGCGTTCGCAATGCCCTCGCTCCGGCCAATGACAATTTTTTGGTGGGCGATGACCAGGCCAACACGGCAGACGGGGCGGGCGGCAACGACACCATCAGCGGCAAGGGCGGACGCGACGAGCTAAAGGGCGGCACCGGGAACGACACGATCAACGGCGGACTGGGGGGCGATCGCCTCCTTGGCGATGCGGGTCAAGACACGCTGACAGGCAGAGTCGGGCAAGATACGCTGATGGGTGGGGCGGGCAACGATGTGCTGTTCGGCAATTCCAACCGAGATCGCTTGACCGGGGTAGACCCCGATTCGGTAAACCCAGGCCGGGGCGAAGTAGACACACTGACTGGCGGCAGTGGGTCAGATCTGTTTGTGTTGGGCAACGCCACCACTGCGTTTTATCACGACGGCAAGCCCAACTTGGCAGGCAAACAAGACTATGCTCTGATCACCGATTTCAAGCCAACCGATGTGATTCAACTGCACGGCAGCGCCGCCGATTACACCCTGACTGCCCTCTCTGGCAAACTTGCTGGCACCCTCATTAGCCTAAAAACGGGCAACCAACCTGAATGGATTGGGGTGGTGCAAGGCAGATCTGGACTCACGCTTAGCAGCAGCGCCTTTAGCTTCGTCTAATAGTCGCGATCGCCCCTCACACTTGCTCTTCTGCTCCACCTCTCGGACGCTGAATCAGACTAATCACCTGATCTGGGTGGCGGGTTGGCGTTAGTCGTGACCAGTCTCTCACCTCTGTAATTCGAGCAACGTGCATCAGGTGGATAATTTTTCTGACCCAGGTTGGTGCCCCAATTAAAATAATCCAGTGCGATCGCTTTTCAGAACGCGTGAGATGCTCAATTACCGCATCAAGCGGCGTTTCATCTGTAGCTGTATCTGCATGAGGCGTGAGTTTTTCTGTCATTTGAGTTCGCTACTGACAAGAACGGATGTACAAAATATTGTACATCCTCATATTACACGAATGTACAATATTTTGTACATTTACTTGAACAGGCTCCTCTGACACGATGAGGGACATGGGAAAAGCCGGAAAAGCCCTCAAGCAGGTGCTAGAGAAATACAGTATCAGCCAGAATCGTCTGGCCGTCACCATGAACGTTCGGCGTTCTACGGTCAATCAATGGTTTAACGAACTGAGCGATCCATCCGCAGAATCTGCAACTCAGATTATTGCTGCCTTAGAGATCCTCAATGAGGTGGCCGCTAAAGAATTTGTGGCGTTGTATTTGGGTCGCATTGCCCAAGATGATCCACCCGAGTAGAGACGCGATTAATCGCGTCTCTACAAAAAACCGAGACGGGCACCCGTAAATTGCTTTCCACCGGGGATGCTGCGCCCTTGTATTTAAAATTGGTATCTGTGTCTAAATTTGGGTATCCGGCGAAGGTTGAATTTCTGGCAGAGGTCGAATCTCCGGTTGAATCTGAATCTCGGGCGAAGGTTGAATTTCCGGTAAAGGCCGAATTTCCGGCTGAGGTTGAATTTCTGGCTGACGCGGTGTCTCTGGCAGGAGTTGCCCGTCTGCTGGAGGTTGTGCCTCTGCCGGAGGCTGACTGACCTGCTGAATCTGTTCAGCAAAGTAGGTCGCCTTAGCGCCATAGCTTAGCTGCTGAGCCAGTTGCAGGGCTTGTTGAAATGCCGCGATCGCCAGATCTGGCTGACCAGTTGCCCGATGAATTTGCCCAATTTGGTCATAGACATTCATATTGCCGATCACGTCATACGACTGCTGGTTAACCGTGAGCAGCAGTTGATAGACCGTAAAGGCATCGAGGGGGCGATTCAGCGTCGTGTAAAGGTCGGCCAAATGATAAAGCGACTCGCTGGCAAATCCATATTGCTGCTGGCTTTGTGCCAATGTAAATGCGTCTTGATAGCTGGCAACTGCAATATCGGGGCGATCAATGGCGCGGTAATTATCCCCCAGCTCAATTTTGAGCAGTGGAATCTGGCTCAGCGCTAATGGGTCTAGCTGATATCGCTCTAGTAACTGCTGCTGGATGGCGATCGCCTGAGCAGGCTGATCTCCTTTTTGGTACACATAGGCCAGTTGCTGCAAATAATTTAGCTCTGCTATGGGGTCGTTGGCGGCACGGGCAATCTTGAGTAAGTCTTCATAGGCGATCGCCGCGTCGGTAAAATTAAACCAGGCGACATGCAGGTCGGCGAGGGCGGTGAGGACGGTCTGCTCGGTTGCCACATCTGGCTGCGATCGCACCTGAGCCAAAAGTTGGGTGTATAGAGTCACCGCAGAGGTATAGATCCGCATCGACTGATACGCTTGGGCAATGCTAAACAGCAGCTCAAAATTGACAGGCTGTAGCACATCTAGCTGCACCTCTAGCTCAATCGCTTGCAGCCGCTCGGTAATAATCCGCACATCGTCGCCCCGGTTCTCTTGCCATGCAATCTGACCGAGGCGCGCTAGGGCTGGCACCTCTTCCTCAACGCCAAGCACGCGCCGCAGCCGCAGCTCGCGATACCAAATCTCAAAGGCGGCATTGGTTTGCTTGGCTTGATACAGTACCTCGCCTTGGCGTTGCAGATCGTCTAGCGCTTGCCGCAAGGCTAGGCGCTCTAACGGGCTGTAGGGGCGATCGACAATCAGTTGAGGCAGCAGCGGGTCGGGTTCTGCGGTTGGCTCTAGCGGGCTGGGGGGAAATTCCTCTAGCGCCTGCTCGTCCGTTTGATCACCAGAATCGCCAGAATTACTAGAATCGCCTGATCCAGTTGAGGGATCAGCAGCGCCAGAACCAGGGGTGCCGTCAGCCGGACTGATGGGCGATGGCTCGGCGGTTGGGACTGGAAACGGGATGATTTGGGCGATCGCGCTGGGAGCCGACAGCAGCATCGCAGTGCCGATCAGCAGACCTGAGCAACGTGGCGTGAACGGGGCGATCGCGCCGACCCATTTCCACCACAGTCCTCTGCGCCGAGTGTCGGCCAACGGGTATATCTGGCCTGGGGTTACCTCATCCGCCGCTGGTAAATTGCTCACGCGTAGCCCAATGTTTTCCATGACCGCCTTTCAAGTCTCAATGCCTACTTTAGCAAGTGACTGCTCCTTCTATAGCGACCAGATATAGCGACCATGCCATAATGAGCAGTGTTTCAACTGTGCTGCTAATCGCGAGGGTGCAATGGAACAAGGTTCGCACAGATGGGAGTGAAGGTGTCGTGAAGGTTTTGGTCGTGGGCAATGGCGGGCGCGAACATGCGCTGACTTGGAAGCTACTCCAGTCTCCTGGGGTGCAAGAAGTGGTGTGTGTACCGGGCAATGGCGGCACTGCCAACTTGCCGCGCTGCCGCAATCTGGCCATGTCAGTCACGGCGTTTGAGGGCATTGCCCGCTGTGCGTTGGTCAACAACCTGGAACTAATTGTGGTAGGCCCTGAGGTGCCGCTGGCCGCTGGGATTACCGACTATCTCCAGGCGCAAGGGTTAACGGTGTTTGGGCCAACCCAGGCGGGGGCACAAATTGAATCGAGTAAAGCCTGGGCTAAAACGCTGATGGCAGAAGCGGGGATTCCCACAGCGGCAGCGGCGGTATTTACTGAGCGAGATGCGGCGATCGCCTATGTAAATCAGCACGGTGCGCCGACTGTCATCAAGGCCGACGGGCTAGCGGCAGGGAAAGGGGTGACGGTGGCAATGACGGTGGAGGAGGCGATCGCTGCCCTGCAAGCTATTTTTGACGGCCAGTTTGGCGACGCAGGCAAGCGCGTGGTGATTGAAGAATATTTGACGGGTGAAGAAGTGTCCGTGCTGGCCGTCACCGATGGCCTCACGATTCGCCCCCTGTTGCCCGCTCAAGACCATAAGCGGATTGGCGAAGGCGACACGGGCGAGAATACGGGCGGTATGGGTGCCTATGCCCCAGCTCCCCTGGTCACTCCAGCGCTGATGGCTCAAATTCAAACTGAGGTGTTAGAGGCGGCGATCGCTGCCCTGCGCAACCGAGGCATCGACTACCGAGGCATTCTCTACGCCGGGTTGATGATCACGCCTCAAGGGCAGCCAAAGGTGATCGAATTCAACTGCCGCTTTGGCGATCCCGAAACCCAAGTCGTCCTGCCCCTGCTCAAAACTCCCCTAGAAAAAATCTTGCTCGCCTGCGCCCAACAGCGGCTAGCAGACCTACCCCCCCTAGAATGGCAAACCGGAGCCGCTGCCTGTGTGGTTCTCGCCGCAGCCGGATATCCTGCGGCATACAAAAATGGGCTACCTATTTATGGCATCCCAGAGGCTGAAGCCACAGGCGCACTAGTCTTTCATGCCGGAACCAAGCTTGTGCAGTCTCAGCTCTTTACCGATGGTGGCCGGGTAGTAGGAGTAACTGCCGTCGGCGATGGAGTCACAGAGGCGCTAAAAAATACCTATGCGGCTGTAGAGTGCATTGATTTTGAGGGAAGGTACTACCGACGAGATATTGGGCACCGCGTGCTTATGTGAGCGCGCACAACCCCACCTCTCCTGTAAGGACATGCGATAATGAGACAAGTAATCTACTGTGTTCAGTATTCCACTCCATTATTGCCGGGTGAATTTGCGTTGTTAGACCTCCTAAAGCAGATTCGAGACGTCATTCACCGCTGGTGGTCTGAGTTTACTCTCCAGACCAAACTAATGGCGGCAGCTACCCTCATGGTGTCACTCCTCATGAGCGGGCTGACATTTTGGGCGGTTAACTCCATTCAACAAGACGCGCGGGTTAACGATACCCGCTTTGGCAGCGATTTGGGTCTGCTGTTAGCGGCTAACGTGTCCCCGCTCGTGGGTGAAAATGACCTCACCGAGCTGGCGCGGTTCACCAGTCGCTTCTACAGCAGTACCTCTAGCGTCCGCTACATGCTCTATGCCGACGCTGATGGCGAAATTTTCTTTGGCATTCCGTTTTCGCAGTCGGAGGTGCAAAACTCGCTCACCATTCGACGGCGAATGCAGCTGCCCGAAAACTACAACACCAATCTGGATTATCCTCTGGTGCGGCAACATCTGACCCCCGATGGCGAGGTGACAGATGTATTTGTGCCGCTGAACCATAACGGCAAATACTTGGGCGTATTGGCGATCGGGACCAATCCCAACCCCACCGTCGTCACCTCGTCGCACCTCACCCGAGATGTGACGATCGCGGTCTTTGTCTCAATCTGGGTCATGGTAATTTTAGGAGCCGTATTCAACGCGCTGCAAATTACAAAACCCATCAAAGAGCTGCTACTCGGGGTCAAAAATATTGCCACCGGAAACTTCAAACAGCGGATTGATCTGCCCTTTGGCGGCGAGTTAGGCGAACTCATCCTCAGCTTCAACGAAATGGCAGAGCGTCTAGAACGGTATGAAGAACAAAATATTGAAGAACTGACGGCAGAAAAGGCAAAACTTGAAACCCTGGTTTCCACGATCGCCGATGGCGCAGTCCTGCTAGACAACAGCATGAATGTGGTTTTGGTGAATCCTACGGCTCGCCATCTATTTGGCTGGGATCACAATGCAGAGGTAGATGGGCATAACGTGCTGCATTACCTACCCGATCCGATTCGCATTGCCCTGAACCAGCCGCTGCACGAAATCACCCGTGCCGATGTGTCGCCAGAGACGTTGCGCGATCGCGAAGAATCTGAGTTTTGCATCAACATCCCAGAACCGAACAACCGCACCGTGCGGATTTTGCTGAACACCGTATTAGATCAATCGCGTGAAAGCGTTAAGGGTATTGCCATCACCGTACAAGATATTACCCGAGAAACCGAGCTAAATGAGGCCAAAAGCCAATTCATTAGCAACGTTTCTCACGAGCTGCGCACTCCCCTGTTCAACATCAAATCCTTCATCGAAACACTGCACGAGTATGGCGAAGACCTGAGCGAAGCCGAGCGCCGCGAGTTTCTCGACACCGCCAACCGCGAGACCGATCGCCTGACGCGTCTGGTCAACGACGTTCTAGACCTATCAAAGCTAGAGTCAAACAAGCGCTATCACTTTGACAGCGTCTACCTCGCCCAGCCGATCGAGCAAACCCTGCGGACGCATCAACTCAACGCCCGCGACAAAGGCATCGAGCTGATTCAAGACATCGATCCTGAGCTGCCAGCGGTATTGGGCAATTACGACCTACTGCTACAGGTGCTCAATAACCTGCTGGGCAACTCGCTAAAGTTTACCCAATCGGGTGGTAAAGTCGCGATCCGTGCCTATACTCTTAGCCCCCAACCCCATAGCCACCTCCCATCTACCCAGGTGCGGGTAGAAATATCCGATACAGGAATTGGGATTGACCCCGAAGATCAAGACGCTATTTTCGATCGCTTCTTTCGAGTAGAAAATCGGGTTCATACGCTAGAAGGAACCGGGCTAGGGCTATCCATTGTCCGCAACATTATTGCCAAACACAATAGCCGCATGCACCTGATTAGTGAGGTCGGGGTAGGCACTACTTTCTGGTTTGATTTAGCCGTTTTTCAACCAGAGCCGCTCCAGGTGACAGAAGTAGCCTCGGGTATAAACCCCCAAACCGCAGAACTCCATTCTATTCATGCAGATACCGCAGCGCAGCCAGCCCCACCCAGTGCAGCTGAAGTTAGCACTTTGCCATAGTTGCTGGAGATAAAAGAATACGGATGGAATAATTTCTGATATTTTTAGTGAGCGGGCTGTAATATCACCCTATAGCTTAAACATATAGCAGGCCACAATTCATGCCTAAGTTCTCAGGGCAGAATTTTCCCTACATACACTAGCTTCTAGCGGCACTGGTATCACTCAATGGCTGTTATTCAAATTGAAAGACTATTTTAAAGCTGACAAATTTTCTCGCACGTCACGCTTAAAATAAGCGAACTCATTAAAATTCTAGTCGGGTCGCACGGTGAAACTATGACGGTTTGCGAATATAGACCAGGTTTAGAAGGTGTTCCCGCCACTCAATCTAGCATCAGCTACGTGGATGGGCAAAACGGCATCCTGGAATATCGGGGCATTCGAATTGACGAACTAGCGAAACACAGTACGTTTTTAGAAACGTCTTACTTGCTAATTTGGGGTCAACTGCCTACTCAAAACGAGCTAGATGAGTTTGAGCATGAGATCCGCTATCATCGGCGGCTCAAGTATCGAATTCGAGACATGATGAAGTGTTTCCCAGAAAGCGGCCACCCGATGGATGCCCTACAAGCCTGTGCAGCGGCATTGGGGCTGTTCTACTCTCGCCGTGCCTTAGAAGACCCGGCCTATATTCGAGCCGCCGTGGTGCGGCTGCTAGCCAAAATTCCAACAATGGTAGCGGCATTTCAGCTGATGCGGAAGGGCAATGACCCGGTACAACCTCGCGATGACTTGGATTATTCTGCAAATTTTTTGTACATGCTCAACGAGCGCGAACCCGACCCACTGGCCGCGATGATCTTTGATGTGTGCCTCAACCTGCACGCTGAGCATACGATCAATGCTTCAACGTTTTCGGCCATGGTCACCGCTTCGACGCTAACAGATCCCTATGCAGTTGTAGCCTCTGCGGTGGGTACGCTGGCAGGGCCGCTGCATGGCGGTGCCAACGAGGAAGTAATTATGATGCTGGAGGAAATTGGTTCGGTTGAAAATGTCGAGCCATATCTAGACAAATGCCTAGAGAAGAAGTCAAAAATTATGGGCTTTGGGCATCGGGTCTATAAAGTGAAAGATCCGCGTGCCACAATTTTGCAGGAGTTAGCAGAAAAGCTGTTTGAAAAGTTTGGCCGCGATCACTATTACGACATTGCAGTCGAATTAGAGCGGCTGGTAGAAGCAAAGTTGGGTCATAAAGGGATTTATCCCAACGTGGACTTCTATTCGGGTCTGGTCTACAGCAAACTAGGGATTCCAACAGATCTGTTCACACCCGTGTTTGCGATCGCCCGTGTAGCAGGCTGGCTAGCTCATTGGAAAGAGCAACTAGAAGCTAATCGTATCTTCCGACCCACCCAAGTCTATACAGGCATCCACAATGCCCCCTATATCCCAATGCTAGAAAGGCAAACTGCTGAGGGCGAACCCGTCGTTCCCGAACTAGTAGCAAGTAACCCTTAGCTGCTTAGAGTTCTAAAACCGACCAACTCCGCCAATTTGATGGGTCACGCCCCCCTTGTGGTTTCCACTGAGGGCTGCGAATATACTGTACAAGTGACGATTTTCAGGAACTCCAAACCCTTAGACATCTTGATGGCTAAGGGTTTTATTTTGCCTGAATTAAGGTTGTCCCCTCTACATCTATCACTGGCTTAACAGGTTCGGCGGGAAGTCCCCTTCTTCAACGAAGTAAGGAGGGGATGAAAGCCAGGGCAATGTAGCGGAGCGGAGTTGCCAGCTAGTTCATAGGTCTTGGGAGCCGTTTGATGTAGTCAATCAATAATTCAGAGACGGTTTGATTCCGCTCCTTTGCTATCTTTTCAACCTTTAGCTTCAATCCTGGAATTACTCTAAATTCAATCCGCTCAGTTTTTGCCATATCCGTACGAATGTGTGTACAGTAAATATATGCTAACGCGCCGCATCACCTACAGAATCTATCCATCCGCTACCCAGCAAGCCAAGCTTTATCTGTGGAAGCGGATGCATTGCAATCTGTACAACGCGGCATTAGCCAACCGAATTACCCAGTACAAAAAATTTGGCAAGTCGGTCAACTACTTTGAGCAGCAGAATAGTTTGCCAGCATTCAAGACTGTCTGGCCTGAGTATGTTGAGCTGGGTAGTCAGGCTTTGCAGGCCACTCTAAAGTGGGTTGATTTTGCGTTTGAGCGGTTCTTCAAGGGCTTGGGTGGATATCCCAGATTCAAGGCATCACGCCGCTATTCAGGCTTCACTTACCCAGCTCTATCTGGCTGGAAATGTGTCACCGATGCAGG
>Ga0163155_10002916_pt1 | contig 18772 bp, 15 predicted proteins | sample OliLakLV19SP4G1_FD_148611 | JGI IMG/M metagenome (GOLD analysis project Ga0163155, IMG submission 148611) | Freshwater microbial mat bacterial communities from Lake Vanda, McMurdo Dry Valleys, Antarctica - Oligotrophic Lake LV.19.SP4.G1 | ecosystem: Environmental > Aquatic > Freshwater > Lake >... | reverse complement strand
CCATGGGCTGCTTCGCGGCGCTCGCGCTGATCCCGGTCGGGTTCTGGTTCCGCGAGAATCGCGTGGCGGCGCCGCGGTCCGATGCGGCGCCGCCGGCCGGCGTGGCACGGCCCGCGCCGCCTGCCGCCGCCGCGCCCACCGCATCCGGCTACTCCGTCCGCGAAGCCCTGCGCACCCGCCGGTTCTGGCAGATCGCGCTCGCCTTCGTGCTGATCGGCGCCGTCGTCTCCGCGCTGATGGTGCACCTCGTGCCGCTGATGATGGACGCCGGCCTCGGCCGCACTCTCGCCGTGCGCATCGCGGGCGTGCTCGGCCTCTCGGTCATCTTCGGTCGCCTGCTCACCGGCTGGCTCGTCGACCGCTTCCATCCGCCCTATGTCGCCGCCGCGTTCCTGATCATGCCCGTGTTCGGCTGCCTGCTGCTCACCAGCGAGACCGTCACGCCGCTGGTCGTGATCTGCGCCATCGCCTTCATCGGCCTCGCCGCCGGCTCCGAAGTGGACCTCGTGCCCTACCTGACCGCGCGCTACTTCGGCCTGCGCGCCTACGGCGAGATCTACAGCTGGATGTTCATCGCGTTCTACGCCGGCGTCGCCGTCGGCCCGCTGCTGCTCGGGCGCGTCTACGATCGCGATGGCCACTACGACACGGGCCTGCTGCTCGCGATCCCCGTGCTCGCGGCCGGCGTCGCGCTCGTGGCCACGCTCGGTCAGTCACCGACGTTCGCGCGCCCGGATCGCAGATGAGTCGGACTGCTCAGTCGAAGAACAGGTTCCAGAGGTTGCGGCGTGAGCGATCCCACGCCGTGTAGGTGTGCCCGGCCGTCGACGGGTCCCCGAGCGAGTCGACGACCAGGCGCGCGAGATCCTTGCGGGAGATGTAGCTGAGGGACGCCGGGTCCTCGGTGAGACGGGCCGTGCCGGTCGCCGCCAGTACACTCGGCCCAAGGCCTCCGGGACGGATGATCGTGTAGTCGAGACCGCTGGCACGCAGATGGTCTTCCGCCTGGTTCTTCAGCAGAACCACGTCCTTCTGTCCGCGGCGGATGGGCACGGGCGATGCGTCGATCAGGTTGCGATTGCCGACATAGTCCGGCCGCTTGGCAGGATCCATCCTCGCCGGGCCTTCGAACATCGACCTGAACATGTTGCGTCGCTCGGGCCGGTCTCGGGCCGCCGTCCCGACCGTCGAGACCATAGCGACATAGCGACCCGGCACGATCACCTCGCGCACCTGCTGCTCGTCCATCGCGTCCATGACGACCTTCTCGACGCCGAGCGCGTCGAGCGCGGCCGTGTTCTGCGTGGCGCCGACGACCAGGACCGCCCCGGGCGCGCCGCGGTCGGCCGCGAGATCGTGAAACGAGGCGGGCGTGTGGAACGCGCCGCTCATCATGCCGAGGTAGCTGACGACCCCGACGACGAGCAGCACGACGATGATCTTCAGGGTCGTCTTGACGATCTTCATTTGGCAGTCCTCAGAACCGGTACCGGGCGGCGAAGCCGCAACGCCGGAAGCTCATGAAGGAGTATTGCGGCGACCCGCTTCCGACTGCAAAGCTGTTGCAGCCGATCGTTCAAGATTGAGACGGTCCGAGGGTTCGCGAGCCCTTCACCGCACCCGCACCACCCCAGGCACCCGATCAAACCCCGCATCGAAGCTCAGCACCGTCCCGATCCCGTGCTGCTGCATCGTCGCCACATGCACCGCCGTGCGCACCGGCAGCGTCGGGTACTGCAGCACCAGCTGCTTGGCCCGCTCCACCGTCTCGCGCTCCACCGGCAGCACCTCGTCGACGACCCCGAGCAGCAGGTCATAGGCCAGCTGCACGTAGCCGCGCCGATCGAGCGCCACGTATCGATGCAGGATCTCGTTCATCGCCTCTGCATCCGTGACCAGCCGAGCACGCTCCGCGACCAGCTGCTCGAGCCGCCGCTGCGCATCCACCTTGTTCGGATGCGCGGCGCCGACCAGGTACATCGGGATGTTCGCGTCGACGAAGACCACGCCTAGTACCCCCCCGAGGTCGAGTCCGAACCCAGGCCGGCCAGGTACCCGCGCTCCACCTCGGCGCCGATCCGCTCGATCTGCCCCGTCGGCCCGGTATGCCGCACCGCCGCCCGGATCGCATCGAGCTTGCGGTCCATGTCGCCTGAAGACTCCCGCCGCCGCGCCGCCAGCAGGGCCTGGCGCACCCACTCCGCCACCGACACGCCCCGCGCCGCCGCCGCCTTCTGCAACGCGTCGTACTCGGGATCCTCCAGCAACACCTGCAATCGCTTAGTCATGTATGCAGTCTCCATGACTCATCATGATGAGTAAAGAGCGGCAGATTTCGTTTGACCCTCGATTCCCAGCCGATATATTCGATCGGGCAGTCCAGGAGTCCGCCGCGATGCCCAAGTTCCGCACCACCCGCCCCGGCAAGCAGGGCCTCTACGACCCGCAGTTCGAGAAGGACGCCTGCGGCTTCGGCTTCGTCGCCGACATCCAGGGCCGCAAGTCCAACACGATCGTGAAGCAGGGCCTGGAAGTGCTGACCAACCTCGACCACCGCGGGGCCTGCGGCGCCGAGGTCAACACCGGCGACGGCACCGGCATCCTGATCCAGACTCCGCACGCGTTCCTGAAGGACGTCGCGAAGAAGGCGCGCATCAGGCTGCCGGCGCCGGGCGAATACGCCGTCGGCCTGATCTACATGCCGCGCAACGCCACCCAGCGCCGCAAGATCGAGGAAGTGTTCGCGGGCGTGGTGCAGGGCGAGGGCCAGGTCTACCTCGGCGCCCGCACCGTGCCCACCGACAACTCCAGCCTTGGCGAGACCGCCAAGGCCAGCGAGCCGTTCATCCGCATGGTCTTCATCCAGCGCGGCGACGACACGCCGGACGAAGCCGCGTTCGAGCGCAAGCTCTACGTGATCCGCAAGCGCTGCTACACCGAGATCCGCTCCACCACGCTCGGTGGCGCGGAATACTGGTACGTCTGCTCCCTCAGCCACAAGACGCTGGTCTACAAAGGCATGCTGCTGACAGCGCAGCTCCAGCAGTACTTCCTCGACCTGCAGAACCCGCTGCTCGAGTCCGGCCTCGCGCTGGTGCACTCGCGCTTCAGCACCAACACCTTTCCGAGCTGGGATCGCGCCCATCCCTATCGCTACATCGCCCACAACGGCGAGATCAACACGCTGCGCGGCAACATCAACTGGATGAAGGCGCGCGAAGCGCTGTTCCAGTCCGAGGTGTTCGGCGAGGACATCGAGAAGCTCAAGCCGATCGTCAACGTCAACGGCTCCGACAGCTCGATGTTCGACAACGTGCTCGAGCTGCTGGTGCTCGGCGGCCGCAGCCTGCAGCACGCGATGATGATGATGATTCCCGAGCCGTGGTCCAGGCACGAGAGCATGGATCCGGCGCGCCGCGCGTTCTACCAGTTCCACTCGAGCCTGATGGAACCCTGGGACGGTCCGGCTGCGATCAGCTTCACCGACGGCAAGTCGATCGGCGCGGTGCTCGATCGCAACGGCCTGCGCCCCGCGCGCTACTACGTCACGCGCGGCGGCCTGATCGTGATGGCGAGCGAGGCCGGCGTGCTGCCGTTCAAGCCTGAGGAGATCCTGCGCAAGGGCCGCCTGCAGCCGGGCCGCATGTTCCTGGTCGATACCGAGCAGGGACGCATCATCGAGGACGAGGAGATCAAGCACGCCGTCGTCAACGAGCGCCCCTACGGCGAGTGGCTCAAGCAGCATCTCGTGAACCTGAAGGACCTGCCCGCCGCGCCGTCGCTGCCGACCCCGGAGCCCGACTCGCTGCTGCAGCGCCAGCTCGCCTTCGGCTACACCTTCGAAGACCAGCGCATCCTGATGGCGCCGATGGCGAAGGATGGCATCGAGGCGATGGGAGCGATGGGCAACGACACGCCGCTTGCGGCGCTGTCGACCAAGTCGCGGATGCTCTACGACTATTTCAAGCAGCTCTTTGCCCAGGTCACGAACCCACCGATCGATTCGATCCGCGAAGAGATCGTCACCAGCAGCGACGTCTGGCTCGGCTCCGAGGGCAACCTGCTCGAGCCGAAGCCCAGCGACTGCCGCCGCGTCGAGCTGAAGAGCCCCGTACTGACGAATGAGGATTTCGCCAAGCTGCGCCGCCTCGCGCTGCCGGGCCTGAAGGTCGGCACGCTGAGCATGCTGTTCCGCGCCGCGCGCGGCGAGGAAGGCCTGGTCAAGGCGCTCGAGGACATGCGCGAGGAAGCCCGGCGCCTGATCGAGGAGGACGAGTGCAACGTCCTGATCCTCAGCGACCGGGGCGTCAACAAGCAGATGGCGCCGATCCCGTCGCTGCTCGCGATCTCCGGCCTGCACCACCACCTGATCCGCGAAGGCCTGCGGATGAAGGTCTCGATCGTGCTCGAGACCGGCGACGCGCGCGAAGTGCACCACTTCGCGCTGCTCGTGGGCTATGGCGCCAGCGCGATCAACCCGTATCTCGCCTTCGAGACGCTCGACGGCATGATCCGCGACGACCTGCTGCGCAACGTCGACCACAAGCTCGCCTGCGCGAACTTCGCCAAGGCCGGCACCAAGGGCATCGTCAAGGTGATGTCAAAGATGGGCATCAGCGCGATCCAGTCCTACCACGGCGCCCAGGTGTTCGAGGCCGTGGGTCTTCGCCATGACGTGATCGACGAATACTTCGCCGGCACCGCGAGCCGCGTCGGCGGCGTCGGGCTCGAAGTGCTGGCCGAGGAAGTGCTGATCCGCCATCGCGCCGCGTTCCCCGATCGCGACGTGCGCGTGCCGGTGCTGCCCACCGGCGGCCAGTACCAGTGGCGCAAGGATGGCGAGTTCCATCTGTTCAGCCCCGAGTCGATCCATCGCCTGCAGAAGGCCGTGCGCACCGGCAACTACGCGAGCTACAAGAGCTTCGCCGAGCTGATCGACGATCGCGCGAAGAACCTCAGCACGCTGCGCGGCCTGCTCGAGTTCAAGAACAGCCACGACTCGATCCCGATCGACGAAGTGGAATCGGTCGAGGAGATCATGAAGCGCTTCAAGACCGGCGCGATGAGCTACGGCTCGATCTCCAAGGAAGCGCACGAGACGCTCGCGATCGCGATGAACCGCGTCGGCGGCAAGAGCAACACGGGCGAGGGCGGCGAAGACCCCGAGCGCTACGTGCCGATGGCCAACGGCGACAGCAGGAACAGCGCGATCAAGCAGGTGGCCTCCGGCCGCTTCGGCGTCACCAGCGAATACCTGGTCAACGCGCGCGAGATCCAGATCAAGATGGCGCAGGGCGCGAAGCCCGGCGAGGGCGGCCAGCTGCCCGGCACCAAGGTGTATCCGTGGATCGCGAAGACGCGCCACACCACTGCCGGCGTCGGCCTGATCTCGCCGCCGCCGCACCACGACATCTATTCGATCGAGGATCTGGCCGAGCTGATCCACGACCTGAAGAACGCGAACCGAGCGGCGCGCGTCAGCGTGAAGCTCGTCGCCGAGGTCGGTGTCGGCACCATCGCGGCGGGCGTCGCCAAGGCACATGCCGACGTCGTGCTCATCAGCGGCTTCGACGGCGGCACCGGCGCGAGCCCGCTGACCTCGATCACGCATGCGGGTCTCCCCTGGGAGCTCGGCCTCGCAGAGACCCACCAGACCCTGGTGCTGAACAACCTGCGCAGCCGCATCCGCGTCGAGACCGACGGCCAGCTGAAGACCGGGCGGGACGTGGCGATCGCAGCGCTCCTCGGCGCCGAGGAGTTTGGCTTCGCGACCGCGCCGCTCGTCGCGGTCGGCTGCATCATGATGCGCGTCTGCCACCTGAACACCTGCCCGGTGGGCGTGGCGACGCAGGATCCGCGCTTACGCGAGAAGTTCGCCGGCAAGCCCGAGCATGTCGTGAACTACATGCGTTTCATCGCCCAGCACCTGCGCGAGATCATGGCGCATCTCGGCTTCCGCACCGTCAATGAAATGATCGGGCGCGTCGATCGCCTCGAGGCCAGGCAGGCCGTCGATCACTGGAAGGCCCAGGGCTTCGACTTCAGCAACATTCTCTACACACCCGACATGGGCGAGGAGATCGGCCGCTTCCAGACGATCGCCCAGGACCACGGCATCGACCAGAGCCTCGACGTCACGCAGCTGCTGAAGATCTGCGAGCCGGCGATCCAGAACGGCACTCGCGTCGAGGCCACCTTGCCGGTGCGCAACGTCAACCGCGTCGTCGGCACGATCACCGGCAGCGAGGTCACGAAGAAGTGGGGCGCCGCCGGCCTGCCCGAGGACACGATCAAGCTCACCTTCCAGGGCTCCGCAGGCCAGAGCTTCGGCGCGTTCATGCCCAGGGGCATGAGCTTGCGCCTCGAGGGCGACGCGAACGACTACCTCGGCAAGGGCCTCTCCGGCGGCCACATCGCGATCCGCCCGCCCGAGGGCAGTCCCTTCAGGCCCGAGGAGAACATGATCATCGGCAACGTCGCACTCTACGGCGCCACCGCCGGCGAGGTGTTCGTCGGCGGCATGGCGGGCGAGCGCTTCGCGGTGCGCAACTCCGGCGTCGACACCGTCGTCGAGGCGATCGGCGACCATGGTTGCGAGTACATGACCGGCGGCCGCGTCGTCGTGCTCGGCCCCACGGGGCGCAACTTCGGCGCCGGCATGTCCGGCGGCGTCGCCTATCTGTTCGACGAAGCGGGCACCCAGCTGCCGCGCATCAACGCCCAGATGGTCGAGATCGAGCGCCTCGACGACGCCGACGAAGCCGCGAGCCTGAAGGCGTTGATCGAGAAGCACGCCGCCGCCACCGGCAGTGCCAACGCGAAGCGCATCCTCGCCGCCTGGGACACTGCACGCGCGCGCTTCATCAAGGTGATCCCGAAGGACTACAAGCGCGTGCTCGCCTGCCTGAAGAAGGCGCACGACCAGGGCCTCTCGGGCGACGACGCGATCATGGCGGCGTTCGAGGAGAACGCGCATGACCTTTCACGTGTGGGTGGAAACTGATGGGTAAACCGACCGGTTTCATCGAATATCTGCGCGAGCTCCCGATGGATCGCTCGCCGGTCGAGCGCGTCCGCGACTGGAACGAGTTCCATCACCACATGGACGACAAGGGCCTGCGCAACCAGGCCGCGCGCTGCATGGATTGCGGCGTGCCGTTCTGCCACACCGGCAAGCAGATGAACGGCGGCGCCTCCGGTTGCCCGGTCCACAACCTGATCCCCGAGTGGAACGACCTCGTCTACCGGGGCCTCTGGCGCGAGGCGCTCGACCGCCTGCACAAGACCAACAACTTCCCCGAGTTCACCGGCCGCGTCTGCCCGGCGCCCTGCGAGGGCTCCTGCGTGCTCGGCATCAACGCGCCGCCGGTCACCATCAAGAACCTCGAGAACTCGATCATCGAGAAGGGCTGGGAAGAAGGCTGGGTGCTGCCCGAGCCGCCCGAGACCCGCACCGGCAAGACCGTCGCGGTCGTCGGTTCGGGCCCCGCCGGTCTTGCCGCTGCCGCGCAGCTGAACAAGGCTGGCCACACCGTCACCGTACTCGAACGCGCCGATCGCCCCGGCGGTCTCCTGACCTACGGCATTCCGAACATGAAGCTCGACAAGCGCGCGGTCGTCGACCGGCGCATCAAGCTGATGGAGCAGGAAGGCATCAGGTTCGTCTGCAACGCGAACGTTGGCGAGAACGTCGAAGCCAACCTCCTGATGAAGGACTTCGACGCCGTCGTGCTCTGCACCGGCGCCACCCAGCCGCGCGACTTGGTCGTCGAGGGCCGCAACGCCGCCGGCGTACACTTCGCGATGGACTATCTCACCGAGAGCACCCAGAGCCTGCTCGAGCGCAAGCCCAAGGACGCCAGCATCCACGCCAGGGGCCTCGACGTGATCGTGATCGGAGGCGGTGACACCGGCACCGACTGCGTCGGCACCGCGATGCGCCAGGGCTGCCGCAGCCTGACCCAGTTCGAGATCCTGCCCAAGCCCCCGCAGGACCGCGCGGAGGACAACCCCTGGCCCGAATGGCCCCGCGTCTACAAGATGGACTACGGCCAGGAAGAAGCCGCCGCCAAGTTCGGCTCAGACCCGCGCGTCTACCTGACGACGATCAAGCGGTTCGTCACCGACGAGCAGACCGGCAAGCTGAGCGCGATCGTCACCGTCGAGATCCGCTGGGAAAAGACCGCCACCGGCGGCCACGCCCCCGCCGAAGTCCCCGGTTCCGAAAAGACCCTGCCCGCCCAGCTTGTGCTGCTCGCGATGGGCTTCCTCGGCCCTGAGACTGCCGTGCTGAAAGAGCTCGGTCTCGAGCTCGACCACCGCACCAACATCAAGGCCGAACACGACACCTACACCACCAACAAGAAAGGCGTGTTCGCCGCCGGCGACTGCCGCCGCGGCCAGAGCCTCGTCGTCTGGGCCATCAACGAAGGCCGCGGCGCCGCCCGAGAATGCGACCGCTACCTGATGGGCCGCACCGACCTCCCATGAGGGGACGCTACCCTTTAGGGGCAAAGACTGCGACGCAGAAAATTGAAGGCAGTGCGGCGAGCCTTGCTGTGCTCTATCCCCACGTTTCAGGCCTGCACGCGCCCTACGTGTAAATCACCAGAAGAGCGAGGCAGCCCCCGCTCTCCCGGCGCGCCGCGTCACATCTGCGGCGGCGTGTGCGTCTCGAAGACGTTGGCGATCATCGGCCCCTTCATCAGCGGCTTCAGCTTGCCCGGAATGACCTTGTAGCCGTCGGACTTCAGGAACGCATCGACGTCCGAGGCGCTGTCCCACAGGCTCATCGACCCGGTCTCGAGTGTCTTCGGGTCCACGTAGTACTTGACCCAATGGAAGCCCTTCGCGGCCCGATACAGCGCGTCGATCTCGTCGTCGACGAGCTTGACGACGACCTGTTGCGACTCCGCGCTCGCTGCCGTGAAGCGTACGACTCGCACCACCTTGCCGGCCTCGCTCGGCGTCGTCGCATCCGAGTTCCACGTGTCGCGGATGATCTTCCAGCTGCCGTCGCGGCGCGCGAACACGGTCGAGAACTTGCCGGTGTCGACGGCCGACCCGTCCGGCGCTGTCACCTTAAAGGTTCCGGTCTCCCAGCCGAGGTCTCCCGAGACGCCCACGTCCGTCGACGGATCCGGCGCGAAGCTCAGGCCCGCGGCCTTGATCGCAGCGATGTCCTGCGTGAAGAACGCCAGGATTGCCTCGGCGCCACGCGCCGCAGGCACGCCCGGCGGGCTGATGACGGCGTCGGCCGCGTAGTTCGCTGCAACGCCCGCCGCGTCGCCCGCGGCATAGGCCTTGAACCACGCGCCATTGACTGCGCGAACCGCCGCTTCGTCGGCGGCGGGGTCAGCCTTGGTCCCTTGAGCGCCCGGCGCGCAGGCGACGAGCAGTACGGCGCCGGCTGCAGCCAGCATCAAACGGCGAATCTGTTGCACGAGCACTCTCCCGAAGTTTATGGGTGATCTTGTATTGGGCCGGGCTGGTCGCGAGACGCCGGTTGCGGCCGATGGTGCGCCTGCGCACGCCTGCGACGCAATGCAGTCTCCTTGCGAGGGCGGTGGCATTCCGGTTTGGGCCTTCTCCGCGGATCCGGAGTGCTGAGCGGGCAAGCAGGCAGTCACGATGCTCGACTCGCGCGCACCAACAGCGGCGTGTCGCCGGAGGCGAACGCGAAGGCGGCGCTCGCAGTGGTGCAGGCGCTCCAGGACACGACGCTGAAGTGAGCGGCGCCATGCCGGCCGCTACATCGCGTCCAGCGCCTGCACCGTCGCCCGCGCCACCTGCGCCTGCTGCTCCGCGCGCGTGATTCCGGCCAGCCAGTCTTCCTGGTAACCGCCCTCGGCGAACGATCCGAACTGCATGTGGATCCCGCCGCGGATCGGCACCCACACGCTCGCCGCCGGGAACTCGCCGCGTTCCGCCGCAAACGCCGGTGGCGGCGAGCCGTCCGGCCGCGCGCGGTGGATGTGCCAGACCGGCCTGGGATACCCGGCGAACTTCGCGATCGACGGCGGATATGAATCCCAGATGAGCACGCCCGCGAGCGCCTCGGGATGCCGGCTCGCGAACAGCGGCCCCATTGCGCCACCGACTGAATGCCCGACCAGCGCCCAGCGTTTCAGGTCGGGGTTCGCTGCCTGCACGTCAAGCACCCGATCGATACCGAACACCGCGAGCTCGAACGGCATCGGCACGTAGCCGTGAATGTCGACGTACGCGCCCGGATAGACGACCACGCCCATGCGTTCCGGCGCGCGCCGCGGCCGCAGCGTCAGGAAGCGCCCGTCCTCGACGATTACGTCCGCGTCCCTGACCGATGCCGCGAGTGCTTCGGGCGTCGCGTCGGCGTGCTGCCAATGCTGCTGCAGCCAGGTGCCGCCCAGCGAAAGCACGACGAGCGCCACGATGACGTGCCCGACGCGCCGCAGCACGCGCTGGAGCATCAGGCGGCGGCGCGAATGCGGGTGCTCGAGCCTGCGGCTGCGCCAGTACCATCACCCGTGACCGCGTCGCGCGAGCCCGCGGACTCGCTGGCCACCGGCGCCACGACCGCATCGTCCTTCGTCGTGACGATCGTGCCCGGCGCCATCGCACCGGTCGCCAGCGCCACCAGGTATTCCACCGTCGGCCAGTGGCAATAACTCTGCCCTTGCAGGAACTCAGGCAACAGCGTCGTGACCCAGCTGTCGTAATCCTGGAACAGCCCCACCGAGCGCAGATGCACGCGTCCGTCGGGCCCCGCATGACTGAGGGGATAGGCCTTCAGGTAAGCCCCGCCGGTCACGAATGGCTCATCCGCGTCCACGACGAACTCCGCCGCCTTCGCGGCGGCAGCCGCCTGGTTCAGGCCCCGCAACAGCACCACCGCCTCCGCCTGTAGTGCCCGCGTCAGGTCCGGGCAGCCGCGCTGCGTGCCCGCCGCCTGCGCCCCGTAGACAGCGCGCAGGTGTGCCGCCGTCTTCATCTTGCAAGACACCCGGATCGGCCGCATCCCGTCATAGGTAACGACCTGGAAGATCTCGAACGGCCGCACCGACGGCTTCGAGTGCCGGAACTCCGCCATGTCGTCGAAAATATGGTTCGCCCCGGTAAGCGCCGTACTGGCCATTCGCCGCTGCATCCCGACGCAGAACAGCGCCGACGCGGGAAGAGGGGACGCTACCCTTTCCCCGGAAGAGGGTGGCGTCCCCTCTAACGTCAACGGCGCATCGAGCCACGCGCGCACGTCGCGTCCTAGCCGTGCGCCATCTTCCTGCAGCGCCATGTGCCCGAGTCCCGGATACGGGATGAACTTCACCGACGGCGCCTCCGACAGCAGTTCCAGAAACGTCGCCGACTGGCTGAACTCCGCCGTCGTGTTGAGCTCGCCCCACATCAGCAGCACCGGCACCCGCAGCGAGCGGATCAGCCCCTCGATGTCGCCCGCCTTGTATTGCGACAACCGGTCCAGTTGCGCCTCGCGCTGCCCATCGCGCAGCCACAGGTCGTACCACCGGTCCACCAGGGAGTCCGGCAGCTTGGCCGGATCGCCGAAGCCGCTCGACAGCATGAAGCGGGGCAGGGCGCGCGGCAGCAGGTACTTCAGCACATAGCCCGCTTTCGGCACCCCGCCGCGGGCGCGCTTCTCCTTGCCTTCGAGCGAGCCCGGGCTCAGCAGCACCAGCCGTTCGACGCGCTCCGGATGCGCCGCCGTGTAGTGGATCGCCACCGTGCCGCCGAGTGAGGTGCCGGCGAGAGTCAGCTTCTCCAGCCCCAGCGCGTCGATGAAGTCTTCCGTCAGTTTCAGCGTGCGCGCCAGCGCGTAGTCGCCGGTCTGGTCCGGCCCCGTGAGCCCGTGGCTCGTCATGTCGAAGCGGACCACGCGATAGCGGTCCTGCAGCGCCACCACCCACGGCTCCCAGTCGAGCAGGTTCGAGAAGTTCGCATGCAGCAGCAGCACCACCGGCCCCGAGCCCTCGTCGCGGTAGTGGAAGCGCACGCCGTCGACCACGATGAACTTCGACGGCGGCCCCGCGTAGCGCGCCTCCAGTTCCGCCGCCGGAATGTCCTGCTGCGTCCAGAGCGCGACGATGAGCGCGACGAGCCCGATCACCGACAGCGCCGCCAACCCGCGCCCGATCAGGCGACCGATCCTCATGCCCGCACCCCGCCCCGCACTGCGCCCAGCCGCTTCGGCTTCAGGTCATTGATCCCCCAGAACTCGAGCTCGCGCTCGAAGCTCCACAGCGGATGCACGCGCTCGAGGTCCGCGAGACCCGCATTGCTCGCGAAGTCGTAGCCGTTGCCCCGCGCGTGGTACCACTCCGCATAGCGCAGCGGATACACCACCTCCTCTGAGAACCGCGCCAGCACTTTCATCAGCAGCAGCGGAAACAGCTTGTACGCGAAGCGCGTGCCATGCCGATTACAGCGCTCTGCGATCTCGACCAGCTGATGCCCGGTGAGCGCACCAGAGGCGACCGACAGCGTCTCGTTCGTGAACACCTCCGGATACTCGAAGCAGGTGCCCACCCACTTGCCCACGTCGCGCACGTCAACCCAATTCACGAGGAAGGCCGGATCCGTGATCCCGGGAATGTTGCCCTCGGTGATCATGGTGCGCGACATTCGCGAATCACCGCGAAAATGAGCCTGCGCCGTGTAGTCCACCCGGTGCATCGCGTAGTAGTACGCCGGCCGGTGAATGCAGGTGACGTTGACGCCCTGGCCGCGCAGGAAGTCCGACAACCGCAGCTTCTGGTCGATCCACCAGGGAATCCGCGGCGCGTCGCCCGCGATGCCCGTCACCTTGTCGGTCGGGAAGATCAGCGTGATCACCTGCCGCACCGACGGGTTCGCGCGCAGCGCCGCGAGCGCCGCCGACACCTGGCGCATCACCACCGCGCGCCCGCCCACCGCGTCGTTGCCGTGGTTCGTGACCTTGCCCGCGCGGCTGGTGTTGGCCGTGTTGTAGAGCACCACGCCCGCGCAGCCGTCGAAGGCCTGCGTCAGCGTCTCCGCCGAGTTCATGTCCACGCCCGGCTGCAGTGCCAGCAGCCCCGGCGCCTCCGCCTCGCTGCGCGCAAACAGCGCTTCGAGCCGCGCCGCCGCCTGCGTGCCCGGCGTGCGATACAGCGCCCGCACCCGGAAGCGTCGCGTCTGCACCAGCTCCTCGACGATCGCGTAGCACTCCCAGCCGGTGGCGCAGGTGACGGCAATCAGCGGCAGAGCCGCGGTGGCGTCGTGGAGGTCCGGCGCATGCGAAGGTGCCGGCGCACGCTCCCGCTCGGCGCGTCGCGCCAGCAGGGCCTCGATGAGGCGTCGGTTGTTCGCCAGAATGGCGTCCTGGGCGAGGCAAACAGCGCTGTCACGATCCATGGGGGTCACTGCATACCGGTCGGCAGAGGATCGCGCAAGCCCGGATGCTCCGACGACCAAATCCGGCCGACGGGGCGCTACGGGACACCCACGCTATGAAGGGATGCTCGCCGCCACGCCGCGATTCGCGCTCATGCAGGTGCTATCGTTTCGAAGGCGACCAGGCGGGATTCGGCGCTCTCCCATCGTATGGTTCGCAGGTCGGCGTACTCCGGCGACAGATAAAAGGCTTGGATCGCAGCCATGTCCGGAAATTCGATGATCACGGTCCTGCGCGGCACCCAGTCCCCCTCGAGGACGCGGACTTCCCCACCCACGGCGAGATACCGCCCACCAAACTTCCTGACGATCTCCGGATTCGCAGTCCGGTAACGTGCATAGGTCTCCGGGTCTCGCACATCGATGTCAGCCACGAGCAAGGCAGGCATACCGTTCTCCTCGATATCGTCCGCGAGATCTCAGCCTTCCCGCGCCAGGATTTCGAGCGCCGCGCGCTCACCGGTCGAGGCGGCCGCCTCCATTCCGCTATCGATACTGCGCGTCTGCTCCCCGGCAAGATACAGGCGATGGTGGGGCGTCGCGAGCACCTCGGCCCAGGCTCCGATCTGCCCGACATTGAAGACGTGGCGACAACAACCGGACGCCGAGTGCTTGGCCCAGGAATGGACCTTCAGGACCTTCAGGCGTCCCTTCGTCGAGGGGCGGATGCGTTCCAGTTGGTTCACCACGTACTCGCCGACCGCCTCGGTCGGGAACTGATCGAGCCGGTAGGCCGCGTTGCCATTGACGAAGCAGTCGAGGACGAAGACCTCACCGTTCTCGTTGGTATGCGCGAACACGCGCTCCAGAGCCGTGTCGGTGAACAGCCCCGCTTCGCCGATATCGGACTCCCAGAACGGTGCGGTGTGCTCCATGAAAACCCGCACCGTGTTGCCGTGCGCGGATTGCCGCACCGCATCGAACTGTGCGCCGGTGAAGTTCGGATAGACGTCGACGTTTCTCAGCGCCGAGAATGGGATGGCAGAAATCGCGTACCGGCCCTGGTAGCGGCGCCCATCCTGGGTCTTCACCTCGACGCCACGGCCAGCCATGTCGATGGAGGCGACGGCCTGGTTGAGACGCACCTCGCCCTTCAGCGCTTTGGCCATCGCCTCGGACAGGCGCTGCGTGCCGCCGGCAATCTCGTGAGAGGGCAGGCTGCCCTCACTTCCGGCGTCATAAGTGGCGCGCGTCTTGCTGTCGGCATTCACAACGCCTGATTGCAGGATCTTGATGTCGCGCAGGTATCCCAGCGCAGAACAGGACGCGAGATCGAAAGCATTGATCGAGAGATCGATGAGACGGATCGCCTCGTCCGAGGCCCCTCGCTCCCGAAGATAGGTCGTCAGCGGTATGTCATGCCTGGCGTACCTGGCCTGAGTCCAACTCGCCGGATCCGGCAGCGGGTTCTCGCGTGCCAGGTGGTAGAACTCCAGCGCGCCGGGCTGGACGTCACGCTCGCGGCCCACGGTCCTGTTCGCTTTCGATCCGGGCCAGGCCGCCGAGGACATCAGCGTGTCATTGACGTAGATGCCCATCTTCCCACTCGGGTTCACCGGCACCAGCGGCACTTTCAACCGTGACACCAGATCGCGCAGGCGACCGTAGTACGGCCCGACGGTCTGGCCGCCGGCGTTCGTAGGCCCGACCGGCAGGTCGAACGTCCTCGTTCTGCCGCCCACATAGTCCGCCGCCTCCAGGACGATCACGCTCAAGCCCTGCTCTTCGAGAATGAGTGCGGAATTCAGGCCCGCGAGACCAGCGCCGATGACGATGACGTCCACGCTCTCCGCCCCGAACGCCGGGCGCGTGAGCACCGATCCGGCCAACGATGAAGCCAGGGCGAAGTTGAATCCGCGACGGCTGATCCTGCTACTGGAGTGCTTCGACAAGTCTTTCGTTCCCGTCAGATGGAGCTGCCAACGCTCGCGGTCATGCAGAACTTAATCCTTCCAACCCTCGGGCCAGTTGCCGGCCAGGACTGAACGCGCAAAGCGGTCAAACTGTCCGGCTGTCAGCTCCGGATCGTCCTCCGCGAACATGTGACCGAGCTCCTCGATCCTGACGACACGGACCGGCGCCCCGGTGAGGTAGGCCTGGTAGCGGTCGGCTTCGGTCTGCGGAAGGATGCTGCCACCGGCCCACAGCACGAGCGTCGGCTGGGTCACGCGCGCGAGGAATCCGGGAGCATCGCCGATGTCGAACTGCTCGAGTCCGATCGCGTTATCCGAGCTGCGACCGCGCATGTTGTTCATCAGGGAGAAGCGCTCGACCAGCGCCGGCGTCACCACGGATTTGTTGTGGTGGAGGTTTGCGGCGGCGCCCTGCCAGAAGTCGCGCGAGCGATAGCGCTCTCTCAGCCACTGCCCGAGGGGATTCGGCAGTGGCTTGTTGATCTCCCCGCCTGGCGCGCGCGGCAGGCCTCCGGCATTGGCAAGCATCAATCCGAGCACTCGCTCCGGCCGCTCTGCGGCATCGCGATACGCCATTGGAGCCGCAAACGACGTGCCGACGACGAAATAGCGATCGACGCCAAGTTGATCGAGGAGCTTGCGGGCGATCATCAGGCGCCGCTCGATCGTGAAGTCGACCTTCTCGTCGGGACCGCTCAGGCCATAGCCATTGATGTCGAAGCGGATCAGGCGGTATCGATCCGACAGGCGCTGCACCCAGCCATCGTAGAAGTCGAGGCTGCCGAAATTGCCGTGCCACAGCAGGACCGCCGGCCCCCGACCTGTATCCTTGTAATGCAGCCGCAGCCCGTCGATGACCGTGAAGTGCGAGTCCGTCGCGACATAGGCGGCCTCGACGGTCGCGCGGCGCGGATTCCAGAGCTGGAACTCGATCGACAGCACGGCGAAGGTAACCAAGGCTAGTGCGGAGACCAACACGAACTTCCAGCGCATCGACCACTACCCCCCCTGACGCAGCCAAGAGTCCCAAGCGCCCCGGGTTCTGAGTCTTCCAACCCACCCCTGACTGCAAACGCGGATTCCCCCTTGAACTTATCGACGACTCGCGAGATGAGTCCACTACTTTCCGCGAACGGTGGCATACACGCCTTGCATGGCATGGCGCGCGGCAATGATTGCGCGGCCGGCGTCCCGGTCTATGCTCATGCCAATGCGGTACCGCATGGGAACTCGTCGAGGCCTGCCCACATGAGCGACGTGATCGATCGATTGCCGACCCGCCTGAAGCTGGCGTGGGGTACCGGCGCGCTCGGCGCCGCTGTGCTGATGAACAGCATTACGATCCTGATCCTGTACTACCTGGTCAGCGTGGTCCGGCTGGATCCTGGCCTCGCCGGCACGCTGATCTTCATCGCCAAGCTGTTTGACGTGGTCACTGATCCGCTGATGGGGATGATCAGCGACCGCGCCCGGTTCCGCAGCGGGCGCCGTCGACCCTTCCTCGTCGCCGGCGCGCTCCTCTCGGCGATCTCGTTCGCGATGCTGTTCACGGTCCCGCAGTTCGCGAGCCAGACGGACACGGCGGCCTATGTGCTTGGCGCGTTGTTGCTGTACGCGCTCGGCTACACCATCTTCAACGTGCCCTACATGGCCATGCCCGCAGAAATGACGGACGGCTATCACGAGCGCTCATCGCTGCATTCCTACCGGGTCGTGGCGATCTCGATCGGCTCTGCGATCGCTGGCTCGTTGGCGCCGATCCTGCTGCAGGTCTTCGGGCAGGGCCGCGAGGCCTATCGGATCATCGCGATCCTCTTCGCCGCCATCATCTTCGCCTCGATGGTCTACTGCTACTTCGGAACACGCGAAGCGCGCTTCACGTTCAGCGCGCCGACGACGCATGACGCACGGAACCAGGTGCGCATGTTGCTGACGAACAAGCCCTTCATGTGGCTGATCGCGACCAAGGCGCTGCAGTTGCTTGGCATCGCCAGCGTCGGCGCGACGACGCTGTTCTTCGTCACGGCGTACCTCAGGATTCCCCTGGCGAACCTTGGAGTAGCCGCGATCATCAACACCATCGTGACCGTGCTGACGATGCCGCTGTTCATGCGGCTCTCGAAACGCATCGGCAAGCGCAACGGGTACATTGTGTCGACGATAGTATTCGTCATCTATTGCCTGAGCTGGATTCCGTCCGGCCCGGATGAGCCTCTGATCTGGTATTACGCACGCGCGGCCCTGGTGGGCATGTGCCTCGGCGGCAACATCCTGCTCGCCAACTCGATGCTGACCGATACGATCGAACTGGATGCCCGTCGCAGCGGCATGCGCCGCGAGGGGCTCTATGCGTCGATGTACAGTTTCGTGGAAAAGACTGCCGGTGCATTCGGGCCCTTGCTGGTCGGCTGGACACTGCAGTTCGTGGGCTTCAACCGCGATCTGCCGCCTAATGCAGTCCAGGAGCCCCAGGTGCTGTTTGGCATACTGATGGGCGTCTCAGTGCTTCCAGCCTGCCTGGCCACGCTGAGCATGGTCACGCTGTCCTTCTACAGGCTCGATCAGAATATGCTCCGGGACGCCGTCGCCGAACCTGCGATGCAGGGCGCCGCAGCCGTCGGGGCAGAACGCGCCGCTGTGACCGCGCCGCCTTCCGGGCGCCTGTGAACGCCACCGGTTCACGGCGCATGGCAACTTGGCGAGACGAGGAAAGAACGATGAGCACGCCAGAAACGGCCCGCCCGGAACCGCAGGAACACCTTGCGCGCCGCGTCTTCCTGATAGGTGCCGGCGGGGCCGCGTTTCTCCTAGGCCTGCGCATCGACGGTACCGTGGTTGCGGCAGAGCAGGCCGGCAGTGGCCGTTTCAGTGCTTTTCTCGAGATCACGCCGGGGGGTGGCGATCCGCATCACCCACCGTACCGCCGCCAGCGAGTCGGTTAAGATCTACTACGAGCAGCTGCGAGGTGTCGGTGCCGCGGCACGGGAGATGCTCTGCGCCGCGGCTGCCGCGCGCTGGGGCGTCGCACCAGCGGAGTGCCAGAGCGGGCGCCAGCAGGGTTCGCCATCCCCCCAGCGGTCGGGAGGCCGCTTGCGCGAGTCTCGCTGCGTCCGCGTCCGCGTCCGCGCTGCCGATACCGGCCCAGCCGCGCAAGAAGCGGCCGGACGAATTCAAGCTGATCGGCAAGTCCATCGAGCGCAAGGATCTGCGCGACAAGGTCAACGGCAAGACCGTGTTCGGCATCGACGTGGTGCTGCCGGGCATGCTGCACGCGGCACTGCGCATGCCGCCGCAGGCAGGCGGCGGCGTTGCGAGCTTCGATGCCGATTCGGTGCTGAAGCTGCCGGGTGTCGTGGCGGCGGTCAAGGTCGATGGCGGCGTCGCCGTCATCGCCGACACCTTCTGGCGAGCACGCGAGGCGGTCGAGACGCTGAAGGTGGAGTTCACCCCGGGTC
>Ga0163155_10002910_pt1 | contig 18791 bp, 16 predicted proteins | sample OliLakLV19SP4G1_FD_148611 | JGI IMG/M metagenome (GOLD analysis project Ga0163155, IMG submission 148611) | Freshwater microbial mat bacterial communities from Lake Vanda, McMurdo Dry Valleys, Antarctica - Oligotrophic Lake LV.19.SP4.G1 | ecosystem: Environmental > Aquatic > Freshwater > Lake >... | reverse complement strand
GTCCTGACCGACGAGCAGGACCTGCCCGCGCTGGTCGGCATCCACGACCGGCTGCGCTCGCTCTGCACGGAGATGGCAACCTCGGATCTGAGCATCGTCACCGAGTGCCTTGAGCACGCCGCGGGCTTAATCGAGGAGATTGTCCATCGGGAAGCCGAGGACAGTGCAGCCGCCTTGGACATGGTGCGCCGCGGGATCGAGTACGCCCAGCGAGTCGTCGTCGCCGACCAGGAAGGTCGGCCGCTCAGCGAGATCGGTCCTTCGCCCTACAGCGCCGAGAGCCGCGCTCCGCGCCCGGGTGAGGGCATCGACTCGGACCTTCTGGCGTCGTGGGTGACCGAGTGCGGTCACACCCTCGCGGAACTTGAAACCCAGGTCATGGCCGCCGCCTCTGAAAGCACCCCGGAGGTGCTCGCCGAGATCCGTCGGCGGTTGCACACGTTCAAGGGCGAGTGCGGTGTGCTGTCCCTCCACGCGGCCCAAAAGCTCTGCCACGAGGCCGAGTCCTGCATCGACCGTTGCATCGCCGAGGGACAAGCCCTGCCCGTGGATGCGATCCTCTCGCTCGTCGACTGGATGCGGGGGTACGTCGCGGCGCTGTCGCAGAATCCCAGGGCGTCCGTGCCAGATCAGACCGCGGTTCTGGCCCACTTCGCGCCCGCTCCCGACCAACAGACGGCTCCGGAGGCGAACCAAACCACGTCCGTCGGCGCGAAGGCCGCATACACGCCATCCGCGGTCGCGCCCGAGTCCCCGGCCCAGGCGTCGGACTCGACCGACGACACCACCCCGGTCGTCCTTGTCGCCGACGGCGACATGAAGGACAATCTTAACGACTTCCTGTGCGAGTCCCGCGAGCACATCGCCGGCTCCGAGCAGGCGCTGCTGGAGCTGGAGAAGAACCCCGGCGACAAGGAGCTGATCAACACGGTCTTCCGCGCGTTCCACACCATCAAGGGCGTCGCGGGGTTTATGAACCTGGGCCCCATCGTCTGCCTGGCTCACAGCGCCGAGTTCTTGCTCGACAGCGCCCGCAACGGCAAGGTTGAACTCAACTCCCAGTACCTGAGCATCATCCTCAAAACCTGCGACCTGATGGGCCAGATGATCCGCGTCTTCGAGGGTGGGACTCCGCCCACAAACGGTCAGCTCAAGTCCCTCATCGATCAGCTCGAGCGAGCGGTGAAGGGCGACCTCTCGGGCGCGAGCGCCCCGGATGTCAAGGCCGCCCCCGCTCCCACTGCCGCACCGACTTCCACGACCGCCATCCCTCCCTATGGCACGGCGGCCGCAGCGCCGGCATCCGACCCGCCCGCCGCCAGCGGCATGAAGCGCGCCGACCAGACCGTCAAGGTCAGCACCGGACGCATGGACATGCTGGTGGACATGGTCGGCGAACTCGTGATCGCGCAGCAGATGGTTGTGCAGGACCCCGCAGTACGGTCACTCAATGAGCAACGCCTGCAACGCAATCTAACGATGGTGGGCAAGATCATCCGCGACCTGCAGGAAGTCTCCATGTCCCTGCGGATGGTGCCGATCAAGGCCACATTCCAGAAGATGGCCCGCCTGGTTCGCGATGTCTCGGCCAAGGCCGGCAAGCACATCGTCCTGCATACTGAGGGCGAGGACGTCGAGCTCGACCGCAACGTCGTCGAGGAGATCGCTGATCCGCTCGTGCACATGATCCGCAACTCCTGCGACCACGGCATCGAGCCCGGCGACGCCCGCCGGGCCGCGGGGAAGTCCGAGACCGGCAACGTCTCCCTCCGCGCCTTCCACTCGGGCGGCTCCATCGTCATCGAGATCGAGGACGACGGCAAGGGGCTCGACCGCGCCCGGATCATCGCCAAGGCCGTCGAGAGGGGCCTCTTCTCCCCCGACCGCCCCGTGGCCGACATCCCCGACTCCGAGGTCTTCAACCTCATCTTCCTCCCCGGCTTCTCCACCGCCGAGAAGGTCACAGACCTCTCCGGGCGAGGCGTGGGCATGGACGTTGTCCGCCGCAACATCGAGGCCCTCCGCGGAAAGGTGGACATCCGCTCCACCGCTGGCAAAGGTACCATCTTCTCGATGCGCCTCCCTCTCACCATGGCCATCATCGACGGCATGATCGTCCGCGTCGGCAACCAGCGGTACGTGATTCCGACGCTCTCGATCGAGCGCAGCTTCCGGCCCCAGCCCAAAGACATCCACACCGTCGTCGGCAAGGGCGAGATGGCGATGGTCCGCGGCAGCCTCTTGCCCATCTACCGTCTTCACCATGTGCTCGGGCACGACCAGAGCGACCAGAACTCCAGGGGCGACCTCCTCATCGTCGTCGAGTCGCAGGACAACCGCGCCTGCCTCGCCGCCGACGAGATCATCGGCCAACAGCAGGTCGTCATCAAAGCACTCGGCCAGGCGACCCAATCCATCCGGGGCGTCTCGGGTGGGGCCATCCTAGGTGACGGGCGCGTGGCCCTCATCCTTGACATCGGCGGCATCCTCACCGAGGCCACCGCCACGGCGGCATGATCCGTGCTCGTCGCGTTTGCAAAGGAATCAGCCATGACCAACGTAGCCCAGATGAACACGACCGTCCGCACCGCCGCCCGAAACGATGACGGAAACCACGATAAGTTCCTGACTTTCTGCTTGGGCCGGGAGGAGTATGGCCTCCCGATCCTCGCCGTCCGCGAGATCATCGGACTCATCGACGTCACCCCGCTGCCGCAGACCCCCGTCTACGTGAAGGGCGTCATTAACCTGCGCGGCAAGATCATCCCGGTCATCGAACTCCGCTCCAAGTTCGGCCTCCCCACCGTCGCCTACACCGCCGAGACCTGCATCCTCGTCGTCGAGGTTGCCGGGGAGGAAGAGGGCGCCGCCTCGTTCCAGCTCGGCATCATCGTCGATTCGGTGCGCGAAGTGCTCGACATCACCCGCTCCAACATCGAGCCCCCGCCCAACTTCGGCACCTCCATCCCGATGTCGTCCATCCAGGGCATGGGCAAGGTCAAAGACAAGGTCGTCATCCTGCTGAACATCAACAGCGTCGGCGCCAAGCAGGGTCTGGAGAAGGTCGGGGCCAACGCCGACAACGGCCCTGCCGCCTCGAACCCCGCGCGCCAACTCCAGCAGGCCGCGTAAGCAACCTCGCCGGGGTCATGGTCCGCGGCGCGGAGCAGCCCCCGCGAGGGCCCGCGTGGCGAGCATCCCCGCCCTCCCGCTACACCCCGGCCGCCACGCTGACCGTCCCGCGCCACGGCGCGTGGTCGCTGTTGATCCAGCAGGCGACGCCGCCTTGCAACGTCCCCATCCCGCCCGACCCCCGACACGGACCGCCGGTTCGCATCTGTCCCTACAGCGTGCCTCCGTCTCCGTCGCCGTCGCCACACGAGAGTGGTCCATGATGGCGCTCCATCGAAGATACTTCCATCCTTTGTCATAGCCCCAAGCGGCCGGCCTCGGGGTTGGGGTAGGCCGCCAGGTGGAGGCGCGTGAGCGGCAGGAGAGACAGGTCCACAAGCGATCTGCCCAGGGCGCGGGATTTCACTAGGGTCCAACCAAAGTCCACCTCTCTTCATGCCGATGTTGACCGAATGTCACAACCGCCACAGTGGCGGTTAGCCCCTGTCGTCCATCGAACAGTACTGAACGGAGTCAAGATCATGAAGAAGAGCACGAGCAAGGCCGCGTCCAAGTCGGGTACCAACAAAAAGGGTACCACCAAGTCGGGTGCGAACGTGAAGGAGCTCACCAACTTGGTCAACGGCTTCGGCCGCTCGGCGGCCATGATCGAGTTCACGCTCGACGGCACGGTGGTGAACGCCAACGCCAACTTCTGCAACGCCCTGGGCTACCGGCCCGAGGAGATCAAGGGCCAGCACCACAGCAAGTTCGTCGACCCGACCTATGCCAAGTCGCCCGAGTACCGCCAGTTCTGGAACGACCTGAAGAATGGCATCTTCCAGGCCGGCGAGTTCCGCCGCGTCAAGAGTGACGGCTCGGACATCTGGATCCAGGCATCCTACAACCCCATCCTCGACGACAGCGGCAAGGCCTACAAGGTCGTCAAGCTCGCCTCGGACATCTCGGCCGCCAAGCAGGCGGCGTTGGCCTCCCAGGCCCAGGCCCAGGAGTTCACCAACCAGATCAACGGCTTCAGCGCCTCGCAGGCCATGATCGAGTTCAACCTGGACGGTACGGTGGTGAACGCCAACGCCAACTTCTGCAACGCCCTGGGCTACCGGCTTGAAGAGATCAAGGGCCAGCACCACAGCAGGTTCTGCGACCCGACGTACACCAAGAGCCCCGAGTACCGCCAGTTCTGGAACGACCTCAACAACGCCAAGTTCTCTGCCGGCGAGTTCTGCCGCGTGAAGAAAGACGGCTCGGAGATCTGGATCCAGGCGTCGTACAACCCCGTTCTCGATAAGAATGGGAAGGCCTACAAGGTCATCAAGCTCGCCACTGATATCACGATCCAGAAGCAGAACACGATCGCCGCCGCCATGGCCAAAGGACAGGCTGAGGCCGACAAGATCGCAAAGGTTCTCGAGAACGTCGCCCTGAGCGCGGACCAGATCGACCAGGGCTCGCAGCAGATCGCCACCTCCAGCCAGTCCCTTTCGGAGGGTGCCTCGGAGCAGGCCGCGAATCTCGAGGAGATCAGCGCCTCGCTGGAAGAGATGACCAGCATGACCACCCAGAGCGCCGACAACTCCCGTCAGGCGGCGACGCTCTCGGAAGAGGCCGCCAAGTCCTCCAAGAAGGGCGAGCAGGAAATGACCGCGATGAGCCAGGCGATGGACGAGATCAAGAAGTCCAGCGCCGAGATCTCCAAGATCATCAGGGTGATCGACGAGATCGCGTTCCAGACCAACCTCCTCGCGCTGAACGCCGCCGTTGAGGCCGCCCGTGCGGGAGAGGCCGGCAAGGGCTTCGCCGTCGTCGCGGAGGAGGTCCGCAACCTGGCCCAGCGCAGCGCCGAAGCCGCCAAGAACACCTCGTCGATGATCGAGGAATCGACCAAGCGAGCCGACAACGGCGTCTCGATCGCCAAGCGAGTCAGCACCTCGCTCGAGGAGATTGGCGCGAGCACGACCAAGGTGAACACGCTGCTGGCCGAGATCGCTTCCGCGGCCAAGGAGCAGGCCGAAGGCATCGCGCAGGTCACCAAGGGCGTGACCGAGCTGGACAAGGTCACGCAGCAGAACGCCGGGAACGCCGAGGAGCTCGCCGCGGCGGCGCAGCAAACCGCGGCGCAGGTATCGTCCCTGCGGGATGTGGTCGCCAGTGGTTCGGGCGGCGGGGCCGACGACGACATTGCCCCGAAGGCGGCAACGCAAAGGCACGCCGCATCCAAGCCGACCGGGGCCAGGTCGGCCGCAACCAAGCCAGCCGCGACGAGACCGTCGGCACCGAGCAAGCGCGAGGCCCTGGCTGCCTCCGTCTCAGCCAAGGGGGCGAGGCAGTCGGCCGAGCGGGCCCTTCCGATGCACGACAAGGAAGGCGCGCTCGCAACCTTCTGACATCTGACGCCAGGGGAGCCACGCCGTCGCCCTCAGCGGGCGACGGCGAGGTTCTTTGTCTCCTCTCGGGCCAAAGGCCGGATCATGGCCTTCGACCGGGAACCGATCGCAGCCAAGCCGCAGCCCGATACCGGGCGTGTACGCCACGCTCCTCACTCCGCGTGACACACTTGCAGCGCCCGGTTCGGTGAACACACCCTTCTCATCCAAGCGCCTCGCAACCTTCGCCGTTCGCGTGCTCGGCTGCCCCTGCCACGACGAACTCGACCTATCACACTTGCGACGTTTCTGGTCTTTCTGATCAAGGGACTGACATGGCTCGTTGTGCCCGCGCTGCTGGTGTCCCGGCGCAACTGAACGCCCTCGACTCAACGTTGAGCGAACGGCGCTTCGATGCCGTGGCCCAGACTCTCGTGAACACCCCGCGGCACCCTGGCGTTGGACTTCCATCATGACCACCCTCGCCACTTCACAGTTCAATCGCATCGCGTCCATCGCTCGGCAACGGTGGGGATTGTGCCTGACGGATAGGAAGGCGTCACTTGTCGCCAACCGAGTTGCCTCGTTCCTCCGCACATCGCGCTTCCGGAGCGTCGAGGAGTACCTGGATTACCTGGAGCGGGATGGCAACGACGAGGACATGCTTGTCTTCTTCGATGTTCTCTCCACCAACGTCACGAGCTTCTTCCGCGAACCACTGCACTTTGAGTACCTCGAGCGGGAGTTCTACACGCCCCTCGCCCGCGGCAACCTGACGACCCCGGGCCGGCGGATCCGAGTTTGGTCCGCCGCATGTTCGACCGGTCAGGAGCCGTACACGCTGGCGATGAACGCCATCGAGAGCCTCCCGGACCTGCGATCGTGGGACTTCAAGATCCTGGGAAGCGATCTCTCGAACTTCGCCGTTGAGCAGGCCAAGGCCGGGATGTATCCAGCCGATAGGCTCGACGGGGTTCCGCCCGAACTTGTCCGCAAGCACTTTGTGCGCGGGACCGGTCCGGACAAGGACCAGCACGCCGTCGCCCCCCACCTGCGTTCGCTCGTCACGATCTCCCGGCTCAACCTCATGGACCCATGGCCCTTCAAGGGCAAGTTCGACGTGATCTTTTGCCGCAACGTCATGATCTACTTCGACTCCCAAACGCGCCGCGAGCTCGTCTTACGGTTCCACGAGCTGCTGCGCCCGGGCGGGATCTTGGCCATCGGCAGCGCCGAAACGCTCGCCGGTCTGAACACCCCTTTCACCGCTGCCCAAGCCTCTGTGTATGTCAAATCGTAACCGGAGGTTTGAGTGGCACCCAGTACATTGAGCTACGCCAGGACGGAAGTGGACGGCAAGATTGTCGTTGGCGTGGGCGATCTCGTCGTCTGCAACGATCCCGCCGCGCTTCTGGTCACATACGCCCTCGGTTCCTGCATCGGTGTCACGGTCTACGACCCGGTCGCCAAGGTCGGAGGGCTGCTCCACTTCATGCTCCCCTCCGCTGATCTGAACAAGGACAAGGCCGCCGCCAATCCGGCCATGTTTGGCGACTCCGGCATTCCCCTGCTCTTCAAGGCCTGCTATGAAAAGGGCGCCAAGAAAGAGCGGTTGATCGTCTGTGCCGCGGGTGGCGCCGAGGTTCTCGCCGACGATGGACACTTCAAGATCGGTTCCCGCAACCGGACGCTGGTCCGAAAGATCTTCTGGAAAAACAACATCCTGATCGCCGGCGACGAAACGGGCGGCTCCAACAGCCGGACGCTGTCGATGCGGATGGACGACGGGACGGCCATCGTCCGCACCCAAGGATCGGAGCGAGTGCTATGGCCAACATGAACGACATCCTCAGCGGCCTCGACGGGCTCGCGGCTCTGCCGCAAACCGTGCTGCGGATCACCTCCATGCTCGGCACCGGCAAGGCCTCGGCCTCAGACTTGGAGCAAGTGGCCCGCAACGACGAGGCATTAACCTTGACCATCCTGCGCTGTGCCAACTCGGCCGCGTACGGGCGACCAGGGTGCGCGTTCACATTGCGCCAGAGCATCGCGCGCCTCGGCAACTCCACCATGCTCAAGATCGTGCTGGAGCAGAAGACATCGGCGATGTTCGCGGGCGCAGGGGCGGCGTACGGCCTCCAGCGCGGGGCTCTTTGGCGCAGCGCCGTCGGCGGTGCGATCGCGGCCGAGGCGCTCGCCCGACGCGCCAACTTCGACAGTCCAGATCTGGCGTTCCTCTGTGCGCTGCTTCGCGACATCGGCAAGCTCGCCTTCGACGCGTTCTTTGGCCCGGAGTACCTGGGCCTTGTCGAGCGTCACCTCCGTCCGGACCGAACGTTCGTCGACGCCGAACGAGCCGCCTTCGGCTTCGACCACGCACAGCTGGGAGCCGAACTCGCCGCTCGGTGGCGACTGCCCGAACGCATCGCCGAGAGCATCACGTTCCACCACAACCCGCCCGCGGCCGCGCCCGCGCACGATGTCCTGTTCGACATCGTTCACGCGGCGGACATCATCGGCCTCTGGGCTGGCCTCGCCATCGGGTGCGACGGGATGCAGTACAAGCTGGCCGAGCATGTGCGAGTCGGCTTGGACCTCAGCCGCCCGGTCGCCGAGGAGCTTATCGCGTGTACCTGGGACAACCTCCGCCAGACCGAATCGATCATGGACCAAGCCACACCCCAGAGGGTTACCGCATGAGCTGCAACGTTCTCATCGTCGATGACTCCCCAATCCTGCGGAAGGCCATCAAGAAGGTGGTCAAGCTCGCGGGCCTGGAAGAGGACCGCATCCACGAGGCCGGCAATGGTCAAGAGGCCCTCGACATCCTGGAGACGGTCTGGATCGACCTGGTCCTTCTCGACCTCAACATGCCGGTCATGGACGGCGAACAGTTCGCGCAGGAGCTCCGCCGACGCCCGGACCTGGATGGTGTGGCCGTCGTCATCGTCAGCACCGAATCCAACAAAGACCGTCTCCAACGCCTGCGCGATCTGGGGATCGTCGAATCTCTCCACAAGCCCTTCGAGCCCGAGGACCTGTGCAAGTTGATCTCAAAGGTTTTGGGAGTCAAGCAATGAACAGCCTCACCGCCGACCGTCTTGCCGAACTCACCGTCAAGGCTCTGGAACGGACCGCCTTCATGATGGCCGACCCCGTCACGCTTGACCCTGCCGCACTCGCCACGGCCAATCGTTCCGCCGCCGTACGGTACGGCGGGCCGGAGAGCGGCGTCGTCACGCTACACACCACTGATGACTTCTTGCGGGGACTGGCGGCCAACCTTCTCGGTGTCGAGCCCGAGGCGATCGACCTCGCCTCGTACGGCCCAGACGCCATCAAGGAGCTTACAAACATCGTTGGAGGGTCTGTCATCCTTGAGTTGGGGGGGCGCGAATGCTCCTACACGCTCGGTCTGCCCCAACTGTCCCCGCCCTCCAACGGACCCTCCAAACGTTCCAAGATCTGCTGCCTGGATTGCGAGGGTCACCTGCTGTTTGTCACCTGGGAGCCGGGAGCCCTCCCGGCGTCGCTGGCCGCCTAACGCCGGGAGGTTGCCGTGGCTTCTGATGTCCGTGTTCTCATCGTTGACGACTCGTCCATTGTCCGCCGCATGCTCAGCGACGAGCTCAGCAAGCAGCGGGGCATCACCGTGGTCGGCACCGCGCCAGACCCCTTCGTTGCCCGCGACAAGATCCTGACTTTACACCCGGATGTCATCACGCTCGACATCGAGATGCCGCGAATGGACGGCCTGACGTTCCTGCGACGGGTCATGAAGCATCACCCCGTGCCGGTTATCATCGTCAGCTCCCTGACCGCCAAGGGATGCGAGACCGCGATGGCGTGCATGGAGGCGGGCGCCGTGGACGTGCTCTGCAAGCCGGGCGAGGCATATTCCGTTGGCGATCTGGCCGCCCAGCTCGGCGACATCATCCGCGGGGCTGCCGGCGCCAGACTGCGACCGCCGGCGGCTCAAAGCCCGTCGCTCACCGCCAGCTCCCCGCCCGCCGGCGCGCGCCGGTCCATGATCCAGACGACGCACAAAGTTATCGCGATGGGATCGTCTACCGGAGGCACCGAAGCGCTGCGAGAAATCCTCACCAGCCTGCCCAAGCAGACTCCGGGGATCGTCATGACCCAGCACATGCCGGAGGGCTTTACAGCATCCTTTGCCCAGCGGCTCGATTCCTTATGCGAGATTGATGTAAGGGAGGCTCGCGATGGCGACTGGGTGTCGCCCGGCCTCGCCCTATTGGCGCCTGGAAACAAGCACATGCGGCTCTCACGCGACGGTGCCCGTTACTTGGTTCGCGTCTGCGATGGGCCTCGGGTCTGCCGCCATCGTCCATCTGTCGAGGTCCTGTTTGAATCGACCGCCCAGTACGCGGGTGCCAATGCCATGGGGATCATCCTGACCGGGATGGGAGATGATGGCGCCAGCGCCCTGCTTTCTATGCGCCGAGCCGGCGCCGTGACCGTGGCTCAGGACGAGGCCAGTTGCGTGGTCTTCGGAATGCCCCGAGAGGCCATCGCGCGCGGCGCTGCGATGGTCGTCTCGCCGCTTCGCGAGGTCTCCCGCCACATTGTTGACTTCGCCAACGGCGTCCGAAGCACGACGGCTTGCTCTGCGTGACGTTGCACCGCACTCCCAAGATGGCGTGTTTCGAACTTGGTCTGCCCGGTCGCCAAGTTGTCGGACGACCCGGCTCACCGTTAGAGCCTCTAACACAATGCCGGATCGAGCGTCCTGAAGCAGATGAGGATGCAGCCGAGCGTGAGGAAGGCCTGATGGATGTCGGCACGGCGTTCGTAGCCGACCCGAAGCCTGCGGAACTGGTGCAGCCAGGCGATGGTGCGCTCGACCACCCAGCGCAGCCGCCCCAGGCTGGTGTCGTCGTCGCTGACGTTGGCTGCGGTGACTCGCGCGACCAACGGCGTGCCGTCGGCGTCGGTCAGAATGTGGTGTTTCGAGCCTGGTTTCCCGCGATCCGTGGGGTTGCGGCCCGTCGCGTCGCCCCCCCGACCGCACGCACGGAAGAAGAGTCCACGACGGCGCGCGACCAGTCGAGCTGGTGTGCGGCGTTGAGTTTGGCAAGCAAGACTGCATGGACCTTCTGCCACACGCCCTCGCGTTGCCACTCGGCGAGCCGTCGCCAGCAGGTCATGCCGCAGCCGCAGCCCATTTCCTTGGGCAGCCGCTCCCACTGGATGCCGGTGAGCAGCACGAACAGGATGCCCGTCAAACAGGCGCGGTCCGGCACCCTCTTGCGCCCCGGATGCTTGAACCGGCGCGGCTTCACCGGAATGACCGGCTCGATGATCGCCCACAACCCGTCGTCCAGCAGCGGCTTGGCCATGTCGTGCCTCCTTGCACACCGAAGTCACCGCAAAGGCCGTGTCATTGTGTTAGAGGATCTAAAGGGACGAGTTACGGCTTTTTGTGCGCGCCGGTGATCCACGTTCTTGCGGGAAGTGGGTTTAAGGGCTTGTTTTGGCGGGTAGATTTTTTTGTAATGGGCTCACGGAAGCGTGCGCACGGGTTGTGCGATTGGGGGGAGGCTGGGGTTGTGAGCGGAGAGGCGGGGCGAGAGTGCGGCCGGGGACGGTGCGGGGCTGTCGGCGATCTCGTTCAGAGCGGCGACACGCGCGGCGCTGCGGGGGGCGTTGTCACGCTCGCGGCAAGAAAGTTCTAGACCGTCGTTCCAACGAGTCGCCAGCCTCCGTCCGCGAGTTCGATCTGGCCCCCTCGCTTTAACTGCTGATGGGCCGTGCGAACCGCGTGCTTCCACTTCTTTCCGAAGTGCTTCCCGTCGATCACGCGGTCGACCGTGTCATCGCACAAATCCGGGTGGAGTTGCTGGATCAACGGATGCTGTTGTTCCGTAGAGAGAGACCCGCGGTGTCGCAGCAAATAGAGAATGGTCCGGGCGAACACGGTGTGTACAGCGCCACCCGCAAGGCGCGCTCGAAGGAGCGTCTCATCCGCGGCCTCCAGCGCGGCAGCCAACGTTCGCTGCACCTGGCGCGATGCCGAGGCGACCTGCTGCTCGTAGGCGGCGCGGGCCTCCGCTGCCGCGTCGCAGTAACGAGCAAGCGTGTCGGGATCGATTTCAGCGCCCAAGGCAGCGAACTCGACAATGTCCGACTCGATGCTGGCCGCGAGCACCGGGTTCTCGATGGCGATGCCGTATTCGTGGTTTCGCGCGAGGCCACCGATCGTGAGATTGCCGGACGTGACGATTGCCCGGCGACCGTCGGCCACATACACCTTGGCGTGAAGTCTTGGCAGATGAATCACGCGGGCACCATTGACCGCTGCCTGGATTGTGGCGACCGCGTTCGGGTCGGTTGCCCCCGCACAGACCGCGCGCGGACACAGGTCCGTCAACACCAGAGACCGGGGGCCGATGTCCGGTCTGGACAGGCGCGCGGTCTGAACGTGCGCCGCGCCCTGGCGAGTGATGAAGGGCGCGCACAGCAGCAACCGATTCTCCGCGGATGCGACCATCGATGAAAACGTGGGCCCCCAGTCGCCTGTCAGCGTGCGGACAGGCGATTTGACGCCGGTCACAACGGCGACCTGTACACGGCCTTGTGGTCCAGCGCGGCGAACTCCGCTTCGACGCCGATGAGCCAGTCAGGAACAGCGTTCACATTTGCCAGCGAGTCGCCGAGGACGTCTTCGAGGGTAACCTCTCGGTCCGGGTCGGCGGGATCGAGCGAGCAGACCAGGCAGATGGTTCCGCCGTCGTACTCAAACTCGCGCTCGAACCACTCCAGAGTATCGTCCACCGCGTGGCCTCCTCTTGGTGACCCTCGGCCATCCGCATGGCTGTGCAGAGCCAAACCCTTGCCACCCCTCACCCATCCATATCATTCTCAAGCGTCACCTTCCACTCCTCCAGATGCTCGAGGTAAGTGGCGGTGCCGCGGGCGACGCAGGTTAGCGGGTCGTCGGCGATTTTGACGTCGAGGCCCGTGTGCTTGGCGATGATGGTGTTGATGCCGCGGAGCAGCGCGCCGCCGCCCGCCAGGGTGATGCCGTTCTCGACCAAATCGGCCGCCAGTTCGGGCTCGGCCCGCTCCAGCGTCCGCTTGACGGCCTCGATGATCGAGCCCACGGGCTCCGACAACGCCTCGCGGACCTCCTCCGACGTGATCACCGTCTTGCGCGGCATGCCGGAGATCATGTCCCGCCCACGCACCTCCATCGACAGTTCTTCCTTGAGGTCGGAGGCCGAGCCAATCTCGATCTTCACCCGCTCGGCGGTCTGCTCGCCGATCATGAGGTTGTAGACCTTGCGCATGTAGGCCATGATGGCCTCGTCGAAGTCGTCTCCGGCGACGCGGATGGACTCGCAGGTGGCGATGTCGGCCAGCGACATGATGGCGACCTCGGTGGTGCCGCCGCCGATGTCGACGATCATGGAGGCGGTTGCCTCGGCGAAGGGCAGGCCAGCGCCGATGGCGGCGGCGACGGGCTCTTCGAGGAGGTAGGTGCGGCGTGCGCCGGCGTGCTCGGCGGAGTCGAAGACGGCGCGTTTCTCGACGGCGGTGATGCCCGAGGGGATGGAGATGACCACGCGGGGGCCGATGATGTTTCGCTTGCCGGTGACCTTGCGGATGAAGTAACCGAGCATGGCCTCGGTGATCTCAAAGTCGGAGATCACGCCGTCTTTGAGTGGGCGGACGGCGGTGATGGAGCCGGGGGTCTTGCCGAGCATTTCTTTGGCGACCCAGCCGACGGCCTCTCCGTTTTTGAGGACCTGGTTGGTGCCCTTGCGGACGGCGACGACGGAGGGCTCGTTCAGGACGATTCCCTGCCCGCGCACGGCAACCAAGGTGTTGCAGGTGCCCAGGTCGATGCCCATGTCAACGCTGAAGAAGCCGAGAAGGCGGTCAATGAACACGGGTTGCAGGTTCCGGCCTAGAGGTGCGTCCGACTCCGTCCGACGTGGCCACAGGTTATCGACATTCCGGGGGCCGGGCCAGTCGAGACGGGTGTTGGGGTGTGCTGGGCGCGGGAAGAGGGGGTCCGAGAACCTGACGGAGGCCGAGGGGCTGTCGGTTGCGCGCGGACGGGGGGCGGGGGTGGGTCAGTGGGACGGGATTCGGTCGCCAAGGCACCCGGCGGGCGCGAGGTGGCCTGGCGTCGGGCGTTTGGCCGCGTACGCCGGCATCCAAGGGTTGCGGCGAAGCGGACGCGTCGCGTCCCGCGATACGCTGGGCGCGGGATTCCCAAGGATTTGCGAGCGGGCCCGCGTGAGCACCCGGCGGGCCGAGGAGTGACCCATGTCGCCGCCTGACCCCATGACCTGCCCCCGCTGCCCGACGGCCCTGCAATACGTGGGCACCAAGAAGTTCCACGAGGGGACGCGGGGGTGGGCGTTCTTTCTGGGGGAGCTGGGCGAGCTGTTCGTGAACCGCGAGCACTTCGATGTGTATGTGTGCCCGACGTGCGGGCGTGTGGAGTTGTTCGTGGATGGGATTGGGGAGGAGTTCAGGCCGCGGTGAACGGGGGCGCGTGAGCCGGTGGCATGCGTGCTGCGTTGAGCAAGCATGGGGCGAGCCCGGGTCGTGTGTCTGATCCGAAGAGCACGCTTGCCCAGGGCGGCGAGCACGCCACACATCACGACTTTGCAAACACCCCTCGGCACCAGGCCAGGTCGGCCTCGTTCATCTTGGGCGTGTCCGCCTTCGCCACGTTGCAGAGGGCCTGGCGCTGGTTGCGGAAGCCGGGGATGACCGAGGCGACGTTCGGGTGGCTGGAGACGAAGCGGATGGCGGCCGAGGCCAGGTCCTCGACGGACTGGCCGAATCTGGCCTTGACCTGCTGCATCTTGGGCTTGAGGGCGCGGAGCTGATCTGGAGTGAAGGCGGCGTTGGTGGCGCGGACGTCGCCGTCTTCGAAGGCCGGGGGCTTCTCGGGGTCGAACTTGTCGAGCAGCAGGCCCTGGCCCAGCGGGCCGAAGGCGACGAAGCGGATGTTCTGCTCGGTCATGATCTTCTGGAGGGGCGAGTTGGGGCGGATGACCTCATCGACGAGCATGCTCGCGCGGGACTGCAGGACGCGGGGCTTGGTGAGGGGGATGGTGCGCTCGAACTCGGCGATCGAGTAGGCGGACTGGCCCACGACGCGGACCTTGCCCTCCTTCACAAGCTCCTGCATGGTCGCGGCGGCGTCGGTGATGTTGCCGGGCATGGCGGGGCCAAGCTCGGCCCGGCGGTTGAGCGGGTGGGCCCAGTCGGCGAAGTAGGGGTTGTGGAAGTAGTAGAGGTCGATGGCCTCGACGCCCAGGTTCTCGAGCGACTGCTCGCACTGGTTGCGGAGGTGGCGGGGGGTGTAGGCGTGGGGCGAGGTACCGGCGAACCAGCCGACCTTGGTGGCGATGACGACCGATGACGCCTTGACGCCGAGCTTCTTCAGGCAGTCGCCCAACAGTCGCTCGGCCCGCCCATTGCCGTAGATGTCGGCGTTATCGAAGTGGTTGACCCCGGCGTCGAGCCCGGCCTTCAGCCCGGCGACGATGTCGGCCTCATCCACGTCGGCCCAGCCGATCGGTTTGCCTGTGAAGAGGTTCCAGTTGGGGCCACCCATGGTCCAGCAGCCGAAGCCGATCTCGGAGAGTTTCAGGTCGGTGCCGGGGATTGGGGTGTAGCGCATGGCGGATGGTACGGCGTGGAGGGTTGAGGGCGCAAGGGGCGAGCGATCGGGGCGAGCGGGTGATTCGTGCGGTTCAATAAATTATCGTAAACGGAACAACCCATTGCAAGAGGCGATGGTGTAGCCTGGGCGCGGAAGCGGCTTCCCGGGCCGCTGAGTGCTGTGCGACGGATCCGCCCGTCGCCAGCCGCGTCGCAGGGAGGACATGCAAATGCGCAAGGCCACCCTGTTCACGTTGCTTGGATTGGTTCCTGTCGCTGCCGCCCAAGGGCCCGGCGTCACGCCCGGTCTGGGGGAGCACACGCAGTCGTGGACGACCGCCGGATCTGCGGACGGCCCCGTTGAGGGCTGGGGCGGCGAGGCCGATGCGGACATGACCGGGGCGACAACCCGGGCCGCGCGGGTCGGGCGTCTGGCGATCACGGGCGGTGGCTGGTGCGCGACGCCGGTGACGGGCAATGCGCCCGAAGGCCTGCACAACACTCTCCTGTGGCCGGGCGGGGTCGTGCCCTACGAGTTTCGGCCGGATATCACCGCATCGGAACGCCTGGCCATGCTCGACGCGTTTGCGGCGATCGCGGGGGTGAGCAATGTCTCGTTCGTGCCCCGGGCCGGTCAGGCCGGGTTCCTCTTCATCACCCGCAGGTCCACGCCGAACATAAGCCAGAGCGACTCCATCGGCTACACGGGCGCCCAGGTGTCGCTGCTGATCGGGGCCGACCACTGGGTGCTTCGGTACATACTGGTCCACGAGACCTGCCACGCGCTGGGCATCTACCATGAGCAGAGCCGCAACGACCGCGCCCAGTTCGTCAACGTGGTGCAGGCCAACATCGAGCCGATCTATGCGGGCAACTTCAACATCGTGAACCAGACGACGGTTGGGCGCTATGACTTGTCGTCGGTCATGCACTACGACTTTCTCGGGTTCGCCAACGGCGGCCTGCCCATCCAGGTGCTTCCTCAGTTCCGCCGGTTCTGGCAGGTGCAGATGGGCGGCCGACCCGACCCGGCGGCGCCGCTGAGCACGGGCGATATCCGGACGCTGGTGTCGATGTACACCGGGCCCGCGGTCACCCTGCCGGACTTCTTCTCGCTCGTTCTGCCCGCGCCGGGGGCCGCGGTCGGCGCGGGCTGGAGCCCGGCGTTCTCGGGAGAGGCGTCGGTCGACGCCACGTCGTATCGCCTGCAGGTGGACGACGACATGCTGTTCCGCTCGCCGGAGATCGACCAGACCGTGGCCGGGACCTCGTATTCGCAGGGTGCCGCGCTGGCACCGGATCGGCTGCACTTCTGGCGTGTGATCGCGCAGAACGCCACGGGCTCGGCCATCCCCTACCCGGAACCCTGGCGGGCCTTCTACACCGCGGCGACGTATCCCGCGACACTCTTCGTGGACGACTCAGCCCCTGCGGGCGGCACCGGTCTGTCCTGGGCGACGGCCCTGAATGACCTCAAGGTCGCTTCGGAAACCGCGTTCGCGTCCTCCGGCGGCGTCGCCCACGTCCGCGTGGCCCAAGGGACCTATCGGCCCGATCTGGGCTCGCTCGATCGCGCCCTGTCCTTCACGCTCCCGACCGGGACCGCGATCCTCGGCGGGTATGCCGGCGTCGGCGCGCCCGACCCCGACGCACGCAACCCCGCCCTATTCACGACCACGCTCTCGGGAGACCTGCTGGGCAACGACCTCCCGAACTTCGTCAATCGTTCCGACAACGCCCGCATCGTTGTTGAGCCCCTCGGCTCAGGGACGCCCGCCACGCTCGATGGAGTGACCGTCGCCGGCGGCGAGGCCTTTGGACCCGCCACGCGCGACAACGCTGGCGGCGGCCTGCAGGCGACGCTGGTTGACATCGCGCTCAACAACTGCCGTTTCGTTGACAATCGCTCCGACACGGCGGGCGGTGCGATCGTCCTGACCGATGCCGCCGCATCCATCAACGGCTGCGTGTTCAGCGGCAATAGCACCGGCCTCGCCGGCGGGGCGGTCTACGGGTTCCATTCCATGGGCCGGGTCTTGTCCATCACCAACTCGGTCTTCACCGGCAACTCGACCGAGTTTGCGGGCGGATGGGGCGGCGCGATCTCGTTCGAGATGGCCTCGGTCGGTATCACCAACTGCACCATCGACTCCAATATCTCCGATGTCGGGGCGGCCATCTACTTCTCCAACTTCACCCCGATCCCCGTTCCCCCCACGCTCAACCTCCGCAACACCATCATCTCGCGCAACATCCCGCTGCCCGGCGGATCCCAGATCCAGGTCGACCGCTTCAACAGCGTGCTCAATCCCGTGACCACGGCGTCCTACAACGACCTGTGGTCCCAGTCGGCTCCGGCCTTCGGCACCTTCGGCGGCCCGACCATCACCCTCGGCGCCGGCAACATCGACGCCGATCCCCAGTTCCTTCCCGGCGGTCTGGACCTTTCGGCGACCTCCCCCTGCATCGACGCCGCCAACAACACCGCCCTGGCGGCCGGGCTTCTCCTGGATGTCGCGGGGCGTCCACGCTTCCGTGACAACCCCGGGACGCCCAACACCGGCGTCGCTGGCGGGTCCGGTGGCCTGAACATCGCGGACATCGGCGCGTACGAGTTCCAGCCCGCCTGCCGTCCTGATCTGACGACGGGCGCGGTGCCGGGCTCGGTGGGGTATGGGGTGCCCAACGGCGTGGTCAACAACGATGACTTCTTCTACTTCCTCACACAGTTCGCCGCCGGCAACCTCGCGGTGGCCGACCTGACCACCGGAGCCGTCCCCGGATCGCCCGGCTACGGCGTGCCCAACGGGGTCATCAACAACGACGACTTCTTCTTCTATCTCTCCATCTTCGCCGCCGGGTGCTGAAATCTTCGATCCGCGGCCATCTCCCGCTTGGGCACCGGCCCGCCTCGCGACTTCCCGGGCAACCGGTTGGAGCCAAGATCCGGGGTGGCTGCCATCAGAACGCGCGCTTGGTCGGGTTGACCACGACGTTGTCGCGGCCCAGCACCAGCAAGTCCGCGATCTCGATGGCTTCCATCAGGCTCTCTTTGGCCTTGTCCACGTCCGAGACGTGGGGCAGGACCTTGCCCTCGGTCAGGTGCTCGATGGTGGGGACGGCGTCGCCGCAGATGAGTGTGGTGTGGCGGCTGCCGGCGATGAGCAGGCCGCACATCCCGGGGGTGACGCCCGGCAGCGGAAACAGCGAGACGCCGGGGGCCAGTTCGTCGGGAGCCTCGTGGAATCGCTTCAGGATGGCCACATCGCGCAGGAGCATGTCCTTGGCTTGGCCCTTGATGCCCTGCTGCTCGGCGTCGCGCAGGAGCGAGGCCATGGGCACGCCCACGGCCTCGCGCTCGGGGGCGTGGATGAGCCAGCGGGCATTGGGGAAGGCGTCGATGGCGCGGCGGGTGTCGGGGTGGAAGGAGGTCAGGAAGACATCGGTGACCCGGGCCGGCTTGAGGCCGACGCGCTCGTCGAGGCGGGGGATGAGGGCCTCGGCGGGCAGGCCCGGATCGACCAGGATGACGCGGTCGCCGGCGAGGACGACGGTCGTGGTGGAGTGGCCGGTGCGTGTGCCGGGGGGTTCGTGGCGGATGGGGTGGGCCGAGAGCGTGCCAATGGAGATGACACGGGCGTCGGGGTC
>Ga0163155_10002903_pt1 | contig 18830 bp, 14 predicted proteins | sample OliLakLV19SP4G1_FD_148611 | JGI IMG/M metagenome (GOLD analysis project Ga0163155, IMG submission 148611) | Freshwater microbial mat bacterial communities from Lake Vanda, McMurdo Dry Valleys, Antarctica - Oligotrophic Lake LV.19.SP4.G1 | ecosystem: Environmental > Aquatic > Freshwater > Lake >... | reverse complement strand
AGTGCATAGTGGTTCAGTCTATCCGCCACTTTTTTCCAGGGATTAAGCGCAGTTGAGTCGAACCATAACCAGCATGCTCCTATCTCCTCCAGACGGCGTTTGACCTGTACCGCTGATAAGCCTTTATTCAATTGCCAGTTGGTAAAATCTTCAGCGGTTGCTTCCTCCAGCAAGTCAATGGGCTTATTTGGGAAGAATTCGGATAAATATCGATATGTCGCCTGGTACTTCTCCATCGTCTTAGGGCTAACTTCCTTTGCCTTATGTTCCATAAACCGACTAAATAGTTTAGGAACGGTCAGCGAGTCACTTTCTTTTTCTTTCTTGGGCAGTTTTTCCGGTCTATATTTTTCGAGGGTTGGGTCAAAATTGCCACTCAGGATATCCAGCTCAATTTGTTGAGCCTTAGCTTCTGCAATCTTCCAATTTAGAGCACTGTCTGGAATACCAAGAGCAAAGGCATGGCGTTTGCCCTCTTTAGTAAAGCGGAGCCTTAACCACCCCTTATCGCTTTCAACTTTAACAGCCCCTTTTCGAGACTTCTGCTGTCTACCACTGTTGTCAATTATTCTGCTACCGGAAGTTTGAGATGCCACTGTAGAGTTTACTCCTGGCTTTTGAGTCGTCTACCAATTCTCTACCAATTCTCTACCAATTTTACTGCTAAACTCTTCCAAAATCACCCAACGACGTTCCTTATTGAGAATGCCCCATCGTCTGAAATGACTACAAATGTCAAGAAACCCGCTCCTAGAGCGGGTTTTAGAGAAGCCCGTGACGAGGATTGAACTCGTGACCTCACCCTTACCAAGGGTGTGCTCTACCACTGAGCCACACGGGCATTCTGTGAATGGGCCGAGCTGGATTTGAACCAGCGTAGGCGTAGCCAGCGGATTTACAGTCCGCCCCCATTAACCACTCGGGCATCGACCCCCATTCCACAGTTAATGATATTAGCATAACAGCGATCGCGGATTGTGAAAATTTTAGCCTTCTTTCTGACTATTTTCTTTCTGCCTTGAACCTGTATCCATTCTCAACAAAATCTATGTTATTGAAATCTCAAGTTGAGAATAAAAGACTTGTCTTGAGTCTTGAAAAGAGTCTTTCCAGTCTTATTTAAGATAGATTTGTCCCAAGTAAGATTATGAGTCTTGTATTTAGTCCAATATTAAGTCTTGAATTCTCATTCTGTTTCTTCTTTGAAGCTTTTATGGTTTATGGCACTTTGAGAGAAAGCTGGCGCTGCCTAAAGTAACTCTATTTGAAATGCTCTAAATACTTGGGTGTAAGGTTTAATAAAGACTGTATTTGGTAAGTAGACTGGCTCAAAAGTCCTTTGCGTCAGGTTTGATGAGGCACAATCATGGCGCTTGTTGTTCAAAAATATGGTGGTACGTCTGTTGGCAGTGTGGAACGTATTCAGGCGGTTGCCCAACGAATCAAGCGAACTGTGGATGCAGGTAATTCTGTAATCGTAGTGGTCTCGGCAATGGGCAAGACGACCGATGGATTAGTGCAGCTTGCCACTGAAATTTCGACGAATCCGAGTCGGCGTGAGATGGATATGCTGTTGTCTACTGGAGAGCAAGTGACGATCGCGCTGCTGAGTATGGCGTTGCAGGAAGCAGGACAATCGGCTCTTTCGATGACGGGCGCACAGGTTGGCATTGTGACGGAGGCAGAGCATAGCCGTGCGCGGATTTTGCGAATTGAACCCGATCGCCTCAAGCGGCACTTGGCTCAAGGTGAAGTGGTGGTGGTTGCGGGATTTCAGGGGATTAGCAGCGCCACCGAGCTAGAAATTACGACGTTGGGGCGCGGCGGTTCAGATACGTCGGCGGTGGCTTTGGCGGCAGCTCTTCATGCAGATTATTGCGAGATTTATACCGATGTTCCAGGCATCCTCACGACTGATCCGCGATTGGTGCCAGATGCTCAACTGTTGGCAGAAATTACGAGTGATGAAATGCTGGAGCTTGCGAGTTTGGGTGCAAAAGTGCTGCATCCTCGTGCTGTGGAGATTGCCCGCAATTTTGGGGTGCCGCTGGTAGTGCGTTCTAGCTGGACGGATGAACCTGGAACTTGGGTGATGTCGCCTCTGCCCAAACCGCGATCGCTGGATGGGTTAGAACTTACTCGCGCAGTAGATGCAGTGGAATTTGATACCGATCAAGCGAAGGTTTCTTTGATGCGGGTGCCTGATCATCCGGGTGTAGCGGCACGATTATTTGGCGAAATTGCCTCTCAAGCCTTAAATGTGGATCTGATCATTCAGTCGATTCATGAAGGAAATACGAACGATATTGCTTTTACGGTGACTCATGCGTCTTTGAGGCAAGCAGAAGCGGTTGCTAGTGCAACTATTCCGGCTCTATGTGGCGGCAACCCCGCAGCAACGGCAGCGGAAGTGATGGTGGAGCAGCAAATCGCCAAGGTTTCCATTGCCGGGGCTGGGATGATTGGTCGTCCGGGTGTGGCGGCACAGATGTTTACTACGCTGGCGGCGGCAGGAGTGAATATTCAAATGATTTCTACTTCGGAGGTGAAGGTTAGCTGCGTGGTGATGGCAGTGGATTGTGATCGGGCGATCGCGGCACTTTGCCACACGTTTAATCTCACCAGTTCCCCCTATCCAGAGGTTGCCACTGATGAGCTGCGATCGTCTAGGTCGATTGGGCATTTAAACAATGGCACTCCCCCCGTCCTTCCCCCGGTTCGCGGTGTGGCGCTCGACCAGAAACAGGCTCGGATTGCCATTCGCGCTATTCCTGATCGTCCCGGTATGGCGGCACGAGTCTTTCAGCTTTTGGCAACCCAAAATATCAGCGTGGATATGATTATTCAGTCTCAACGATGCCGCGTGATTGATGGGATTGCCACACGAGATATTGCCTTTACGGTGGCACAAATGGATGGAGAAGTAGCTCGACTCGCTCTAGAAGAGGCAAGACGGGAGTTAGACTGCGGCGATATTGTGCTGGATGTTGCGATCGCGAAGGTCAGCATTGTGGGATCGGGAATGGTGGAACAACCGGGTGTGGCAGCCCGGATGTTTGCCGCCCTTGCCTATCACCAAATTAATATTGAAATGATTGCCACATCTGAGATTAAAGTTAGCTGTGTGGTGTCTGAAACAGACGGTGTGAAGGCACTTCAGGTGATCCATGCAGCCTTTGAACTATCGGGCGATCAACCAATCCAAATATCGACTTGAAAGTGATTAAATAGTTGAGTGAAATTAATATAGAAACTCTTCATCTTGTTCGTCTGAGGGTTAAGCTTTGAGCTACATCCTGCAAAGCCAAACTTCATTACTAATTCGGCTGGAATTTTCACTGGGTCTGTTGAAGCTGCTGATGGAAGCCCCAACATAAACAGAGGCAACAATAAGCCCCCTTATTGCTGCCTCTTTAATTTCTCACATTCAGTTGATGCCACACAACCTACATTTCAAAAATAACTTTGTTATTTCTGAAATAGGTGAAGCTATAGTGAAGCCTCTATGATGAGTATGTAAGTTTTTCAGCAGGGTTTGGGTGCCAACGGCTAGATGTAAGAGTTGAATCTCATACTGATTCTGGAGCGGTAGTGTTTCAAAGATGTTGCTGAAGCGTCTAGACACCTGACCAACTGGGACTTCTACAGGCCCCAACAACAGGTCTAGAACACTACCGACTATTCCATATCCATCTCAATTCGTCCGATGCCCGTCCCAGCATAGTAATTGCCAAGAATGGCACGATAGCCATAGCCTTTTTCTGCCAGCCCTAATGCACCGATTTGGCTCATTCCTTTTCCTTGAAAGGCATCGATTACAATGTCGTCTGTTGCTGCATAGAGCGATTCCACCACTCCACCTCGATAACTAACAAACTCGCCTCCAGTGCTGTTTACTGCCTGCTTGGTGCTGCTTGCTTCGCTTTCAATCCCTTTGTAGACTTGATAATATTCATCAGCACCCATGTCATAAAACTGACGGTTTACAGGCTTGATGTGGTAAGTCAGTGCATATGATCGCGCAGCTACAGCTTGAGCTTTCAACGCTTCCATGGGCCAACTGGGCGAAACTTCACTACCCACCACACTGTAAAGGTAATGCTGCATACTGACGTAGTTAACTGCCCACAAACGCCCCTCTTGAAGCACAATCAGCATTCGCCCTCGATAATCGCGATCGCCGACTCGAATCAACCCATTAGGATTTGAGTCAATCACGACAATAGAGGGAAGCTGCATGGAATCTATCAACATCCCTTGTCCATTGGGTTGCAGCGTATAAGTAGACTGAGCGGGAAGTGCGTGAATCGGTCGCCCCTTGACATCTAATATCACACCGCCTGTGGACGTGCTAATCGGCAAACTGGTTACTCCAGTAGCGATCGCTACTCTCATCTCAATCGCACCATCAACCGATAAATTGGCAGGCAGTGGAATAGATGCTGCGACAGATTTACGAGAGGATGAAGCTGGATTTTTTGGAGCGATCGCTTTAATAGGAATAGAGGTCGGAGTTGAAGCTAGGCGGGGAGAAGGTGCCACAGCAGGCGATAGCGACATCGCAACCGATGGCGGCGTTGCCACTGAGGTGGGCAGCACCGGATTAGAAGTTCCCACTGAAGTAGACGGTAGCGATGATTGACTTTTTGCAAACGGTAGATTGAACAATGGGATTAGCCCAAGCACTGGCACAATTAACCAGGGGTTTCGCTTGATCCAATCAAAAATTGCGTGTCTATCTATGTTCTCAGGCATTGCATTTAACTCGTATGAAATCTGCCAGAATTCCCCTTATGCATTTTAGCTTGGCAAACAAATATAAAAGCTGTTTGGGTGAGTTTCTGGTTCAGATTTGTAAACAGGGGACAATCTTCAGGCTCGTCTCAAGCAGGACTCGATCATCTTTACTTAAGACCAGTGTGTAGACTCAAATTAGATTGTGAGACAAGCCGCGATCGCGTTTTAAGCCCACAAGTTTTAAGCACACAAGACTTGACCGATTAGAATCTTACAATCCTCTTAATTTGTTGACTTATCATCATCCTAGGGATGGAATTCCCTTAGATAAAGGAAATAATTGTTATTTGATGCACTTTTATTGATGTGTTTTTATCATTGTTGATTGGCTGGTTATCTTTGCAGCGTGAACGGCAATCTATGTTTTTGCTGTTCAGTTTAGTCGGCGCGATCGCCCTTTACGTTAATCCTGTGAAGGGCGATCGCTGCAACAATCATCATTTGCAACTTGAGAGATCTTTGGTAGAGGTTTCTCTCCCAGCCTCTAATCATTTGAGAGACTTGATATACTCTGTCCGTGCGCGAACGATACAGTCATGATCAGTGAATAGCCACATCTCGCCCTCTTTAATTTGGCGAATATTGCCAGTCCGACCAATTTTTGAAAGAACAACACCTCCTTCAGGCGTTAACAAAACTTGCTTCATGGTTTCCGGATCACGACACCATAAGCCCCCCTTCGACACCACAGTCCATTTAGGAACCTCTTCCCGATGACTATATTCACGACTGGATACTGGGAAAGAAGGCAGCAATACTGCTATGGGAAAAAACATGACTGTCTCAGCCATTGCAATGACTAAATTTTTCATTCATTGATAAACCTCAACGCTTTTCAAATAATCCTACCTAACGGTTAGCCCAGTTTTCTTCAAGAACGTTAAGTCTGCTAATTGCCTCGTCACTTTGAATTCCCCATTGGTGGGGTTGCATCGTTCCACGTCCACACATGAATGCTCCATTGAACCCAATGGGCGAACAAGCTCCTTTCGCTAATTAGGAAACCTGATTGCGATCGCTCTGGACTATTTCACACTGCGAAATGGCTAAGCCAACAAACCCTCCGACTAATTGCTGTACCCGCAATTAGTCAAAACTTCTTCAAGGCTCTGGACTATTTCACACTGCGAAATGGCTAAGCCAACAAACCCTATGACTAATTGCTGTACCCGCAATTAGTCAAAACTTCTTCAAGCCTCTAAAAATCATTTCTAGCAGTAATTTCAAGGTAATAATTATTCTTAAAAAATAGCACTGGACTAAATTTGGACTAAATTTTCAGGTCGCTAACTCTTCACGATCGCGCCAAAATCTGCCAGCACCCGCGCATGATTTCGCAACACGCCCAGTAAATTCAAACGATTTTGCTGAATGGCTGGATCTGAATCCATCACCAACACGCTGTCTGCTCCATCAAAAAAGTTGGCAACTGTCGGCGCAATCTGACCCAGTGAGTCAATCAACTTTTGATAGTTTCGGACACCTTGCATGGTTTGGTTCACTTGGCTCAGCGCATCAAACAAGGCTTGTTCTGATTTCTTTTGAAACAGAGTGGATTTTACAACTGCTGCGGGATCAAGCTGTTGCGTATCCAAATTGCCCTGAGCCGCTAGCCGAGAAGCCCGGTTGACAGTTTCGTAGATGATTGCCAAGGTGCCATCATTGCGAATGGACTGAAGGAACAAGGCGCGATCGCGCACTTCTAGCAAATCGGTCAGCGATCGCTGAGTATATTCCAAATCATTTTCACCCAGCACCGCATTCACCAAGTCGTAATCAATCTGGCGATCGTCCTGGAAGGAACAAGGCGCGATCGCGCACTTCTAGCAAATCGGTCAGCGATCGCTGAGTATATTCCAAATCATTTTCACCCAGCACCGCATTCACCAAGTCGTAATCAATCTGGCGATCGTCCTGGAGCAACGTGCGAATCCGCTGCAAGAAAAAATCTTGTAGTTGTTGCGTTAGGTCTGCCACTGGCAGCTTTAGCACCGTCGCGAACGATTCTGCAAAATCAGCGATCGCTTGATCCAGCAATAGCGCCAGATTAATCGATAAGTTCGCTGCCCAGATGATGTTAACGATCGCATTCGCAGCCCGACGCAGCGCAAACGGATCAGACGAACCCGTGGGAATCATCCCTAGCCCAAAAATGCTGATTAACGTATCCAGGCGATCCGCCAAGCCCACCACCTGCCCCGTTGTCGAACTGGGCAATGCATCCCCAGCGCCACGCGGCAGATAATGTTCAAAAATTGCATCCGCCACCGCTTTTGGTCTGCCCGATGCCAGCGCATATTTTTGTCCCATCACGCCTTGCAGTTCCGGGAACTCACCCACCATCTGCGTCACCAAATCCGCTTTGCAAAGTAGCGCTGCCTCTTCCACCAAACGGCGATCGCCCGCTTCCATCAGGAGTTGATCCAAAATATGCGCCGTGACTCGCCCAATGCGATCGACCTTCGCTCGCACCGATCCTAAATCTTGCTGAAACGTCACAGCTTCTAATTTAGGCAGATAGTTTTCTAACGGAACAGCGCGATCGGCATCAAAGAAAAACTTGCCATCTGACAATCGTGCCCGAATCACCCGCTCATTTCCCTTTGCAATCCACCCACCATCTGCGTCACCAAATCCGCTTTGCAAAGTAGCGCTGCCTCTTCCACCAAACGGCGATCGCCCGCTTCCATTTGAAGTTGATCCAAAATATGCCGAGCGACTCGACCAATGCGATCGACCTTCGCTCGCACCGATCCTAAATCTTGCTGAAACGTCACAGCTTCTAATTTAAGCAGATAGTTTTCTAATGGAACAGCGCGATCGGCATCAAAGAAAAATTTGCCATCTGACAATCGTGCCCGAATCACCCGCTCATTTCCCTTTGCAATCAGGCTCCCCTGACTCGGATCGCCATTAGAAATCGTGATGAAATAGGGCAACAGTTCATCCGATTCTGCCGACTTCAGCACTGGAAAATAGCGCTGATGGCTTTCCATTTCCGTGACGATCACCTCCGTGGGCAGTTCCAAAAACTCCGCATCAAACTTGCCCACCACAGACGACGGATACTCCACCAAATTCGTCACCTCTTGCAGCAGCGCTGGATTGATCACCGCCACTCCATTCACCGATGCCGCCGCCACTTCAATTTGCTGCTGGATCAGACGATGGCGTTTTTCAACATCAACTTGCACAAAAGCATTTTCACGTAGTCGTTCGCGTGAGTAATATTTACGGCAGATGAATGCAGCACCCGATGCCCTTGAGAAACGCGATCGCTGTGGCATCCTTGCGAACCATTTACCAGCGAGATCGGTAGCACCTCACCATCCAGCAACGTCACCAGCCAGCGAATTGGGCGAGGAAACTTCAGATCCCCGTCTGCCCACCGCATAAACCGTTTGCCTTCCAGCTTTGTAATCCACTCTGGCACGAGCGTCGTTAAAATATCTGCAATTGCCTGCCCTACAATCGTTTTACGCATAAACACAAAGTCCCCCTTCTCCGTGGGGCGAACTTCTAAATCGGCTACCGCCACTCCTTGTTTTTGGGCAAACCCGATCGCTGCCTTCGTGGGCTTGCCATCCTGAAAAGCCGCCTGTGCCGGAGGACCTTTCACCTCTTCCTCTTGATCAGGCTGGCGCTCTGGCAATCCCCAAATAATCACCGCAAGCCGGCGCGGGGTGCCAAAGTATTCAATCTGTTTTGGGGTTAGGCATCGCTCAGCCAGATCGTTAGGAATGCGCGATCGCCATTGCTCTAACGCCTCATCCACAAACTTTGCTGGCAATTCTTCCGTTCCAACTTCCAATAAAAATGTCGCCATGACTAACCCTAAAATGCCAGATTTCATCCAACCAAATCTTTACCAGTGTACCGCTAGCAAAGGAATGCAGATTAAAGTCCAGGGAAATTGAGAATAGAATGCGAAGATTGCGTCACCCAATTCAAAGTTACTCAAAAAAACTATTGCTTTACAAAAGCGAGTCAAATCTCTAGGATTGGGGCAGCTTGAATCGCGATTTGTTGTTGAGCAGGGTAGCGTCATGTCAAATTCTTCACCTCCAGGGCAGCGTCCACCTCATCTTCGAGACGACGAGCCGATCGCGCTTCTGATTGCAGCGCTGTCGTTCGGTGCGATTTTCTTCTGGATATTCAACCAGAGCCAGGAACGGTTTTCCCTGGGCAATTTTCTCAACAAAGCGAATGAAACTAAAGCGCCTCAAGTGATTACAACGTCACCCTTGTTTCAATCTCCAGAAGTAGAAACCAATTCCATTCAAAAAGGGGCGCGTGCAGCAGAGCCTCCTTCTACCACTGGAATGATTACAACTCCTGGCACTCCGACGGCTGCAATCCCAACTCCTACGCCATCGATCGCAACTCCAACGACTCAACCAACCGCAGTTCCAGTTCCAATTCCGCCCACATCATCCGGCATCACCCCGACAACCCCCAAAGCAGCGATCGCGTTTGTGGATGTTCCAAAAACCTATTGGGCATATTCCTTTATTACAGCGCTCTCGGCACAAGGGATTGTGAGTGGTTTTCCTGATGGCACATTTAAGCCTGATCAGCCCGTCACCCGTGCAGAATTTGCAACTCAGGTTGAAAAAGCCTTTACCAAACCCAATAAGCAGCCTGCGATCGCATTCACAGACGTGCCTCAAGGAGATCCGCGATTAACGGCGATCGATCAAGCGGTCAAAGCAAACTTCATGAGTGGTTATCCCGATAAGACATTTCGCCCTACTCAAAAAGTTTCGCGCACGGAAGCCACAATCTCAATGGCAAGAGGATTAGCTCTACCCATTCCGTCTGACCCTAATGCTATTTTGCAAAATTACCCAGATCAAAATCAAGTGCCTGACTGGGCGCGATCGCTGATGGCTGCTTCTATTCAAGCAGGGCTATTCTCTGGCGATCCAGATACCAAACAGTTGAATCCTAACCAGTCAGCCTCCCGCGCTGATATTGCGGCATTCGTTTATAAAGGGCAAAATCTGGGAGCTAAATAACCAATTAGCACCAGGAAATAAAAAAAGTATTTCAGTTTTTGAGAGTTGAGCTTAAATGTAAACAGATCTGCATTGCAGAATCCCAAAAAGTGAAACATGCACCATTCAAAAGCCATCGATTAACTATGCAAGAAGTAACCCGCTGGAAAAATAAATTCGCTGCGATCGGCGGTATAGCTCTTGCCGCTGGCTTGTTCGTTAGCACTCAATCCCCTGTTCAAGCGCAAGCAGCCTATGGCAGCTATATTGGTGCTGGCGTAGCGTTTGGCGTAACCAATGGTGGCGGCAGTCCAAACGAAAACTTCAACACTTCAGGCGCTCTCGCAGTTCGCTACAAGTTTTTAAGAGCGCCTGTTTCATTACGGACTCAAGTTTTGGTAGGTGGAAATGGGGTCGCGGTCGTTCCCACAGTGTCTTACGATATCCCCATCAACTGGCAGGGAGATGCCTACATCGGCGCAGGTGCTTCCATCGTCAGAGGGGATAAAACCCCAATTGGCAATAAAAGTAGCTTTGTGATTCAGCCAGGGGTTGACTACTCATTGCCAAACACCAGCTTGATGCTGTACACCAACGCGATCATTGCATTCGATGGATACAAATCCAATAATGGAACCGCAGTGTCAATTCAAGCAGGTGCAGGGCTACGATTTTAGGCATTGCTGAATTTGGGGATGAAATTTGTAGGGGCAATTTTTTGTGGTTGCCCTCCATTTTCATCAGGGGATGCACAAGACTTACCCCTACAGTTAAAAATCATACTTGCATTCAGCGAAGCCCGATTTTAGACCTTGATGCTTAAATAGCTTTATCTGTTTGGTACAGCTTAAAGGAGATAGTCAAATTCAAACATTAAACTTTTTTGTCTGGTGCAGCAATTATTCAGCATCCTCAAACCGGGTGATGTCATCTTCGCCTAAATATTCGCCATTTTGGATTTCAATCATTACCAAAGGAATAACTCCAGGATTCTCGACTCGATGAGGAGTAGACATCGGCACATAGGTAGACTGATTCTGAATCAAGGTGGTTTCCTTAGCATCACAAATGACCTTAGCGGTTCCAGACACGACCACCCAATGTTCACTCCGGTGATAGTGCATTTGGGTGGTGATATGGTGCCCTGGTGCTAGTTCAATCCGATTGATCCGGTAGCGATTTCCTTCCTCAAGCAGCGTGACGTTGCCCCAAAAACGGATACGAGTCGCCTCATTTTCTGAAGCGTCCTCGTCGGTGATTAACTGAGAATTGTTATCGCTCATCGATCGCCTCATTAATGTGTTCGTTGATCCAGCACTAAGCTTCAATCCAATCAATTAGCTTTGTTGATACTATTCAGACCTACATCGGAAAATCTTGTTCAAACTTTTGTCGAGTTAGAGGTTGCTCCAACACTAAGCCCTCTCCTCCCAGCGTTTCCAAAGGTTTTCCTTCGATCGAAAACCACACAGCAGTAGCCGGATTCAGGCTAGTTGCTGTATACAAAATTTGGGCTAAGCGACCAGTCATTGAGGTGCTGCCGCCACCGCCAGTAAACTCTTTAGACAGATCAATGTGAATCCCGTCGGTTTTAATCGAAAGGCTGCGAAGCTGAGTTCCGGTCGGAATGGTAGTTGTTTCATTGGCAGTTGGGGAACCTGCTAGAAGTTGCTGAATTGCAGTTTCGAGCAGGGCATTCGCATCTCCGTTAGAGCTTACCTTGACGGGGCGCGGTGCAAGCTGAATCGCTGTATCGGAAGGCTTTAACCAGTAAACCTGAAGGGTTTGGTTCGCAGTTGCCGGGGCAGGATTGATCGCAGGACTTTGAGCGTTTGAATTGGAAGGGGTGGGTGCAGAGGGATTTCCCTCTTTTCCAGGCTGAGACGATTGAATCGTATTGGAATTAGTCAAAGGTGGTGTGCGCGATGACCATGCCCACCAGGCAGTACTCCCTCCTGTAAATAAAACGATCGCAGAGAATGCTGCCAAAATACCGGGGGAAATCGGACGGCGGGGCGGTTGGTCTTGCATAAAGTATTCCTCAAACGTTGGAATTATAGATTGCAGCTAAATTGCAGCGATCGCGCAATCGCATGAAGTCACCGCAAGTCTAATAGATCTACATCTGCTTGAAGCAATTTCGGCAATAAACACGCAACAAAGTTTTAAATCTTTAAACCTTGGGGCAACCGCAAAAATGCCACAAGCTCTAGTTTTTTATCTTTAACCTCAAGTTTAATCACTCTTGCCGTCAGTTGCGACCATTTCACTTGACCCAAATTGCCGGGTAAGCTGCCCAACTGCTCTTGCTTGAAGCGGTTAAACAGATCCGTGGCAAAGGTTTGAATGATTTGTTCAGGAAGCTCTATCCCATTCAGCTTCAGCACAGGTCTGGTTAATGTCAACTGTTGTCCTTCTGCAAAAGTGATCCCCGATTCTGCCTCAACTTTGAGTTTTTCTGCCGTTTTCACCTCTTCAACCTCAACCTCAAGTTTAATTCTGCCACCGGGCAAAAATTCGACCTTGGGGTTCAAAATCCGATACTCGTCTAGCCTTGTTCGCAGGTCTTGAATTTGCTGAGAAATCCCTGTTCTGCCTGCTTCCCCCGACGGCTCCGGTTTCACTGACGGCTCCGGTTTGACTGACGGCTCCGCTTTTACTGACGGCTCCGCTTTCACTGACGGCTCCGTTTGCGATGGGTTGCTATTCCTGTTGTTCAATCCGCGCAACAGCTTTTGAATTTCCTGCCTCACTACAGGCGCTTTCAGAGCGCTAATCACATCCTCTTCGCGAATTACCAGCCGCATCCCCACCCCCAAAGGCGCATCTAGTTCTGCCTTTTTTTCTTTTCGCAGCGCTTTTACGTTGATGTTGATTGGGTCTGTTTCAAACTCCAGAGTATCAATCCGAATTCCTTCTAAAGGGAACAGCCCCCGTCCGGCAATCCGAATTTTGTCTACTTTGCCCCCGATCGCGTTGTGAACCGGGGTATTATCCACCCGAACTTTGAGTTGCTCTACCTTTTTGAATTGACCACGAATCGTACTTTCAGCGACTTTATCGATCCCGAAATTAACAGGCGAAAGAACACTAATTAAACTAGAAAGAATCAGGATGAAGATTTGCATAGCAGGTTTCGGGTGTCAGATGTTAGAGATCAGGGGCAAGAGAGAACGGTATGGAGCAATCATCAAATCATTCATCAATGAGTGGCTTCGACAAGCCATTGTTTTAGGGTAGAAACGACATCCGCGATAGCCACTTCTTGAACCTCGTGGGTGGCACGTTTTACCACTTCAACTTTGCCATTTTTGAGCGATTTCCCCGTCACAACGCGATAAGGAATGCCAATCAAATCTGCATCTTTAAACTTTACTCCAGCCCGTTCGTTGCGATCGTCCAATAACGTCTCAATCCCGGCTTGGTTGAGTTCAGCATACAAAGTTTCAGCCGCTTGCACCTGATCGGCATCCGTCATATTGGGAATCACCACGATCGCGTGATATGGCGCGATCGCGGGTGCCCAAACAATCCCATCTTTATCATAGGATTGCTCAACCGCAGACTGCGCCAACCGCGATACGCCCACACCGTAGCAACCCATCACCAGCGGATTCTCTTCACCCTGCTCGTTAGTGTAAGTTGCACCCAGCGCTTTCGAGTATTTGGTGCCCAGTTGAAAAATATGCCCGATCTCAATGCCGCGCGCAGTTTGCATCTTTACCATGGGATTGCTCAACCGCAGACTGTGCCAACCGAGACACGCCTACGCCATAGCAGCCCATCACCAGCGGATTCTCTTCACCCTGCTCGTTAGTGTAAGTTGCACCCAGCGCTTTCGAGTATTTGGTGCCCAGTTGAAAAATGTGTCCAATTTCAATGCCGCGCGCGGTTTGTAGCACTTGGGTTGGGTCATGAATCGCGCGATCGCCCACCGTCGCTTTTCGCAGATCCACCACTAATTCCGGCAGCGTAAACTCACCGCCCCAATTCGCCCCAACCTGGTGATAGCCTACTTCATCAGCGCCAGTCACAAAATTCTTCAGGTCTACCGCCGTTTTATCCACCATTCGCAGAAACTTAGGCAGCACCATCCCCGCCGCTTTTAACTCAACCGGGGCAGGTTTTGGCGGCTTAATGTAGCTGTCAGACAAATTGGGTGCCATGTATCCCAAAGGCAACGGCTTCGCCGCCCACTGCTCTTGAGCTGCCGCATCCGGCACCGTCAGCCCAATCACCGTACTGCCACCGTAATTGTTCGCCAGCTTCACCAATTCATTTTGTAGCTTCACCTCATTCACATCCTGGTCGCCTCGAATGCTGATCAGCACCAACACAGTCCGACCACTGTCATACACCGCTTGATACAGCACATTTTTCACGACGACGGTTGGCGAACATTTCAGCAATTCACACAGCTTGGCGATCGTGACCGTGCCTGGAGTTTCGCGCTTTTCGGCAGTGATAAACGGTGATGCTTCTGCCTCAACTGGTAGCGCGATCGCTTTTTCCACATTGGCGGCATATTTGCCATCTTCGGTATACAGAATTTCGTCTTCACCCGCCTCTGCCAGCACCATAAATTCTTGCGAGCCAGAGCCACCGATCGCGCCAGAATCCGCATCCACCGCCCGAAACGCCAGCCGATCGCGCCAGAATCCGCATCCACCGCCCGAAACGCCAGTCCGCTCCGCCGCAAAATATTGTGGTATGCCTGATTCATTTTTTCATAGGTCGCCTTCATTCCTGCCTCATCCGCATCAAACGAGTAGGCATCTTTCATAATGAATTCTCGTCCGCGCATCAACCCAAAGCGGGGGCGAATTTCATCTCGAAACTTCGTCTGAATTTGGTATAGGTTCACGGGCAACTGGCGATAGGAGCGAATCATGTCACGGGCGATCGCCGTGATCACTTCCTCGTGCGTCGGTCCTAAACCCATCGATCGTCCTTGGCGATCGACCAGCGAAAACATAATCCCTTCTGCCTTCGTGTAAGTATCCCAACGTCCCGATTCTTGCCATAGTTCAGCAGGCTGCATCTGCGGCAGCAAGCACTCCTGCGCTCCGGCAGCATTCATTTCCTCGCGCACAATCTGCGACACCTTTTGCAATACCCGCCACATCAGCGGCAGATACGCATACACCCCACTGGCAATCCGGCGAATGTATCCCGCCCGCAGCAAAAGCTTGTGGCTAGGAATTTCCGCCTCTGCCGGATCTTCCCGCAGTGTGACCAATAGCATTTGTGACAGTCGCATGACCCGCTTCCTTTTCAGCCTTCAATCATCACCAGTGTACGGTATTGCGGTTAAACGGATAAAGCAACAATCGGCAGCTAAAATGATTCCGCGAATGGGGTTGAAGAATTGAGCGATCGCTCAATGTAGCGTATCACTGAACGCACTGCCACGCTTGCTTAAACACGCTTGCTCAAACATTTCAATCGGTAAGGTGGGCAGCACAACCAGCGAGGAATTTTCTAGATTCAGAGCAACAGGTTAAAGATTGGTAGAAATTGCTTGTACGGGGCAGGTAGGCACACACTGCTCACAAACGATGCAGCGCGATCGCGTGAAGTTGAGCTTAAAAGATTCTGGGTCTAGGGTGAGCGCTTCAGTGGGGCACACGCCCGTACACAGCCCACAGTGAACGCAAACATCTTCATCGATCACAATCTCGCGGCTTGATGAGGAGACTCCAATATCCTGCGATCGCATCCATTCGATCGCCGCCTCCAACTCATCAATATCGCCCAAAAGCTCAACCACTAGCTTACCAATTTGGTTGGGAGCGACCTGCGCTCGGATGATATTTGCCGCCACATTAAAATCTTTTGCCAACCGATAGGTGACTGGCATTTGCACTGAGCGCTTTGGGAAAGTGAGAGTCAGGCGTTTTTTCATCAGCAGGTTTCGGGTTTCAGGTTTCGAGTTTCGGGTTTAAGAAAATAGGGGTAGGAGCAAGAAGGCAGGCGTTGGATTTCTACTACAGGACTTAAGCAGATGAATTGGAATTCGCCCCCCAAACCCCAATTCTGGGGGAGCTAGAGATCAAAGTCCCCCAGAATTGGGGGATTTAGGGGGCAAGTGCGTAAGTCCCATACTAGAACTATTGTTATCGTGACATCTATTTTTGGTAGTGTCTTTTGGTGCGTTGCGGTTCGCTAACACACGCTACGCGATCGCGTATTTTTACTCGCCCCTCGTCACTCGTCATATCTCTTACGAAGACGCTACGAACGCAATTCTCTGACACCCAATACCGGACATCCAACACCTTCGATCGGCTGATTGTGCAACACCATCGTGGTGCTGGTATTGGATTCAAAACCAATTTTTTTGTAAAATTCCTGCTGATGGGTGGTCATCAGGTATATCCGCTCTACACGGCTGAGGTTGGGACGACTGATCACGGTTTGTACCAGTTTTCGTCCGAGTCCGGCTCCTTGATAATCGGGGTGAATCACCACATCCCAAATGGTGGCGCGATAAATGCCGTCTGAGGTGGCACGGGCAAAGCCAATCATCCGCTGCTGGTGAGGAAACACTTTTAGGTTGGTATCCCATGCGGTAATCACCGGATCGCTATTCGCAACAGCAATTTTTAAGTCTTCTGGGTGGCGATCGCGTGCCCAAAATGCAGCAATGTTGAACAGTGCCTGAAGCTGTTGAAAATCCACATCAGAGTGGCGATCGCAAAACTGAATCTTTCGACAATCCATATTTCTATGCATTTAACGACGCTATTTAGCCTACAAGAAGTATTTCGTGAATAAATGAGTCCTTTGATGCAGAATTTTTTGTCTTTTCTAAAAGGTTTACGCTTCCTGAATAAAATTTACCCGCCTGATTGCATACCGGCAACGTTACAATACAATACGAGGTCTGCTAATGGCTGATTGCATTGCAACTGCTGCTGAAGCCTCAAAGATTAGTACCAATTGCCTCATTTAGATACACCTTTTCATTTAGATATTTTGACTGGCAATCTTAGCTAGCATGACCCATTCCTTCAAACGTAATTCTCGATTAAACCGCGATCGCACCAGTCGCACAAACCGCCGATCTCAGCCTCCTCGGCAGCGGTCTATTTGGGTCTTGCTCATCTTGCTATTGCTATGGAGCTTATGCCTCGGAATTGGGTTAGCACAAGCCATAGAGCCACTCAAACCCACAGCTATTCCTTTTCAAGAACGGGATTCAACGGCTCAGCTTGCAGCACCGTCTGATGCAAAGCCCGCTGCTACCACTGCGGCGATCGGTACGGTAGATGTGGTTCCAGAGCGCTACAAACTAGGGCAACAGCTTTACCTAGAAAATTGCGCCACTTGCCATCTTGGCTTGCCGCCTGCGGTGATGCCGTCGCAAACTTGGCGATCGCTGCTGCAAGATGCCAATCACTACGGGGTGACCATCAAACCGCTGGGAAATCCCGAAGTCCAGATTGTTTGGAAATATCTGCGAGACTATTCTCGTCCGCTCGGTGCAGAAGAACCAGTGCCATACCGGGTTTACCAGTCTTCTTATTTTAAATTGCTGCATCCGCGAGTTAAGTTTCCCGAACGGGCAAGCCTAATTACCTGCATCTCTTGTCATCCCGGAGCCGGAACCTACGATTTCCGCAGCCTCAGCGCCGAGTGGCAGAATGCACCGTAACGGTTAGGGTTGAATTTTGAGGGTCTTCGACTCGTCAAAATTTTCCTAATGGGACACGCGCCTTGTAATTACAAACTTATAAATTTGCCACCATTCCGCCATGTTAAAAATGTTGCTGGGCGACCCGAACACACGGAAGCTCAAAAAGTATCAGCCGATTGTGACCGAAATTGCTCTGTTTGAAGCAGACATTCAACCCTTATCAGACCAGGATCTAAAGGGGAAAACCGTTGAGTTTAGACAGCGAATTGAAAAAGGTGAATCCCTAAATGATTTGCTGCCTGAAGCCTTTGCAGTAGTCAGAGAAGCCGCCAACCGAGTTTTGGGAATGCGCCACTTTGACGTGCAAATGCTGGGCGGCATGATTTTGCACGAAGGGCAGATTGCCGAAATGAAAACAGGGGAAGGCAAAACCCTAGTTTCTACTTTGCCTGCATATTTGAATGCGATCGCCGGGAAAGGGGTGCATGTCGTTACCGTCAACGACTATCTAGCTCGCCGCGATGCCGAATGGATGGGGCAAGTGCATCGCTATTTGGGCTTGAGTGTGGGGCTGATTCAGCAAACGATGACCCCAGAAGAGCGCAAGAAAAACTACGCCTGTGACATTACCTATGCCACCAACAGTGAACTGGGGTTTGACTATTTGCGCGACAACATGGCGACCTCGATTCAAGATGTGGTGCAGCGTCCGTTTAACTATTGCGTGATTGATGAAGTCGATTCGGTGCTGATTGACGAAGCCCGTACACCGCTAATCATTTCAGGGCAGGTCGATAACCCCAGTGAAAAATATCTGCAAGCGTCTCAGGTGGCGGCTCAACTGGTTCGTCAAGTCGATGAAGATGACCTCGCAGGACACTACGAAGTGGATGAGAAGCAGCGAAATGTGCTGCTGTCGGATGAAGGCTTTATTCAGTCAGAGCAAGTTTTAGGCGTGACGGATCTATTTGATCCTCAAGATCCCTGGGCGCACTATATTTTCAATGCGATCAAAGCTAAAGAACTGTTCATTTTAGATGTGAACTATATTGTTCGGAATGACGAAGTAGTGATTGTGGATGAGTTTACGGGGCGGGTGATGCCGGGTCGCCGCTGGAGCGATGGATTGCATCAGGCGATCGAAGCCAAAGAGCGGGTGGAAATTCAACCCGAAACGCAAACCCTGGCAACGATTACCTACCAAAACTTCTTTCTGCTCTATCCCAATCTGGCGGGAATGACGGGCACCGCAAAAACCGAAGAAGCGGAACTGGGCAAGATTTACAATCTGGAAGTGACCACAATTCCAACGAATCGCTCTAACATTCGCCGCGACCAGTCGGATGTGGTGTATAAAACCGAAGATGCCAAGTGGAACGCGATCGCGCTGGAATGTG
>Ga0163155_10002900_pt1 | contig 18837 bp, 16 predicted proteins | sample OliLakLV19SP4G1_FD_148611 | JGI IMG/M metagenome (GOLD analysis project Ga0163155, IMG submission 148611) | Freshwater microbial mat bacterial communities from Lake Vanda, McMurdo Dry Valleys, Antarctica - Oligotrophic Lake LV.19.SP4.G1 | ecosystem: Environmental > Aquatic > Freshwater > Lake >... | reverse complement strand
GTTGATGGCCTTCCGGACTCAGGTCAAGAATGGACAGCCGGCGATGGGCGAGCGCTACGCCGGACTGCTCATCCAGCCAGGTTCCCGAATCATCGGGACCGCGATAGGCGAGGGCGTCGGCCATGCGGCGGGCGATCCCGGTGGCGTTTTCAGGCAATCCCTTGCTGCTTATAAAGCCGGCGATTCCGCACATGGGCAAATTTTACCGGAGCTGGAGACGTAAAGGCTGCTGGAACGTATCTCAATAACCAGCATTCGCACATTTTCCCTCATCCCCAGCCCTCTCCCGCAGAGATAAGGGAGCAAACACCCCCTGCTTCGGGGAGAGGGTGGGGGTGGGGGATATTTTTGAGATACGTTCTAAGTAAAGTCAAATCCCAGTGACCGGAACAAGGCATCCCATCTTGAGAGCAGCATGGCATCGCTGAAATGCGTGTCGGCGTAGCGCTTTCCGGCTTCTCCGGCATGCCGTCGCAGCTGTTCGCTCTCGATGTGATTGGCGAGCATGTTCTCCCACTGCTGGTCGCTGCTGCAGGCCATTGCCAGCCCCGCGCTTTGCATTGCGCGTGAATACGCCGGCGTGGCGGAGACCAGCGCCGGGATGCCGAGCTTCCAGAACAGCAGCAACTTGTTCTCCGGCTTGCCGGCGGAGAACGGATCATCCATGTCCAGCGGCACCACCGCCAGGTCGCAGGCAGTGGCGGTCGCGGCGAAGTCCGCCTCCTTCCAGGGATGGAGGATGAGCGTACCGCACAGATTGCGCGCTATGTCCACGGTACGAGCACGAGCGTAGCGGCCCATGAAGCGCCCGAATTCAGGATCGGTGATCAGGTGCAGTTCAATCGCATGGCGTTTGGCGATCCGCGCCAGAACAGGTTTGAGGCTTTGCATCGGGGCGAGATTCTGCGGCATGCCTTCCCACAACAGCCTGAAGGGCTGGCCACCGCGGTAGTCCGTCTTGATGTGCGATTGCAGAGCGCCGTGCGCGTCAAGAATGATATGGACATTTTCGCAAAAGGGCGTGATGTCAGTGCGCTGCTCTACGGTGGAGCAGATGACGGCGTCGGCGCGCCGGCACATCAGTTCGACCGCGCGCCAGTAATCGGCTTGCAGATGGCGGCTTTGGCGGGTGATGAATTTTGCCCAGCCGCGCAAGCGGCCGCGCAGATTGTCACGCGGAATGGCGAGGTAGGAGTCGATCAGGTCAAAGACGATCTTGCCCTCGCGATACCCATGCCAGACGCTGAGATCCGCCAGTTCTGAAAGTATGACCAGGTCGTAGGATTTCGCGGCGTCGGCCATCTCGAAATTTATGCCCCGTTTTGCGGCGTAGAAGGCGAAGCGGCGGCGATCACCCGGATGTAACAGTGATCTCGAGCATGGGGCATAGCCGACACGCAGTCCGGATAGGCGCATCGGCTAACTGCGAATCCGTCCGGTGCGCGCGAGCCAGGCGGCGAACCCGCGAATGTCCGCCACCGATTCCAGGGGCTGGAGCGTGTGCCACGCGGTTTGTGCTGTGCTGCGCCCGATCGTGGAGCAGATCTGCAACAATTTTTGCCAGCTGGACCGGTCGAAAAGGGTGGCCAATAGTCCGGCCCAGTCCGCAGCGGAGAGCAAACCAAAGCGACCGAGAAGCTCTTTTCCCGGAATCGCACGGTTACGCCATTGCATCCACCAGGCGAATACCTGGCGCCGCACATATGCCGCACGATCAATCGCAATCGCGCGCAGCTCTTCGGGGTATCGGGTTTTCAGCAGCGTGAGCCACATATGCATGCCGTTGACGAGTTCGTTACCCGGCAGGCGCCCGGGAAACTGCGGGTCGATGCCCAGATAGGACAAGCCCGCGCCCTGGCGGTTGCTGTAGACATAGTGACCGAAGGATTTGGGTGAGATGCCGACGACGAGCAGGCGTTCCGGCAGCACTACCCACTTGTCGGCCTTGAGCAACATGGAGTTAAGGGCAAAGTGGTCGGGGAAAGGCGGCTGAAAGGGCCCGCCTGGGAGATTCTGTGCGGCGCGACGCGACAGCAGCGTGGTTTGCATGTTCAGCGGGATGCGCACGCGAAAGCGGAACATATCGTGCAGAATACTCAGGCGCGTTCGGACATCCACCACGCCCTCGGTTGATAGTTCCGGACCAAAGGCGAAGTGGCTTTCGCTGAAAAAGCTACCGGTGTTGCCTGAAATCGAGTCGGGCGCGACGTAGGAGAACGCGTTGTACAGCACGCAGTCCGGGCTACCGTGCTCGTCCAGCGCCCGCGCCATGCGGGTGAGAAAGCCGGGCAGCAAATAATCGTCATCGCCCATCATCAGCACATAGTCGCCGGTCGCTGCACGCAGCGCGTTATTCCAGTTTTCGGTTACCGGGACAACGCTGTCGAGTGTCAGAACACGAACCCGCGGGTCATTGGCGAAACCGGCAATGATGGCGGGCGTCGCATCGCTGTTGGCGTTGTCCGAAATGATCAATTCATAATCGACGAAATCCTGTTCGAGGATGGACAGAATGCAATTTCGGAGGAAATGTCCGCCGTTGCGGGTGGGCAAAAGAACAGAAAACCTCATTCGACCGCCTTTTTTTGTAGAACCAGGGTGTAGGCGCTGCCGCAACGCCGGTCCCATGGCGCGAAGCCTAGGCTCAATATCCAGCCCAATATATATCCCACTGCGTGCAGCGGGCGGGCGCGAGCGCGATTCATCAGCAGGCGCTGCCAGCCAAAGCGGTTCCAGGACCTCGCGTCAGAATCATCCGATGTCAACAGCACCGTCGTGAGACCGGCGGCATTCGCGGCTGTCTCGATTACTTTTGAAGGCAGCAGCGTCAGGTGGCGCGGCGCATCGACATGGGGCCAATGCCTTCCCATCAACTTGAACTGGAACGCGGCAGGATTGGGCGTCGCGATAACTAGAATGCCTCCGGGAGTGAGGTTCGCTGCGGCACTGGCGATAAACGCAAACGGCTCCGGAAGATGTTCGATGACGTGCCATATCGCGATCACGGTTGAAATGGACCCGCGATGCTGTGCGTACCTGAACGAAACGCTGCGGATTGTCTCAATCCGCAGCGTTTCGTTCAGGTACGCACAGCATCGCGGGTCCATTTCAACGGCGTCCACCGCAAATCCGGCCTCGCGTGCCTGCCATGCAAAAACGCCGAAGGCGGGGCCGATTTCCAGAAGCCGGCCGGACCTGACAAAGCGCTTGATGGTGTCGATTTTGTTGGTGTCTTTGCGTGCGAGGGCCTGTAGTGCTTGCAGGTCCGGAATCGCGTAGTACTCCCCGCGATAATAGTCCTGCAGATTGGCAGGCGGATCTGCCAGCATAATCAGTCCGCATGCAGTGCACCGCCCGAACGCAAATTGCCTGTCGCTGACGCGGCGGTTCTCGTCAGTGGCGAAGAAAACCGACTCGCACTGGCCAAAGCATGCACGACAGGGCTTAAGGCTTGCCATCGGGCTTTTCAACAGCAGTCCGTTTTTGCAGAAAATGCCTTAACGCAGCCTTGGGTTCCGCCGATAGGCGACGGTAAGCAAGCACGGCATAGGCGGCGCCTGCAAGTGGCAGGGCCAGTGCCAGCCAGATTGGTCCCAGCGCCATGACCATCGCCTTGGCGCCGATGGCGGCGAGCAGCGCGCAGACAACAAACGGAAGTACCGTGAGTTTCAACCACGACCATGTGTGTTCGCCGAGCAATGTGCGATGGACGATGGGAAGCAAACTGAAAAAATAATAAAGATTGAGTACTACCCAGGACAGCGCTGCACCAACAATACCCGCCTTCCATGTAAGCGCTGCGAGCAGCGGAAGGTAAGCGAGCGTTGCGAGCAGATTGACCTTGAACGGAATATCGGGCCGGCCAAAGCCGACGGCGACGGTGTAAGCGTTGGATACCAATGCGTTGAGGAAGAATCCTGTAGCGAGAAACGCCAGTGCGGCGTAAGCGCCGTCCGCCGACGCCAGTCCGACCCATAGTCGCAGCAGATCGTGGCCGAAGAATACCAGCAAGGCACATAGCGGTGCCAGGCCAAAGGCCATCAGTTCGCTCGCCTTGTTGTATCGGGAAGATGCCCATGATTTCTCGACGCTCGCCTGCGCGAATGCCGGCAGCATCGCGCTATTGATGGCGGTTTGCATCAGCGCGCCGCCGACAGCAACGGTGTATGCAAGGCTGTAGAAGCCCAGGGCCTGCAGATCGAGCAACTTGCCGATAACCAGCCGGTCCGATTGCGTCAACAGCAGTGACATCAGGCCGATGAGACCCATGCTTGCGGAGAATCGCCACACTGCCCCGATTGCGGCGGGATGAAACGCCGGGCGCCACGGCAGAGTCGGCATCATGCGGTGGTCGGCAATAGCGAACATCAGCACCTCTACCGCAGCGCTGAATACAAACCAGGTCAGCATGGCCTCGAGTGTCGGACGCCAAAGTAGAACCAGAATCGCCCCGCCCAGACGCAGGCTGAATGCAATCGTCTTGATCGAGTTGAGAACATCCATTCTCTGCAGGCCGGCCAGCACCGCGCCATAAAACGCGACCGGCCAGCGCAGAGCAAGAAATGCCGCGATCAGCTTCAAGCTGCCGGCGATGATTTCCGCATCGACGGTCGGAGAACTAAGCCAGGCCGATGCCATCCAGTCTGCCGCCAGCCAGATGATCGTGCCGACTATTGCACTGGCAATCCAGTAGAACGTCCCGACGCTTGCAGCGAGACGAGTCGTGGTGAGGGCCGTCGTGTCGCGATCCCGGGCGATCGCCCGCGTTACCGCCGTAGCCAGTCCGAGATCAAGCGTACTCATTGCAACCTGGAACACGGCAATCAGGCCGATTACGCCGAATGCCTCAATGCCCAGAAGCCGGATTTGTAGCGGCGTGATGAGCAGCGTGAGTGCGCCTATCCAGGCCGCCGCCAGCAGGTTGCTGAGGATGTTGGTGCCGATCCGGGGCAAGAATGACTCCCGCGTCTAGCCGGCGGCTAATTGCCGGCGCCACCAGGCAATGGTTTCGGATAGTCCATCGTCAAGGTCGGTGGTGGGTTTCCAGCCGGTTGTCAGCAGTTTTTGGATGTCTGCGACGATCTCCGGCGGTTCGGAGAGGTTTCCCTGCAGCGCACCAAAGTGTATGCGTTGCGTTTGTCCAGTCAGATCGCCAATGCGTTGAACGAGATGTCGCACTGAAATGCCGGCGCCGCTGCCAATATTGACCGGGCCGGAGAGGTCGCTGCCGAGCAGGGCGACGAATGCTTCGGCGACGTCTGCGACATACAAATAGTCGCGTATTTGACGCCCTTCGCTGCAGCCTGCAGATTGGCCCTTCAGCAACGACCTGATGATCGACGCAGTCAGGCGGGACGGGTGTTCGTGGGGGCCGTAAAGCGAAAAAATGCGCCCCCAGGCGGCAGATACTCCAGACTGTTGCGCGTACGCAGCCAGCACGGATTGCGTCGCGTGCTTGCAAACGCCGTACAGGGTTGCCGGAATTGCGGGCGTCGCGTCCTCGCTATACAGCGCGTCGCGCCATTCGTATTCGGCGCAAGTGCCCGCGGCAACCAGACGCTTGCCGCCGATTTTTTCGAAATGCCTGAACAATTCCATGCTGGCCGCAACCCAGCGCAGGTTTTCCGCCGAAGCCCAGTATTTTCCCGGCTCCGCATACCACGCGAGATGCAGCAGGTGGGACGGGCCCACCTGTTCAAGAATGGATTGAATGACCGGAAAATCGAGCAAATCGGCCTTATGCCATATCGCGCCATCCTGATTGCCGGCGCTGCGTGAGCTGACGGCGTGCACTTCATAGCCCTGGGCGATCAGCGCGGGAATACAGTGCCGGCCGATGAATCCGCTTGCTCCGGTGAGCAAAACCCTGCTCACCGCTGAAAGTCCGGGTAGTGCTTGTCGCGATCGGCCATGACGATTGGGTTTGCCGGCCACCTGATTGAAAAGGCCGGGTCGTCCCAGCGCACGCCGCGGCCGCTTGCCGGCACGTAGGTGCCGCTGATCTGGTAATTGACCTCGGTGTCGTCCTCTATCGTCAGGAAGCCGTGTGCGATGCCGGGGGGGATATACAGCGCGCGGTAGTTGCGCGCCGTGAGTTCAACCCCGAACCATTGCGTATAGGTCGGCGACCTGCGTCTAAGGTCGACAATGACGTCAAACAGCGCGCCATGACGGCATGACACGAGTTTGGTTTCGACGTCGGGCTCGGCCTGATAGTGCATGCCGCGCAGGGTGTAGGCCTGACGGTTACTGGAGATGCTGCATTGGCTGAGCGTTGAAACCAAGCCGGCGCGGGAAAGCTCTTCGGAGCACCAGGTCCGCGCAAAAAAACCGCGTTCGTCGCTCTTGCGCTCGATATCAACGACAAAGCTGCCTGCGATAGGCGTCGGGGTGAGAATCAATCAATCACCTGCAACGAGGGAATGGGAATTACGAATCGCCCTCCCCAGTCACGGATATAGCCCGTCTGTGCAACGACTTCATCCTTGATGTTCCAGGGCAGTATCAGGACATAGTCCGGCTTTGTCACTTTCAGTTGCTCTGGCGCATAGACCGGAATCCTGGTCCCGGGCAGGAAGCGCCCCTGTTTTTCCGGGTTGCGATCGACGGTGTAATCAAGAAAGTCCTGCCGGATGCCGCAGTAGTTGAGCAGCGTATTACCCTTGGCAGGCGCGCCGTAACCGGCAACCGATTTGCCGTCACGTTTGGCGCGAATCAGGAATTCGAGCAGGTCGCGTTTTACCACACGTGCCTTGTCGTCAAACTGAAGATATAAATCCAGCTTATCGATGCCAAAGCGGGACTCCTGATCAACCAGGTCGGCGACATTGCGCGTAACGGTCCGGGGTCCGGTGTCCGCGTGCTGGGCCAGCACACGCAATGAACCGCCATGCGTGGGAAGCTGGATGACATCGAACACGGTCATGCCGTGATGCGCCAGCACGCGGCGGGCGGTCAAAAACGAGAAGTAGCAAAAATGCTCGTGATAAATCGTGTCGAACTGGCTTTGCTCGATGAGGCGTTGCAAGTGGGGAAACTCAATCGACAGCACACCCGTAGGCTTCAGCAAGGTGTTCAAGCCCTCGGTGAAATCATTGAGGTCGGGCACATGTGCGAACACATTATTGCAAACGACCATATCCGCCTGCTTGCCGTCTGCGACCAGTTTCTTTGCGAATGCCGCGCCAAAAAAATTCACCACGGTATCGATGCCATCGGCCTGTGCTGCCTGGGCCACGTTGGCGGCCGGTTCCACACCCAACACCGGAATTCCCGCCCGGTGAAAGAACCTCAGCAAATAGCCGTCATTGCTGGCGATCTCGACGACGCGGCTTTGCTGGCCTAGCTTGAAGCGCGAGATTGCGTCCGTCGCAAATGCTTCGCAGTGCTTTAGCCAGGAATCGGAGAACGACGAAAAATAGACGTAGTCGCTGAAGATCTGCTCCGGCGTTTCGAACTGCGGCACCTGGACGAGGAGGCATTGTTCGCAGACATCGGCCTGGAGGGGATAAAAAGGTTCCATGCGGCCCAGATCTGCTTTGCGGATGAAAGCATTCGAAAGGGGACTAAGACCAAGGTCGCAGAAACGACGGTTTAGGGGCTCAGCGCAAAATCGGCAGGTATGCTGATTTGTATTCATTAAGCGGTAGCGGAATTCCGGGAACGGTTGATGAGGTCTTGTAAGGTGAGCCAGATTGCGGCGAGCCCTAGCGCGGCGAGCGGCATTAAAAATCCGTATCGCAGGCGGTGAAGCGCACCCACGTTGGGCACAACGTATGCACATAGGGTGAGAACCGGAAAACAGAATCCGCAGATCATCCAATATTCAATACGTCGCCTCCAACGCCAAGTGGCGAGGGGTAAGCCTAGCAAGAAAAGCGGGTATAGAACCAGCATTTCGATGCCGGAAACTCGTCGCATGGCCGTGCCTCCCGGACTCGATCCCTGGGCAAACCAGTGTTCCGGAAACGGCGCGCCCAACCCAATTTGGAGGGCTCGAGGGAAATACTCGATAACCTGCAGTGCGCTGGTGAATCCGACGTCGGCGTCAATCTTGCTTCCTGCGGTCGCATACGTAGCGCCGCTCCAGCCGTAGCGAGCAATAGCAATACGCATGAAAGTGCGATCCAGCAGGTCTGGAAGGTATCGATTGCGCTCCCAATGTTTTACTACAAGGTGAACGGAATCCGTTGTTGATTGGCCGCTTCGCGGCAATTCGACATTTCCACCCCAAACGCGCTCTGAGGTTGCACTGTTCTGCGGTACAAAAAGGCCTGCGGAAACGGTAAAAGCGATAGTGATTGCAACTGCAGCAATTCGCCCGGTTGATATAATGCCAGCCCACCACCCGCGAAGAAGTGGCGGCGTGATCATAAGCGCGATGATTGTGGTGGCAACTCTTACCAATTCAAGCCCATAAAACCTTGCAATGCCGATGCAAATCAGCCCACTGAACACGATCATGATCGCGATTCCCATATCTTGCGGCCGTGAATTTCGTTTAGCAGCTCGGACCAAGGCAATCAGTCCGAGAAGAACACCCAACATTCCTGCAAAATAGGTACTGTCTTTTTGAATTTGGCTCACCCAGTTCATTGCAGATGGAAAGAAAACGTAAAGTGCACCGCCGGCGAACGCTATGTTCGCCTTTCCACTCAATATCTGAATTAGGCGCATTACAATCACGCCACCCACAGCATGAAATGCTGCGTTGAATGGAATTAACGCCCAGGGCTCTGGGTATATGAATGCGTAAATCGCGCTCGCAAGTCCGGCTCCAGATTGCCCATCCGGCAAAACTTCCCACGCTGACCATCCCTCATCCGTTATGCGTGAAGCCATTCGCGCCGCGATGGAGTGCAGGCTGGGATAATCTCCCCCGGCGAGAAGTCCATGGCCGGCATGAATTCCCGGAAGAACATGGGGTAGAAGGAGAAACTGTATTGTAACGGACGCCAACATGCTGTAGAGCATGAAAACCAGTCCAGCACAGAACAGAGGATGCCGCTGTACGGCTTGAATGCTGCCAGACCAACTCATCCGGGTGAACTCGATAAGACAAAAATGTGAGAGGAATTTCACACCTTCATTTTATCAGTTGTCTTCGCGATGCTCCCTTGTTTTTGGAAGGCATTAAGCCGGCGCCCATCGCCTCACGCAGCTCTCAGGGACGTTCGCGCTTTAGAATGGAACATGCTCCTCGTTCGATCGTCGGTGTTATCCAGAAGATTGAGACAGCCAATGATTCAGAAAATAAAAAACCACATCTTTCATCATCCGTTTCAATCTTTCTTCTGGATGAGTTTTTGCTTTACTGCAGGTGCGGCGCTTTTCATTCAAATCGTATTGCTACCGCACCTTATACCTCGCTTGCACGCTGGCCACGGTTTGCTGGTCGGCGGAGATTGGGTGGGATTTCATGAAATGGCAGTTAGCCAGGCCCAGGCGATATCGCAACATGGTTGGGGAAGATGGAAGTTGCGGCCTGCCGGGCATGCACAAGTCGGGGTCGCGTCAGTTTTCTATACTATTCTTGTCGCGGAACCATGGGTCCTGATACCGCTAAACGCCTGCCTGCATGCCGTGGCAACGGTTTTGCTTGCCCGCATGCTATGGATGATTACCGGACATCGTTCAATATCAATAGTGGCGGCGTTGCCGTTTCTTCTTTATCCGACGTCCGCCGCGTGGTATTCGCAGCTCCACAAAGAAGGCTATTTTATAGCCGGATACTTCTTGTGCCTGTTTGGATGGATGCGCATCGCTCAACTCAGGGGGGCGCACTTGCCTCGTGGCTTCTTGCTCGCGTCCATTCTTGTCATCCTTGCGGGTACATTGACTGTCGGGTTGGTTCGGGATTTTGGCGTGAAGCTAGTCGCCGTAATGGGCTTCTTCTTCGCAGTAATCCTGACTATCAGACTATTGGTAACACACACGAAGACGCTGAACTGGAACACGGCTCTGACGATTCTTCTATTTTTGGCGATCCCGTCGGCCACCAAAGAGTACTCAAGCAACCACTATTTTGATGCGGCACAGATCACATCTCAAATTACGCTACAGCCCTCCGCCGGCTTGCATGATGTGCAATTGGCGCCCCTGTCTTCGATTTGGACCAACTCTCTGGGGCTTCCTGGACAAATTGATGCACAGTTCGCGGCGATTTCACAAATTCGACGCGACTACATTGGCAGTGGCTCCGGACGGGGGGCGACTGCGGTTGATTCTGATGTGCGATTTGCCGATGTCACAGACTTCCTCGAATATCTCCCAAGAGCCATTCAGATAGGGCTGCTTGCTCCGTTTCCCCAGGATTGGGTCGTCGATGGAAGCCTTCCATCTTCGGCAGCGATGCGCAAAGTTACGGGGGCTGAAATGTTGATCGCATACGTGGCGTATTGTTTCATCCCGTATATTCTTTGGCGGCAACGTCGGAATCTGAGTATGTGGATGTTTTTTCAAATCAATATTTTATTCGTGTTGTTATATACTTATACCGTTCCGAATGTGGGAACACTTTACCGAATGCGCTACGGTTTTTTCATGGCGGTGGTCGCATTAGGGGTCGCTGGTGCAGTTTTTGCCGTTCAAGATTTCTTGCTTGCCAAGCGAGCAGATAAATTTAAGTAGGCATAGCATGAAATTTTTTGCGTGACACTGCCCCGACATGTAAAAACGTGTCGTGTGATGGTCTGGCACTGGTTTTAGCTGATGCACAAGATTTATATTTTGTTTCACAGAAACAGATGAATCAAATCTACCCAATAAATATGAAAAACGGGCGCGTTGGATCAATGGAATGATTTGGCTGTTGCGCGCTTTGGCAGTAGCGGGTGTCGGTTTGATATCCCTGGCAGTTTGGGAACAGCCGAGAATGGCCGACGACTGGTACCTTGCGTGGCAGCTCGCGGATGCTGGCTCGCTATACCGTTTCGTATCTGAGCTGTACTTCGGGTGGGGCGGGCGGATACTTCCGTTTGTGCTGGCAGGCCTCGCGCTTTCGAGCGAAGCGGCAACTCACACTTTCAAGCTGTTGACGGTTCCCTGTTTTATGTGGCTGGCAGCGTGCGCCTACTATTTGGCGAACGGAACAGTTCCCCGTATTGGTCGAGACTTCCTACTTGTGGCAGCGGTGCTCTGGTTGGGAGTTCCGGCGGCCAGCGAAACAATAGTTCAAACGACGGGAGCGGCAGCATACATGTGGCCAACTGCGGCCGGCCTAAGCATGCTGTGTTTTTTCCGTTGGGCGCGAGACCGGGCATTCTTGATTGAAACGAACGGGTGCGGATGGCCTGTGAGTGTGGTTAGCTGCTTTGCTGGAATAGTTGTGGGTACCGGCAACGAGCAGCTTGTGGCAGGCATGATCACGGTCTTGGCGGGTTGGGTGTGGATGCTTTGGCGGCGTGGACGGCTCCGCTACCTTGGGTCCGAGGCTTGGTGGGGAGGGCTTGGGTTGATTGTTGGAGCGTTGGTTTTGATCGGAGCGCCTGGCAACTACATTCGGTTGAGCGCACCTGAAGGAGCCGGCGGAATTTTCCCGATGATGATTCAATTTTCGATGTATCTGGGAGGTGCGTATTTTGGATTGGGAACTGGCGATGCGGGGCGGGCCCTTTGGTTGGGGGTGGTTGTAATTGCTCTGAGCGGAGCATTGACCCTTGTAGACGATAGACGTAAGGACGTGGCAATCTGGGTCGCTGCCGGGTTTGCGTCCCTTGTCCCAATGATGCCACTCGTGAGTTTTGCGTCTCCTCGAACAACTTTCCTTACAGCAATTTTCCTGATCATTGCGGTGACTGCGGCTTTCCCGAGAAAGTCTGAAATTGGAGGCGCCACCTTAGGCGCCACCAATTTTTTGCTGGCATTTGCGTTGGCAGCGCTGGTGGCAATTGACGGCTTTGTAGGTTGGGTCGCAAATCGCGCATTGGCAGCGGAGATGACTGCGCGCCTTTCCATTATTCGGACTGCGGCAGCAGCGGGACACAAAACAGTGGCCATACCACAGTTGGCCACTATTCCCTCACGATTGACGGTCATCCTGAATCCGCTACACGATCAGGACTTCGGCACAAAACTGGCAGGGCGCTATGGAATGACACGCGAACGCAACGATGGGTCCCCAGGCGCGCCGCAGCCGCATAGCGTCAATTCCTTGAAATCGTTGAAAAACAGCTTCTCGCGTCGTTAGCGAGCGGCGTGTGCAGCGCTTTGTCAAATCTATGACGACAAGACTCAACTCGGTTCTCGAGCCCCATTCGTGCCATGCCCCCTCTAATGGCGCGATCGGGTTGGTCCCGGCGTGCGTGACTGGGTGATGTCTCCCAATTTTGGTCGCATACCCGGAATGCAAGCATAATGTGAGGGTCAAAATTTGAACGAACGTGATTGGTCATGAAACCCGGGAATAAGCTTACCGCGGAGCAATTTCGTGAAGCGCGCAAGAGGCTGCTTCAAATGCACTTTGATAGCGGTGTCGGGCATATCGGGGGCAATTTGTCGGCCTTGGACGTTTTGTTGATCGTATTCCACGAATATCTTGGCTTTGAAGACAAATTTATTTTGTCGAAAGGGCATGCCGCCGGGGCGCTCTATACAACGTTGTGGAGTATTGGGCGCATAAGCGACGCGGACTTAAGGCTTTTTCATAGAGACAATACTTTGCTGGCGGGTCATCCACCGGCCAAAGGAATTGCGGACATACCGTTTGCGACCGGCAGTTTGGGGCACGGCTTCTCTCTCGCGGCCGGCACGGCGCTTGCCTTTCGGCTGAAGCACAGTAGTGCGCGAGTAATCTGCCTGACCTCGGATGGTGAATGGCAGGAGGGCTCGACATGGGAAGCGCTGATCTTCGCGATTCACCAGCGGCTCTCAAACCTCACGGTGTTTATCGACCACAACAATTTACAGGGATTCGGTTCCACTTCTGATGTGGCTTCCATGTCGCCGCTGTGGGATCGGTTGCGAGGCTTCGATGTTGAACTGTTGGTCATCGATGGTCACGATCCTGATGCGATACGCGACTCCCTCGCACACGATACGCAGCAATTGCGGGTCATAGTCCTGCGCACCATAAAAGGGCGAGGTGTAAGCTTCATGGAAAATCGCATGGAGTGGCATTACCTCCCGCTTTCGGAGGACCAATTTCAGCGAGCTGTTGCTGAAATCGATGCATCATGAGAAAGCAATTATGCGATGCATTGGTGGGGCGGGCAGCCCGGTCGGATATGGTTTTTCTGACGGGCGATCTGGGTTTCATGGCGTTGGAACCCCTGCAGCAGATTCTGGGGCAGCGCTTTATCAACGCCGGGGTGGCCGAACAGAATATGATGTCAGTGGCCGCGGGGCTTGCCGCTCAAGACCTAGATGTCTGGGTATACAGTATCGCGCCGTTTTGTTACGCGCGTCCATTCGAGCAGATTAGGAATGACATTGCTTTTCACGACCTGCCGGTCAAACTGATCGGCAATGGTGGCGGCTACGGGTACGGAGTCATGGGGCCCACCCATCATGCGATAGAGGATTATGGTGTGCTCCTGTCGCTGCCCAATATGTCCGTTTTCATCCCAACATTCGACCAGGATATGGATGCCGTGATAGCTCGCACAGGAGCGTCACGCCACCCTGTTTATCTACGTATGGGGCGTGGCGAACCGCCTAAAGGTTACGCTGTGCCCGTGTACGCGCCATGGCGGCAATTGACCGAGGGTGATGGTCCCGTCGTAATCGTCGTCGGCCCACTGGCGGGTACCTACATTGAAACTTTTGAGCGCATGCCTCAAGAATTCCGTCCCAATCTCTGGGTGGTTGCCGAACTTCCTCTTGAACTTAATCCTTTGCCGACCAATCTGATCGCACAGAGCGAACAGGCTTCTGGACTATGCGTTATCGAGGAGCACGTGCGCCATGGAGGTTTCGCCTCGGACCTGTTGCTGCATTTTGCAGAGAGAGGCATCACGGTTCGCAACTTCCGCCATCTCTATGCTCGTGCGCACCACTTCGATCGATATGGCTCGCAGTCCTATTTGCGCAAAGCTTCGGGGCTCGATGTCGATAGCTTGCTTGTCACGCTTGGGGGTATCTGAGGTGCGCTATGACTGACTTTGACGCCTATATCCGCGCGTTGCGCGGCCCCATTTTGGTTACGGGGGCATCGGGTTTTGTCGGGGCTAATTTGTTCAGGATGCTGGTGCCGTTTCGCGATGATGTCTACGCGGTCGTTCAACGCGACAAAAATTGGCGACTGGCAGGGACCGCCGCAGAACGGGTAATCGCCGTCGATATCAACGATTCCGCCGCGACCAGGAATCTTGTACGCAGCATTGGTCCGCAGACCGTATTCGATTGTGTGGCTTACGGCGGCTATTCGTTTGAGGAGGACGCCGGTCTTATCTATCAGACGAATTTTCAGTCGATCACCAGTTTTGTCCGCCTGCTCGAAGATATCCCATTTTCGGCGTATGTCCATGCGGGCAGTTCGTCCGAATATGGCAACAACTGCGCCGGTCCCTCAGAGGACGGCGTATGCGAACCAAACAGCCACTACGCAGTGTCCAAGCTTGCTGCCGCAAATTTTCTGAATTTCATGGGGAAGCAACGTGGCTTTCCCTGCGTCAACCTTCGTCTCTTTTCAGTGTATGGCCCCCTGGAAGACACGTCACGATTGTTTCCCAATCTGTTGAGGCAGGCGTTGGCGGGGAGACTTCCGCCGTTTGTTGACCCTCGAACATCTCGCGATTTTGTACATGTCGACGACGTATGCGCCGCCTTTATCCTTGCCGCGGCAAAGTTGCATCCAGGTATGTACGGCGAAAGCTTCAACATCGGAACGGGTAAGAAGACCACTATCGCAGAACTTGCCGAAATCACAAGATTTTTGTTCGACGTAAAGGACGAACCCCAGTTCGGGATGATGCGGGGAAGGGCATGGGATCTTCCCGACTGGTACGCTAATCCGCGAAAGGCTTTGGAGCAACTGGACTGGCAACCGCGTATCGGTCTCGAAGAGGGACTGCGGTCAATGGCGAGATGGATTGCGCAGCTATCGGATATCGATATGGTCAAAGCGTCAAAGAAGGATACTGACGCGCGCAAACGAAGTGTTTCTGCGATTGTCGCTTGCTATAAAGACGCTCAGGCAATCCCGATTATGTATCAGCGCCTGACCAATACCTTTTGCAAGCTCGGAATCGATTATGAAATAATTTTTGTTAATGATTGTAGTCCCGACGATAGTGCACGGGTGATCTGCGAGATCAGCAGTAAAGACCCGCGGGTGATAGGAATCTCCCACTCGCGCAATTTTGGCTCACAGATGGCATTCAGAAGCGGCATGGAGCTCTCAACAAAGGACGGCGTGGTTCTGCTTGATGGTGATTTACAGGATCCTCCCGAGCTTATCGAAACGTACTATTACAAGTGGGAGGAGGGATACGACGTGGTCTATGGCCGTCGCGTAAAGCGCGAAATGCCTTGGTATTGGGGGCTGATGTACAAGCTTTTTTACCGTGTTTTTGCGATGTTCAGCTACGTCAAAATGCCTCTCGATGCGGGTGACTTTTCACTGATGGATCGCCGGGTTGTCGGTTGGCTTCTCAACTGTCCCGAGCGCGATCTTTTTGTGCGTGGCCTTCGCGCCTATGTGGGTTTCAGGCAAGTGGGTGTTGACTACATACGGCCGGCCCGTATGTTCGGACATTCGACAAACAGTTTCATCAGGAATATAGATTGGGCGAAAAAGGGCATATTCTCCTTTAGCAACACACCGCTTACGATGCTGACGGTCGCTGGCGTTGTTTCGCTTGGGTTGTCCACGCTGATCGCAGTCACCGTCGCACTTTTGCGGCTGTTCATACCGGACATTGCACCACGTGGCGTCACGACCCTGTTGATAACGATCCTGATGTTCGGTTCGTTCAATATCTTCGCTATCGGTTTGGTGGGGGAGTATGTTGCCAAAATTATGGCGGAGGTCAAGGGTCGCCCCCGCCTGATCCGAAGCGGCCTTATTCGCAACGGCGAACTTACCGAACTCCTGCCGGACGGCAAGGCGCGCTGAACGCCGCATCCTCGGCCCATGCGCTGTTCTAAATCAAGGACTGATTGTGTCTGAAGCGTTCCAGCCTGTTGCGGTCCGACCGCCAGAAGAGAATCGACTGCTTTTCTGGGTGAGGTGCTTGGTCGATCTTCAATTGCTGACCATTTATCGCTTTCTGCGGCGCCCGTTGGGGGCTTGCCGCGGGAGGGTGCTTGATGTTGGGGCGGGCGAGGCGCCTTGGCGAAACCTGATGGCGAGCGGAGTCGAGTACGAGGGTGTAGACGTCGCCTTATCAGGCGAATTTGGAATGCGTCGAAGAGCCGGGATTACCTACTACGACGGCGGAATGCTTCCATATGCCGACGCCAGTTTCAATCATGTGCTTTGTACCGAGGTATTGGAGCATGTCCCCGATTCGGCAGCTTTTATTGCTGATATTTATAGAGTTTTGTTACCCGGCGGGACGTTGATTTTGACGGTACCCTGGTCTGCCCGTCTGCATTATTTGCCGCACGACTATGCGCGATACACCCGCTTTGGTCTGGTGTGCTTGCTCGAACGTATCGGTTTCTCGGACATCACCATTGAAGAGCGTGGCACTGACATATCCGTGATTGCCAACAAATTACTTGTTCTGGAGATGCGCCTCCTGCGCCCCGCTCGGCGGTGGGATGTTCTCTGGACGTGGGGGGCAGCCGCAATTTTGACGCCTTTCACCGTAGCATTTCTTTGCGTCGCACAAATTGCGTTGTTGTCAGGCTCAGGCTCAAAGGATGATCCGCTTGGTTATGGCGTCATTGGCATTAAGGCCTGACCGACAATGAGTGCGCCGAGAGTATGTCCCGTTTGTCACGCGAGCGCCGATAAGGCCAGCTTGTTTCTCGAGAAAAACATCGATATTGCCAAGCTGTCCGGGTTCAGCTTTTCGTCGCGCAAGGAACCCGAATATATGTGCCATCGCCTTGTATTGTGCACTGCTTGCGATCTCGTTTACGTCGATCAACCGCCGGACCAGACTGAACTTGCACACGCCTACCATCTCGCAGAATATGACAGCTCGGAAGAGGCCAATGATGCGGCCCAGTCGTATTTGGCAGCGATTCAACCGACACTTGAATCGCTTGCGCGACGTGAGCGCGCACTGGAAATTGGGACGGGTACCGGCATTTTTCTCGAGCTTCTGGCTCGGGAAGGCTTCACTGACCTAATTGGTGTGGAGCCTTCATCTAATGCAATCGCGGCCGCTCCTGAACATCGGCGGGCGTGGATACGCGAGGGCATGTTCGAGGAAAAAGACTTCTCCCCTAACTCCTTCGATCTCATCTGCTGCTTTATGACCATGGAGCACGTTCGCGATCCTGATGTCGTTGCTCAGGCTGCATTTCGGCTCCTGCGCACCGGAGGAGCGTTCGTTACGGTCACGCATAATTATCGTGGACTGGTCAATCGGATTATGGGTAGACGTTCCCCGATCATTGACATTGAGCACTTGCAATTGTTTTCCGAGAGTAGTGTGCGCTGTCTGTTCGACAGGGCGGGGTTCTCCGGGATTACATCCGGCGCTTTTAGCAATACGTACTCCATTCGCTATTGGGTTCGTTTGCTACCCCTGCCGCGCGTATTGAAATCCGCCCTTTCTGGAGTGTTGGCTGCGCTGGCGCTCGATGACCTGAAGCTAAGCGTAAGCGTAGGGAATCTCATTACAGCCGGGTTTAAGCGTGCCTGACCCGTTTCGTCACAATCGATTCATGCGCTTTCTGGTGGCCGGAGGCCTCAATACAATTTTCGGTTTTGCGGTTTACACTGGCACCATACTTCTCGGTGCCCCGGTGTGGCTTGCACTGCTTGGTGGAATGCTTGCGGGAACAGCCTTCAATTTCATCACCACCGGAGGGTATGTGTTTCGTGAGCTTTCGCGAGCACGTTTTCCGCGCTTTGTTGTTGCTTACCTGTTTGTCTACGCAGTCAACCTTGGTTTGATCGAAATAATTTTGCTCTGGCTAAATGACAAACTGTTATCGCAGGCCGTGGTTACGATACCGATGGCATTGCTCGCTTACTTTGTTATGGCAAGGTTTGTATTTTTTTCCGGACGCTGATCTTCCCCTAGAAACTCGTCTTCCAGGCCTGATGAACAGGCGGCGCCTCACGGCTGGCTACTCCGTGCTGGCTTCGCTGCGACGCAAGGCAACCGCGCACCAGTAGGGTGTCGTTTTCGAAAAGCGGACGTCGGTAAAACCTTCCGCCTGCAGCAATTCGCGAATTTGATCGCGCGAGAACCGCTTTTCAAGTCGGGTGCCGAAGCGGTCAAGCGCATCCGTTCGCATGGTGTAGAGGGATTTGTCGCGGTAATACGCAAGTGGCCATGAAGCGGGCAGCTTGCCGGCTTTTTCCAAGGCCAACGCGAATCTGGCCATTGACCAGTACACCACTAACGCGATCACCTGCGACACAACGAAGCGCAGGGCATGGGGCAACCTGGATATGACGATGCGCAGAAGATTTGAGGCCCGCCAGACCGCCCGAAACCACGCTGGACGGTTGTCGAATGCGTAGTAAAGATAGACGAGAAACGGAGCGTTAGGCTTGAGGGTACGGGCTATTTCGCGTATTGCCGCCCGGTGGTCTGGAACATGATGAATGACGCCAAGCGAGTAGGCGAAATCGAGCGAGGCCGTAGCAAAGGGCAGGCTGCCGACGCTGGCGTGATGAAAAGAAACGTTGTGCCGGTCTGCAAGATTGCGGCGGGCGACTTCCAGTACGGCATCGCTTGCATCCACGACATGCAGGTGATTGCAGCGCGC
>Ga0163155_10002899_pt1 | contig 18850 bp, 11 predicted proteins | sample OliLakLV19SP4G1_FD_148611 | JGI IMG/M metagenome (GOLD analysis project Ga0163155, IMG submission 148611) | Freshwater microbial mat bacterial communities from Lake Vanda, McMurdo Dry Valleys, Antarctica - Oligotrophic Lake LV.19.SP4.G1 | ecosystem: Environmental > Aquatic > Freshwater > Lake >... | reverse complement strand
GCTCCCGAGCGTGGGATGCAGGAGTTTATGGGCACTGCCTCCGCCTTTCAGAACTTCCGGCAGCAGGATGAGCAGATGGCTCAGAGGAACCAAGAACTCAGCCTGCGGGAGAGAAGCTTTGGTCAGCAGCAACAACAATCAGACTTCCAGAATCGGATGGCCCTCGAAGACCAGAAACTTCAGTACGCAACTTTTGGACTCCAACAGGACGCTCATGCTCTGGATCTTCAGTATAAAGGGTACCAACTTGAGAGTGCAAAAAATAATGCAAGACTGTCCACTACTCTTTTAGGAAAGACTCAAGAACAAGATGCCCAATTTATGCCTCTACTTGATGAAGCTGTTAAAGACCCCTATAATGTTGATAAACAGATTGCTGTCCAAAATGCACTAATTACGCTTCCTTATGTGTCTCCCCAACTTCGTTCCAGCGGGACTTCCTTCGTGGGTCAGTTCTCCACCCCGATTGAGAATGATGCTTTTGAGCTTGGTAAAATGAATGCCACCTTAGCAACCCCCCAACCAATTCCAGGCAACATCCAGAATAATCCGAGAGCAATGATTAAGTATAATGCTGGGATGACTACAGGCCGCGGTGCCTACTATCAAGAGTCTCGTAAATTTGGGCAACAGTCACAACTCAAACAAATTAGTGCTAAAAATTCCGGCGGATCCAGAGCAAGCGGAGTAGATGCTCCTTTAATTGATTTAATGCCTACCCCGGATTTGAAAGCTAAAATGGCCACTATCGCGGTTGACCTCAATCGGGCAGAGAGAGCCAAAGAATCAATTCTCAGTAAGAAGGATGCTTACGGGCGTAAGAAGGTTTATGATCAATATGAGCAATCGGTTATTGACTCTGTGGACTCTCTGAAAAAAGAGAGGGATACTTTGATTCAACAATCTCGTATGGCCGCATCCCCTCCAGCATCATCTACCGGGGGTTCCTCCTCAGCGGGGGGTGTTTCATTTAGTCCAACAACGGGAGCTTCGTCTGGGCTTACACCAAACAGAACACAGGTATCCCCCGTAGGTAATGTCACTCCACAATTATCTGATTATTGGGAAGCCTATGATAATATTGAGACCGAAAGTGGGGGTGATGAAGCAACCGCTCAAGCAGCAAGAGATGCCCTGAATAGGGATTGGCAAAATATGACGGGCCAAGAGCCCCCATCTTCCCGCTAGAATCTCATTTTTAAAGTTGCCAAACCTAAGTTCTTTCGGTAAATAAGAAGACACTTTTATGACCAATGATACTTCAAAGCAAGATTTAGCTGGTATTCCATCAAATTCTAATTCTCCCGGTCGATGGGCTGATGTTCCTGAGTTTGCCCCTACACCTACTTACTTAGGAGAGGAAGACCTAACTCAGCCTCCTCCCGAGAATGGTTTTAATTTAACTTCCCCTAACACCACCCCCAATGGAGGAGTGAACGCTAATTTAACCTCCCCCTATGCACCCGATTCTCCCGAGGCGATGGCGGCTCAAGCGGTAAAAGATTCTCCGATGTCTCTGGGTCAGCGATGGGCTCGTGACTTAGTAGCCAAATCCACCCCCTTAGACCCTCTCGAATTACAGGCCCACAAATTGCAAACTCTGGCCAAAAGCAAAGAAACCGGAATCTCCCAAGCTTGGGGTAATTTGGCAAAGCTTTTGAAAGATCCCGCAGCAGCAAAGAAACAATGGGCGCAAGCATTTTCGGATTACCAAAACCAGATTGAGGGAATGATCGCCACTACCATGATTAATGAAGAAACAGCTAAACAGAAAAAAGGACGGGGTTATTCCGATCTTATTAAATATGCAACTCCGTTGGGCTGGGCGTACATGGTCAAGAAAGAATCTCTGGATGTTATCACCGAGGATGTTGGAGGACTTCTGGATTACGCTGGTTTTGATTTTGCTAAAGGGATTAATGAAGCAAGAGGTCTTGAGTTTCCTAAAATTCAAGATAACCCCAATGAGTCGGTGGACGCGGTTAAGGCTCGGGCAGTTCACTCCCAAATTAATACGATGGTTGCGGCATCAGCAATTGGGTGGATGTTCCCCCTACTTACGGGTCGGGATAACACCCAGATACAAGCAGTTCAAGCGGCAGACCAAGCGGCTAAGATGGTGGATGGTTTAAAGAGCCGTGAGGATATTAAGAAGATGCTCACTCAGCAAAATGATTTTGCAGCCAAGCTGGCTGCGGGAGAAAATATTGTTGATCCAAGCAAAACGGGCGGGGTCGGAGGCACCGGATATTCCTATAGTGCTCCTAAATTCCTTGGGGGCTCTGCAAAACGGGGGTGGATCTTTGGTGAAACGAATTTTGATCTTAATCGGGCTCAGGAATTTTTGAATGATCTGACGAGTGACGAGAAGAATGCCACACTCGGACTTGGTTCCTCCGCTTTTCGTAACCTGTTATCCAACTTCGGAGACTCTGCTATCGTGGGTTTCGCCGTCAACAATATAAAACTTAACGACCCAACCGACCCAAAAGAAGTAGCCCAAGCGAATGCTCTGGTTAATGAAATTAACAAAGTGCTGGGCCGTAGTTATGAAGCCTCTTCACTGACGGGGCAGGTTACTGGTTCTGTTGCAGGGTTTTATATCCCCGGCATGATGGCTGTAAAAGTTTTAGGTAAAGCTTCCCATGTGGTTGATGGTGCAGGAAAGATAGTAAAGGTCATTAAGGAGGGGGACGATGTTGCTAAGATACTTAAGGCCGCGGGACCAGCGGCTAAAATTGTACGGACTTCCTCGACATCAACCGAGGCAATCACCTCAATTGCGGTTGGGGCTGATCAATCTTTTAAAGGGCAAACCCGTGACATTGGATGGGCGAGTCGCTTGGCCGATGTGGGTGTTGAAGGGGCTCTCCTCTTTGCCGCAGAGAAGTTTGGTGACAGAGTTGGAGAACATGCTGTACAAAAACTGTTTGGTCATACGGGGGCTAACATTCGAGGGATGAAAGGGGCTCTTGCCAAAGGGATCCTCCCTATTGATGATGCACTTAAAGCCCCCATCACTAAAACAGAAATTGCAACTCGTCTGTTGGTGAACACCTCTGGAACAGGTGTGGGTGAATCCTTTTCAGAGTTCGGTGAAAATGTTATGCGCGGGGACCCCGCATTATCTGATGTCAATGCCACCCTTGCCTCCTCATTTGGGGTTGGTTTAGGAATGTCCCTCTTAGGCGTTCGCGGGGCAGTTATTAATGCTCGGGCTGAGATGTTTTCTCACTACTTTGAAAATGTCATTGAAACTACCCAAGCCGCTTTCGCTAAAATTGATGCTCAACCAGAGGCTACCCAAGCTCAAAAAGACGCAGGGAAATGGGAGTATGTCAGCAAGCTTGGGGACCCCGCTGTCAAGCGTGTTGCTACTGCCTTATTTGACGCCGAATTTCTTAAAGCTAAAGTGGCTGATTCATCCATTCCTGAAACAGCTAAAGCGGCTGCGGATGCTGCGGAGAAAAATTTGGCTGATGTCGTGGATAATATATCTAAAGCACAGGCTGAGAAACAAACATCTATTGATGAAAAAATGATCAAGATTGACAAAGACATTGTTGATCTCGCGGAAGTGACTAAAATTCCACGCGATAAACTTCAAGCCGTCGCCGATGCTGATCTATCTTTGCTTGTTGCTATCGCTGATGAGTCTTATCAAACAGACCCCACTAAAAAAGCCACTCTTGAGAAAATTCTTGGACCTGAAGAAACTTGGACATCCCCAATTGAATCTACCCTTTCAACCACATCGGATAAAGTGGAGGGGAGATCTATTGTTATTCCTCCTTCGATGAAGCTTCAAGTGTTGCCCCCTCCTCCCACGTCAGAAACCCTCGATCAAGGAACCCCCACAAATGAAAACCCAGCCAAGCCCGATAGTAACCAATTGCCCACCCCCGATAGTAACAATGCTAATGAAGTGCCAGTTGCCGCAGAAGTGCCAAAAGCCAAAGTGTTGCCAACCCCCCAAGAAGAGCAAGAAATAGTTGTTACTGGTGAATCCCCTAAGATTAAAGCTCCTATTATTGAAACAGTGAAACAGTATCAGACTTCTTATGATACTGCTCCCGCTTCTCAAAATGAGTCAGATGAAGCTTGGACAGATTATGCTGATCAAGCCATGGATATTGCCTACCGGATGGCTGTCTCTTTTAAAGGGGGTTCATTTACTGATGGTCAGGCTGCTGCATCTCTCATCGAGGCAATGACTACAAAGGAGGAAATTCATAACCATCTATTTCCTGAAAATAACTCTACTACGGTACTTACAGATCTCGATGAAGCAGAAAACACCAAGAAGACGACGAAGAATAATCTTCTTGATGAGGTTAATGGCTTATTAGAAGGCGGTGAAACTCTAGTATCTGCCATCCAATTACTACAGGAAAAGGAGGGGAAAGCCCCCCTGTCACAGAAGAATAGCAACATTGAAGATATGAATGTGAATCTTCCTGAAACTTCAAACGAATGGATGGAAAAAAATATTGAGCCAGCCCGTAAGTTAAATCCTGAACGCACTCATGCGTGGGACAATGGGAAAACTGCCGCTGACTTTGCTCTTTTCTTTGATCTAAATCAAGAGGGGGTTAAAAAACTCCTTGCTACTAATGGGATTGATTTTAGTAAATCCGAAGTATCCCCACTTTCCCCCCGTGAGTTTACTCAAAAATTTTATCATAATCTCCGTGCTACGCTTACAAATAAATATGAGGCAAATATGGGGGCCATTACCATAGATATTATGATTATGTCCATGGAGAATGTGGCTGAAGTTTATGCCCTCAAACCTAACCAAGAAACAGGTAAATATGCAATTCTCTCGCTAACTACAATCCAGAGGACACGGGAATCTAACGTCCTAAGGTCTTTTGCTGCGCGAGTACGAGCAGGGATATTCACAGACTCCCTCGATACTCCCGACCTCATGGGCAATGAGAAGCAGGTGGGCAGCGAGAATCGTTTGGTTCCCGTGAAGTATGAGGACAACGAAACAAATTCTAAACGCGAAGCCTTTATTGCGGCGAAGTTGCCACAATTAGCCTATGACAGCTTTGTTAAAAACTTAATGCCTCAACAAAGGGCAGCCATTGCGGTAATCATTAATAACCATCCGGTCCTCTCCAAATTAATTAACACAGGGAATAGTAATCAAAATGTTGAGGATGCTGTTGCGTCTCTCGCAGCCGCCAGCCCAACTCCATTATCACAACAGGAACTCAATGACTACCGCAGCTACATCTCCCAGCAAATCCGATTCGCCGACACCAAATCAGCCAGCGGACTTCTCCCCATCTTCACACAACACATTGGCAATTTCAGAGATGCTGGAATCACCGAGCAACTTAATGAAGAATTTGAGAGGCTTTACGTACCCCCTCAATATGTACCCGTTCCTAAATCTGACCTCCAACTCGGAGTTCAAGTCACTTCCTCGCAGTCTCAGGAATCTGTTGCTGGACAGGAATCAGTCAATGGGGTTGAAGCTCAAAGCACTCCTGTCACAGATAATCAAACTGAAACTCCCGCTGGAACAGTGGGTGACGTTAGTGCCGGAACTCAAGCTGATCTTGAAAGAAACCCCAACTACGTCCAAGCCCGAAGCATTATAGAGAAAATTATTGAGCTCAAAAAATTTAAGTATTCCAACAATACATCACAGGAATCGGGTATTGCAGGAGTACCACTTGACATCGACGACGGGTTTGAAGGCGACGAATCTTATGAAATTCCAGAGCTCACACAACGCCAGATTGAATTGGTTTATGAAAAATTAGCTAACTTTTATAAAGCTAACGAGGAGCTTATCCTCGATGACCCCCAAGGAGAGTTTCATGAGCTTATTGATACCCTCGTCGCTATTAGCTCTAATGGCCTTGAGGGGACTGATCGAATTGAACCCATATCTGATACAGAAATTACATTTGCTTTAATACAACTTGCCGCAGCAGAATCAACGATCACAGATGAGATGAGAGATTTGATGGATATCCTTGGCTTTGATGATAGCATCACTGCCGTTGACCAACTTAGGGATCTACTCATTCAAAGATTGAAGGATGCAAATAACTTAAAAAAACAAGGAGAACAAAATGAATCGACAACTGATGAAATACGCAGCCAAGCTGGAGAGAGAGGAACCAATAATGACGCTCTCGGAATCAACCAAACTAATAGAGGAAATAACTCATCGCCAACTCTCCCCGGAGAATCGGGACGACCAGTCTCTCAGCAAGCCCAAGCCCCAGCCAAAGCAGACGACAGAATAACCAATAAAGTTTACATCACTTCTGAGCGTCCCGCTGGGATCAATGCCAACGAACTACTCCAAAACTTCCCTGAGTTTGAAAAAGCTTTGGATTCAGAACAACAATTGGATGTGGCAATCGCTGTGAAGCAAATGGCTGTTGGGGATAAAGCGAGCCCCGGTGTGTTTGTGGCCAACGGCCCCGGAACCGGAAAGACTCGTATTGGTTTGGCAGTAGCCAAAGTAGCCGCCTCAAAAGGACAAAAGGTAATCTATGTGACCTCCCGGATCGCCCGAGGGGAACTCAATGGGATTAATCTTGCCAACCAAAATTTCCTCGGAGATGCAGCGGCGGTGGGGGTTCCGGTTACGGCTTATGAGTCAATCAAGCAGTCCAAACGGGCACCCAACCCCGGTGAAGTAATTGTCATGACCTATGACAGCTACCTCGATGCCGAGAGGGTAATTGATAACGACACTGTCCTCATCTTTGATGAAGCTCACAATATCAAAAATGCTTCTGGTGAATGGGGCATTGCGTGGAACAACGCCATAGCCCAAGCCCACTCCATGTTGTTTATGTCGGGCTCCCCACTGGACAATATGGATCACATTGAGTACCTCAAATACTCTGGATTCTTTGAAGCTGATGAGGAGATTAATAAACAAGTAGGGGATAAAGGTTCCCCGGATGCAACCCATAAAGCAAAGCGCGAAGCTCTCCTTAAGAAACTCGGATATATCAAAATTAAATCTTCATGGGTCCCCGATCCCGATTTAGCTCCTTCCGAAATTGAGCGTAGGATCAAAAATCATGTGGCTGTACTGATCAAATCTGGAAGGTATATCACCCGCTCCCTTGACCTCTCCCCAATCAAATTTATTAAGACCTCAGTTCAAAGCGTTGAAGAGATGGGCGTTGATGGAAAAACCATCCTCGTTGATATTCAACAAAAACACACTGAGATTCTCAATTTACTTGGATGGAAAGAAGTAACTGATATTGACGACAATGGAAAACTTCGTACTAATTTACAAAAGAAAGTTTTGAAAGCCCGTAATGTTTCCGCTGAAATACAAGCCCTTAATTATACAGAAGTTTACCGAGCGAAAGCAGCCATCCCCAGTATTATTAAAGCCATTCAAAATGGGGAGCAAGTTGTGGTGTTTACTAATATCACCAATGATGGTGCAATTAACCCGAAGAATGGTGGGCCAAGTATCCCTGTGGCCAGCCCTACATCTGCTCTGGTGGACACACTCAAAACTGAATTAGCCAAAGCGGGATACCCCAACGAGGTGGTTTCAACTTTATTTGGAGACGGTAAATCGGCTAACCCTGATCTTGTGGCAAATTTTAATAATGGGCGTTCTCGTATTTTAATTGCCACCAGAGCCAAAGCTGGTGAAGGATTAAACCTCGATGACAAGGTAGGTAACGCCCCGCGCCATGTGATATTCTTAACTCCGACTCTCTCGGCTGTCCAAGAATACCAGAATATCATGCGTGTCTGGAGGAAAGATTCTAAGAGTGCTCCCACAATTGAGCTCATCGACAGCGGCACCAGCGCAGAAGCATATGCCACAAATCTTTTGGATAGTAAGATGCAGATTCTTGGAGCCAATCTTAACTTTAGCTCTCAAGATGTAAGCCAAGTTCGATTTAACACACAACCAGCGGCGGTAGCCCCAACTCCCGGATATGTCACAAAAGAAATAGTGGATTCAAAGACTGGTAAAAAAGTAAGTTACGTTGTTTCGGAGGAAATTCACACGGCTTCCCAAATTTCTGGAACCCCCGCCTTTTATCTCATGCAGAGTGTTGAAGAGAGACTTGTTAGAGAACTCCCCGAAGGCGCGAGTGTTGTTATCGAATCCTCCACTTATGGGGATCACACTGTTTTCCTTGATCTCGCTCGATGCGATGTGGGTGGGCACGGCGTCTATTACATGGGTATTAATCTCGATCATCTCAATAAGGAGTATTCTAAAATAGTCAAGGGGCGACGCATCTCTCTTAAACTCGAAGCCTCATTCAAGGTAATTGCGAATGAAGAACTCCTCCATATTCTTCTCCATAAACAATTAGGTGATCTAGCCCGAGGTCAATCCACCGATGGTGTCTACATGAGCCTGTACTCGCCTTTTGATAAAGGCATGGATGATAAGACCCGATTGCTCATTGGAAAGGTCTACAATTTGTTAGTTAATCGGCACCTTGATCCAGCCACCCAGACTGAAAAAGCAAGGGAGTGGGCTCAACTTAATCCTGATGCAAGTGTTGGTGGGCTCGATCCTGCCACACTTCATGTAGCCCCCAATACCCTTTTTGAATTACACCGGATGCTCATGCAGTATGCTCTGGGGGGTAACACAGTTGCTCTCATGACTGAAGTCAATCTTGCCAAAAATACTATTACCTCTCCGGCGGATTCAAATGCAGTGATTAATGAAATTGACTCCTTGATGAAAGAAATCATCAGTCAACTTCCTTTTGAGATGCAGGATTTCCTCGGGCAGATGGCGGCTCAGACCCTTCAAGCGGGGGACGCAGTTCAACAGAACCACCCTGATCTGTTTCAGTCAACTCGGGAATGGCTCCGCATATGGACTCAGTTGGTTCGTCCTTCTGATTTAACCACGGATGTTCAAGCGGCTATGGCCTATATTTCATCGGCCCCGGTTGGGGCTCCACCCCTCTACGCTCTCAAATCTCTGGTTGATCCAAAAACTGCCCCAGTCATTTCCTTAACCGGACCTACCCAAATCAAACTGGGAACCAAGCTGTACCATCAAGGGATGATGAATCAGAATGAGCTTGTGGGTGGAGCCTTGAGCGCGGGTACCCATCTCGGAGCCCAAGATTTCATGATCCACTACTTTGAGAATCGTGGTGGGGTCAATGATACAAACTTTATGGTTGAGCGTGTGGCTTCGTTCCCACCGCTCCTCCTCATTGACTCGGATATTAACCGGATGGATCACACTTTCGAGTCCGTTGTGTCCAACCCATCCATTGTCAAGCTCCTCGGTCAAGCCAAGGTGGATGAGATGATCAATCAGTTTATCAAGCAGGACACAAAAATCCGGGATTCTGGAGAAAATTTTGATGTGGCCTCGGTGAATTTGAACAACCGAATGTACATGGCTTTAGATGCAGAGCTCGTGAAACATGGGTACACCGATCTTTATTATGAAACCCAAGGGGAGAGTGCGGTTGCCAATCATCTAAACTTCAATGCTATTATTTCAACCAATCCAAATAACTGGAATATAATTCAGTCAACGTCCACTCAACAATACTTTGCTGACCGGGCGAAACTTAATTTGGGTGCCAAGGGTTTGGTCAATGCAATCTCTGCGGGGGTCTATGAAAAAGCGATCTCTAAATTCAGAGAAACTGTTGCTAATCCCGAGATCAATGCTTTTAGAAAATTCATTGGCACTGAGATTAGAAACATCACTGATCTAGATAAACGCTTGATCCTCTCCGCCCTCGATTCAACTCACACTAAAGGTGAGAAGACGGTGAATCTGGATGAAGTGGGGGATGCTCTTGATACCCTCATTACGAACATCTCAAACTTCATGACAGTACCCACACGGTTTACACTGGGGGCTATTCTCCCTAATTCCTCCTCCGCTTACCAATACGTGGCTACTGTTCAAGGTCCTATCACCTTTACTTATAGTGGACAGATGTCCTTGTCTCGGGTGGACCTCAGATTCTTGGCAGCACGAAGCCTTGTGGAAGAAGCTGTAAATCAAGGAGCCACACATATTATCATTTCTGATGCTAAAGCCTCTCAGGCGATGGCTCTCGCAACCATGTCCTTACCCAAAACAATTAAAGTTGACGGGGTAATGAAAGAGGTATTCCCCTTAAACCATGCGGCGAGGATGTTCATGGCAGGTTCCCAGACGGTCTCTCCTGTCATTGCCCCTAAACTTCCGGTGCCTATCGATTCTAAATCAAATGAAGAGGGAATTCGGAAGATGGTTAAATCCCTTGGGCTGTATGCCCCTGCCAATGCCCACGACGCGGTGAAACAAATCTTGGAAAATGCCGACAAGGTTGGGATGTCAGCGATTCAGAAAGCTGTCTATGACGTTTTGGCCCAGTCGATGGAAGCAAACCTGCGGGATGTCGGAGTCCGGTTCTCTCACGAACCTAATGCAGATTGGGGTGCCTATTATGATCCCAACTCAAATCTTATTCGAGTGAACCTTGCAGCAACCACCAATCCAAAAGCCCTCGCCCAGTTAATCGCTCACGAAGCTGTACACGCTATCCTGAGTAAATGGATTGATACCTACAGCAAAGGAACTCAGGCTCGCGCTGGGATGCCCGTTGAAATGCGGAAAGCAATCTCCGACTTGCATAAGCTCCACCAGCATGTGCTCAAAACTTTGGGAGCCACTGAATCTGGAGTTGAGGCAATTATCAAAAAGGTATCTACAGCCTCCCCCGCTAATGTTTCTGATATTGTTAGTGGATGGTACGGTTTGACCAACCTCGATGAATTTGTCTCGGAGATTCTGACTAATCCAACTTTTCAAAAAGTATTAGCTTCGATCCCTGCTCCAAAAAGTTTTGGAAGTAAGATTAGTTCAATTTGGAACCGGATTGTGGACGCTGTTCGCAGAGCCCTTTCAGCTTCAATTGGCCAAGAGATTCCAGAAGGTTCAGCCCTCGATAAGGGAATCAACTCGGCATTGGCTGCTTTCAGTGCGGCTAAAAAAGTAGGGGTCACCAAAAATGATGTGACTCCTAGTCAAGTCCGTAATTTGCAATATGCAAACAAAGCAATTATCCCCGAAGCAGCTAATGGTGAAATCAAGCAGGAACGTTTGAATACAAGAGCCCTTGAGAAGGGACTCAACTCGGCATTGGCTGCTTTCAGTGCGGCTAAAAAAGTAGGGGTCACCAAAAATGATGTGCCTCCTAGTCAAGTCCGTAATTTGCAAGATGCAAACAAATCAATTATCCCCGAAGCAGCTAACGGCGAAATCAAGCAGGGGCGTTTGAATACAAGAGCCCTTGCCGAAGCTGGGGTTGCCGAACAAATCCGCAGCCAACTTGATCCCGGATATTATGTAGCAACAAACCTCGAAGCTGCTGCACAATTTGGCCATGCTTGGATTGATCAATATAAGGATGCCTCGGGAAAAACAAATGTATATGCAGCCTATGATGCATTTGAAGCGGGGCTGAACCAAGAAGGGGTCACTCAAACTCACCGCACGAGTATTAATCTCGCCCTGTTCAAAAGATTTAATGAAGCGGCCAAACAAAGTAATGATCCTCGATTTAGTTCCATCGCTAATGCCATCTTTAACCGGATGTCTGAGTCGGCTCGGGATAACGGAACTGCAATAGCCCTACTCAAGATGTTTGGGGACATGAGTCCAATCCAGCAGCTTAATCAGATTAGAAATCGTTTCCGTAAATCACTCGATGCGATGGGCACTGCGGCAAACCCCATCCTCATAGGAATTAGTACAGAAGGGGGTAAGGCCACGGAAACAGCCATTGAGAATATTCTCGACTCTGATCCAATGAAGAAACTCATTGACGTGATTGAGAAGAATAAAAACAAGACGGTGACTGAACGTGTTAAACTGGGTGCCCTGATTGCATCTCTTGAAAAATCTGGGATGGATAAGAAGACATTGGATATTTCCAAAAATGTCTTGGTCGCCCTCCAGAAGATGAAGCAAATTATTAACCCAGTCGGAGGGACAAACACATCAGGGCAAGTTGGTATGGCTCAGGGTCCTGTTGATATTGTGGCCGCAGATGCGCTCTTCACCGAAGCTATTTCTGGATTGATTCAAATTGGTATTGATGACAAGTCCACGATGATTGATCTACTCACCAGTGAGGTTGACCAACCCACTGCTGCTTACATCCGTAATAAATTTGAAGCTCTGTATGAGGTTGTCCTCGTAGACCTCACCAACAAAGAAGCGGGGATGAAGAGTGCGACCGGAGAAGAATTACTAGGTGGGCCGGGCAACCCAATATCTCCCGCTGGTAACTTTGATATTCCAACTTCCCCTGAACAAGAAGCGGCTCAGGAGCAGATCATCATCAAATCATTGGCCAACGCAATGATTATGAGGGTGGAATCTTTGGAAAAAACCCCAGCCGCACGGGCTCGGTTTGCCCGAGTTGTTTCAAACTTCCTCCAACTCGCTAGAGAGTCTGGTGGACTGAAACGTAGTCCAGAAATTAAGGCTGCAATCGAAGCCCAGAAAGCTGCTGAAATCAGAGAGGGTTCTCGCAAGACCGGGGCTCAATCAATGCTCATCATGCTGAACACATACCCCGCAATGATGGAAGCTTGGAAGAGGGCTCGTGTGATTGTTGAAAATACTCTTGATGCAGACGGCAAAGCTCAACTAGGCCAGCTGATGGATCCAGTCCTTTCGACTCCTTTTAGTTTGTCTTCTGTTAAAATGGCTATCGAGGATATGTCCTCCCTCCCCGGCGGTGAGTCAATTAAAGTTCGTGATCTGCTTAAAAGAAGTCTCCACGATCAAGCGGTCACCGGACAGAAGCTGGCTGACATTCTCTTGGCACATTCGGATTTGAATGAAGATCAAGTAGCTGAGGCTGCAAAATACATCTTCATTGCTTACCGGAATGTTCTTAAGACTGAACGCCAAAAATATATTAGCTCTCTCATCAAAAGAGTTGAGGCCAAAAAAGACCGCCTACCAAAGAAAGTTAAATCCGCTCTTGAGAAACTGACTGAGTATAACAATTTGGGTGACTTGACCAATCCTGAATTTTATGAAGCCATCAAAGAATCCCTCGGGCTCCCTGCCTTTACCCGTGAAATTTCTAAACAGATCAGTTCCTATATTGAAGAAATTCAGAAACTTCCCGAAGGTCGTATTCGAGATAAGAAAATCAATGAGATGAATAGTTACATCAAACAACGTGTTCCAGAATCTTGGGACTCTTGGTTGGTGAGTTATCAGACAATGAATGTCCTATCGGGTCTCGGAACTCAGGCAATTAACTTTGGCGGAAGTTTCATGCTTGGGGTTTCAGACATCGGTATTTCTACTATGACGGGGGCTGTCACAGGTAAACCTGCAAAAGTTATTGGTGGATTAAAAGCATACGCAGCCCTGATAAAAGCTCTCAATCCAACTCCCACAAAAGATCATGGTTGGTTCGGAGCTGAGGCTTGGGTGGAGATGAAAAATTTATGGGGAGGGGATTTCTCTAACACAGTTGAACTTCTCACCGATCAAATTAGATCGGAGAACCAAATCGAAACCGCTGCAAAAGCCACTCGGGCTGGACTCCCCGTTAAAATCAAAGTACCCCCGTCGCTTACTTGGATGGTTAATAAATTTGGCCCAACTCTCGATATTCCGGCAAAGGTGGCTCGTCCCGCACTCGAAGTGATGTCCTTCGTACAGAAACTCATCGTCTCTTCTGATACCCTCAATAAGACTGGTTTTAAGAGAGCCCGTGAGGTGATGGACGCTTACGCTATGGCTTCTGATGTTCTCGGCAGAACCGCAAGCATGGAAGCCATTGATGCTTATGCTTCCGAAATGCTTGGGCACACCAAAGAAGCCATGGACAAAGCGACGGCCCAGTTGGCCCAAGAAGAATCAGACCAGAAAAAACCATATGACTCTCTTGATAAAATTATCCGGCTCAGAGAGATCATTACTCAGAATCGCCCAGAGGCCGCTCAAGGCATCGACGAACGGGCTGGAGAGTATGGTCGTGTTGTTGGACTAGCCAATGATCCTTATGGACTTGTTGGGGTGGGAGTCAATGCGATTAATTACCTTCCAAATAAGGTCAAAGTAGCGGGGCTGTTCATAAAATTTATCAGGACCGCAGGGAACCTCCTCAATGAAACTCTCAACTTTGTGCCGGGGATTAGTATGAAGCGGTTGATCTACGGTTCCGGTAATCTGATTATTACCTCAGATAGAGCTCGTGCTTCATACGCTAAAGCTGCTCCTACGGGAGTTGACTTCGATATCCAATTGGGAAAAACCATTATTAGCCACGTAGGTACCTTGATGCTTCTTGCCATAATGGAAGCTTTTTCAGACGATGATGATCCCCCTTTTCAAATTAATGTGTGGGGCCCCCCATCACCCGCAGCAAAACAGAAGTTTAAGGAAACAGGTGGTAAACTATTTAGCCTCCAGTTTGGTCGCATGAATGGTGAAGGAAGCCCCACTTATCTTTCATTTGAGGCTGTTCCTCCCGGATTAGCAGGTCTCTTTCTCCCCGTGGGTATCTATTATGAAAATAAAAGGTATGGAAAGAACGCGGATAAAGAATCAGGTACCCCCGCTTCATTTGCTAAAGCCCTCCTCACGACAATATTTGCTGCCCCCGCTATGCTCTTAAATCGTCAGATGCTTTCGGGTATTGCTGACCCTCTAGACATTATCAAGCCCAACAGCATTCAGGGAGATTACTTCTCTGAGAACTGGAACAAGAAGATCGGACGATACGGTGGGCGGATGGCGAGTGGGTTTATTCCTTTTATCCCATGGCTCAAGGATATTAATGTGCTGGTGGATAATAATGCTCGGTATAAAGCAGATGATATGACGGGGGCTTTTCTTGCTGAAATTCCTTTCGTCAAATCGTCTGGGGGTAAACCTGAACTCAATATATTTAGTTCTCCCATCACAACACCATTGATAAACAGACTACCTGTGATCAAACGATTCATCACCGTAGGAACAGGAAAGACGAAGCAAGACGATGAAACCCGTTTCTTATCAATGATGGCTAAAAATAATTACTCACCCAACTTTGGGAATACTACTACCGTTCGAGTCTGGGATGAGAAGCTGGGGGAGGTCATTAAAAAACCGATGACCCCCGACCAGAAATATGAGATCTTTAAAACTACTGGGCCGCTGTTTTTTAAATCCCTCCAAGAGAATGAGAAGGAGTTGAAAGACATTACTGACCCAGCCGAATTCAAGTCAGTTGTATCAAAGATGGCCTCCGCCGCAAGGCAACAAGCACTCAATGAACTAATTGAATCTGGTAAAATCAAATGATTAAAGGAAGCTGCCTTGCTCTTTCCCGAACAAAAAAGGAAGCGTGGTTAAAATTTGCCACACGGGTAATTCAGACCATAAAAGCTTCCGCAAAAACTCGGGGGATTAAATTCCAAATTATGAGGGAAGAGTACCCTGAGGTTTTTAAGATCTTTAAAAAGAAGTGCTACTACTGTGGGGACTCCCCCTCCAGTTCCAGCGATGATCATGTCCGTCGATCCTCAGGGGGAAGGTTCTTCTTTACCTACTCGGGCTTAGATAGGGTAAATTCAAAGAGGGGATATCTCCTTTCTAATGTGGTGCCCTGTTGTAAGAGCTGCAACATAATGAAGCTTGAAAAAAGCCAAAAAGCTTTTTATGCTCATATCAGAAAAATATTAACCCGCCGCAAATTGGCACTACACAAAGATTAGTATGGCATACCTAAGAAGTAGACAGGAGATTCCCAATGGGGGGTGGACCGTTGAAATGTTTGGATTAATTTTTACAGGAGGGAGCTTCAAGGATTTATCCCACAAGGTTTATAAAGCCTCGGATGGATCCAAAACTTTATCTCAAATTTCAGACGATATTGAAATTGAAATGTGCAAAAAAATCCCCCCAGCTTCCTGTACGGAAGTGAGGGGACTTGGTGATGTTGTTGCTTTTCTGGCACAACCACTGGCGGGGGCTCTTGACTCAGTATTGGGAACTAATATCAAGAAGTGCGGCGGGTGCCAGCAGCGGAGGGATTCTCTTAATCGGAATTTTCCTCTGGCTGGGGGAGGATAATATCTTCCTCTTCGACGGCCAAGTCAACCCCCCAGTCATCTTCGGGGAGTTTGAGTACACCACTTACTATTTTTGTTTTGGATAATACCCCCACAGGATGCCCGTGCGTCACATGGAGGTTGAACTTATCGTTGATCAGATCGACCGCTTCTCTTCGGAGACTCCCAATGAGAGCATTCCGAAGTTTGTCAGTATCATATCTTGATTCCAACTCAACGGGTCTGCCCGTCACGGGGTCAAGGATGGCTCGGATGTCCACTTTAATGAGGTTGTCCAAGACAGGAAGGAAGAAAGAGGCTTCAAAGTACATTACTTCTTCACCCCTCCTTTCTTTACTTTTATGGGGGGATCATCAATTCGGACAGCCACACATTTTCCTTTTAACCCACGGGTGACCCGCTCTACCTGATGAAGAGCATGAAATAGGCGGGGATCTTTCTTATTCCTCACCCACTCATTATCTTTATTCAGCCACAATTTCTGCGAATTTTGAAGAATCCACATGCTTTTGAGCCCCCCTCTCTTTTGTTGGACGGGGGAGAACGGTTCGATTATCCCCATCCTTGAAGGGTACGATGAACCCATCTATATTTCCCTGCTTTGTCCGAGCTTTGCCCTTGGCTTTGAGCCCCACAATATGACCGGGGGCATCGAGGAACCTGAGATCAGACACATCCCCATCGAGCACGGGGTATCCCATGAAGGTATCAGGGAGATCGTGGCTAAAGACCGTCGCCACATTTACCCCCCTGTCCATCCACAAGCCAACCCATTTATCCCTTGACGGATCGTCTCCTGAATAGGAGTAGGTCAAATGATAATTGGGGGGGATATTTTTCCTCATGTGTGGCGGGTACTTGGTGTAATCGTAGAACTGAACATCAGGAAATAAATCCATAATGTGAAAACCATCCTCCCAACGAATATCACTCGTGCCATTAAGTCGGACACAAGGGATCATTTTGTCGTCGAGGGTTTTTTCCACAAAACGGGTGATGTCCGTCTTTAGATTTGTGATGAACTCCTGCTGGGCAATAGGACCACCCAAGAACTCGGCGGTCTTTCGGAGCCGCGCCTGTTCTACGTTGCTGAAAGCCCCGCGGCCAGCAGAGTAGAGACAAACCTCTCGGCACCCCGCCGTTGAGAAAGGGCAGATGGTCTTCCCTCCCCCCAAGGTATGGGGAGCAAGGTACAAGATCGCAGTCCTGTATCCAAGCTTCTCTCCCTTGACGGTCTTGGCATCGTTGCCAATTGATAAGAGGGATGACATACTAGGTGGTTACCTCTGCGTGTTCAACCGGGGGGGCGGCTGCTACGACCCGCGTAGGGTAGTAACGAACTGAGTCAAATTTGGTTTTGATCCTAAACTTCTCAGCATACCTCTCATTCTTCTTGAGCTTGTTGAGCTCGCTGACGAGGGCGGCCACATCATAATCTTCCCGTTCGACGGAGGATATGGTAACTCGATACTGATGCCCATTGATCTGGCTAAGTCCTGAGAGAAGGAACTTGGCTTTAAGGAGTTTGGATTCTGCGTCGAGGCGGGATGATTGGGCTCGAATGTCGCCGTAATGGTCCACTTCTTCGACAGTTGGGGTGATGATGGTGCTCATGTATTTTTCTTTCTGTTTGTTAGTATGTTAGTTTATTTGGTTGGTAGATTATTTTTGTGTGGGGGGCATATAATATTTATCCCCCTGTTTGAGGAGACAGCCGGATTCCACTTGAATCTCAAGATATTCTTTATACATCTTATCATATTGCTCGGGGTCCACCTTTTTAAGGGTGGCTGCTACTTCTTTCCCCGGCACGTATGCATAGAATGTAGTCTCAAATCTCTGAGCCAAGTAATTATGAAACCAAAACTCGTGGTCAACTAAAAGGGGTTTACTCGTCGCCATAAATGTTGGGAATCTCCTCATCGGCAGGTAACACAGATATGCTACCTTCTTTAAGCCCAAATGGACCATTAAGGTCATAATTATTGTGCAACTCTTCCCCACTGATTGAATAATTAGGAACCGATGATTCTGTAATTGAGCCAGTCTTTAGGCCAAACTGGTCTCGAACAACATATGATTCTCCTATATAAGGATTTGATTCCTTGGTAATTGATCCGGTCTTCATCCCCACTTCATCCCGCACAATTATTGTTTGGGCATTGAGGAGGGGCGAGATGGTGAATATTAAGAGGATTATATATTTCATATTATTTTTTCCTTTTTATATGCTTGTTTGTTTAATCATTCTTATTGGTTGCACATCATCGGTAAATGATGGCGGGTTGAAGTAAAAACTGGCAATGTTTTCGATGAAGAAATAAAATTCATTTCCTTGGGAATCAAAAACGTGAACCTGTGGTGCAAAATCATCTATTTGATGATGATAAATAATACATGATCCTTCTCGGATGAATGTATATTCTGCAATTGTCCCGTCAGGGAAGGCTAATTTAATTTTCATTGAATCACCTTAATTGCCTTTCCGGTTTTTTTGTCCGTTTCAATTTTGAATTTAACTTTCTGATTGGGTAAATATTTGACCATCAAATACTGTGACCCCCGAATTGATATCACTTGATTAGTCAAGGATATGTTAATATATTTTATGAGGAGGGCTTTCTCTTCTCTGGCTTTATTAAGCTGCCTGTCCGAGAAGGTCCCCACAACAACAAGGGCTACTAACACCCAACCTGCGATTAATACTATTTTCATTTGACTCATAATTTATTTTTCCTTTGTTCAATGTTGGGGTTTGAAAGGG
>Ga0163155_10002880_pt1 | contig 18937 bp, 19 predicted proteins | sample OliLakLV19SP4G1_FD_148611 | JGI IMG/M metagenome (GOLD analysis project Ga0163155, IMG submission 148611) | Freshwater microbial mat bacterial communities from Lake Vanda, McMurdo Dry Valleys, Antarctica - Oligotrophic Lake LV.19.SP4.G1 | ecosystem: Environmental > Aquatic > Freshwater > Lake >... | reverse complement strand
GCCTTCACATCGATCGAGACGCTGTTGAGCAGCGACTGGACGCCGGCCGCGTGCTTCTCCCACGTCGCCTGATTCGAGAACACGAACAGCAGCACAGCGTGCTGATCGTCGCGCACGAGCATCGAGATCATTCGGCCGTGGTCGCCCCTCTCGGCCGAATTGACCCCCAGCGTCGTCATGTAGAACGTGCCGCGGTCTCCGCGGTTGGTGACGAGCACCTTCGACGCAAACGTGACCTTCACGCCTTTCGTGAGCTGGGTCTCCAGCGCCTCCATCTGCTCGTCGGACGTTCCACTCGCGGCCTCCGCTCCGAGCACCAGCACGAGGAGCTCGCCACCCGCCTTGTCCGTGGGCGCGAGGGTGCGCACGCCATCTCTGTCCGCCGCCACCCAGCCAGACGGGACCGAGTACCGCACGCCCTTGAAAACGTCCGCCACAGCCGTCGAAGCGAGCATGGGCAGAACAACGAGCGCCAGCCGGAAGTTCGACATGATGAAGATGATAGCTCCTGAAACGCGGAGAGGGCACTCGAAGCCCCCTGACCACGCCTGCCGCCCAGTATCCGGAGCGCCGCCGAGATCCAGCAGGCGCCCCTGCCTACTCTCCGCGACGTGCGGTACTGGTGCCAGGATGAGCCCCTCGGAAACGTGCTGATCGAGCATGAAGCGCACCAGCACGGAGCGGCCGGGATCGCCGAGCACGTCACCGACCGTGACATGACGCTCCGCCAATCGAGAGCGACACGCCCGCCGGACTTCCTGTGGCCTCCGCGGTATCGTATGCTCTGCCGGTAATTCATTTCGTCCCCAGCCGGTGCCGCCCCGTGCCTGAATCCGCGTCAATGCCACCTGCGGATCGAGTGTTCCCGCCTGTGGCATACGTCGCAGGCACCTTCGTGCTGTACTTCCTCTCGCAATGGCTCTCAATCAGGGCGACGGCGGCCATCGGGCAGAACACCGGGCTCTGGCCGGCGGCGGCCGTTGGCCTCGTCCTGATCCTCGGCGCTCCCAGCGGTACTCGAACAGCCGTCGCTTTGGCCACCCTGCTGGCGAACATTGGCGCGCACCTCGTCTCGCCCGCCCTGTCCGTTTGGCCACTGATTGCCGCCGTCCTGTTTCGACTCGCGGCGGAGTGGGGGGGCGCGCTGTTTATCGCACGCCTGCTTGGTGACCAACTGTCGCTCGAACGTCCAAATTCGTACTTGAAGTTTACGGCGGCGATCTGCTTCGTGGTCACACCGGTCACCTCGCTCGTCTCCGCCGTGGTCTTCTCGTCAGGGTCAACCGCGAATCTGTTCGCCGACTTCGCGCACGGGTATGTGCCCGAAGTGATCATGATGCTGACGCTGGGGCCCACCGTGTGGGTCATGCGTGACGCGGTGGCGCGTGCTGGTCGGACCGACGGCGTGGAACTGGCCAAAGGTGCGGGCACCCTGCTCGTGCTCGCGGCATCGGCCACGCTCGCGGTGTTTCAGCCGTCGGTCGCCGGCATGACGTTTCCCATCAGTCTGGTATTGGTTCCACTGCTGCTCGTGATCGCCTATCGCTTTGGCGTTGGGACGACCGCGTGGGGCGGCATCATCGTCATGGTCGTGCTCGTGGCGTTCACGGCGCGCGGCATCGGTCCGTTTGCGGCGACGCGCGCGCCGGGCCTGCCGCGTTTTGTCAGCGTCGAGTTGTACGTCGGAGCGGTGGCGATACCGATGGTCCTGCTGGCCGCGGTACTCACTGAGCTGCGGGAGTCGTCGGCGCGTTTCCAGTCGTTTCTCGATACCGCCGCGTCGCCGATGCTGGCGGTAGACGTCGGGCGACGGATCGTCGGCTTCAGCCCGGCCGCCGACCAGATGTTTCGCGGGTCGGCCGGGGTCCGATTGCACTTCGGCATGGATCCGCTCGGGCCACGCATCGGCTCGCCGGAGGTCACGCAGCGCCGGGCCAGGGGATGGGAGCGGTCACTGGCGGGCCACGAGGATGTCGCGATCATCGAGCCGGATCCCGACACCCGCATCGAAATGCGCTATCAGCCGATGCGCAATGCGCGGGGCGAGGTCGTGGGCGCGATTGCCACGGCCACGGATCTCCTGCGAAGGGAGCGCGATGAGGCCGAGTCGGCGCGCGTCAATCGGCTCGAAACGATCGGCCGCCTCGCTGGTGGCATCGTGCACGACGTCAACAATCTCATGACGATCGTGCTCGGGCAGGTGTTCACCTTGCGATCAACCGTGGGACACGTCGCCGGCACGGACGCCCCGTTGCGGGAGATCGAGACGACGGTGGAGCGTACGAAACGGCTCACGGCCCAGCTGCTGGCGTTCTCGCGCGCGCAGCCGATGGATCCGATCGTCACGGAACTTCGCGTCGAGGTCGAGCGCACGCTGGACATGCTCCGTCGGGTGCTCGAAGAGCATGTCGTGCTCGACCCGGTCTACGCGTCGGAGAGCTGGCGCATCGCCATCGATCGCGGACAATTCGAGCAACTGCTGCTGAATCTGGTGACCAATGCACGCGACGCCATGCCACGCGGCGGTCGGGTGCGCCTTACGACAGCGTACGTCGCGATCGAGGCTACGGCGCAGGACCTGGCGGCTGGCGAGTACGCCACGCTCGAGATCTGCGACACCGGTACGGGCATGACCGACGAGGAACTCCGCCGCATCTTCGATCCGTTCTACTCCACCAAAGGGGCCCGCGGCTACGGACTCGGGCTCGCGACGGTGCACGCCATCATGCGCCGCGCGGGCGGCGCGGTGACCGTTCGCAGCGCCCCGGGCGAGGGTACGACGTTCTGCCTCTGGTTCCCACGGTCGCACGCGCCACTCACCGTTCCGACGCTCGCGACGGTTCGTGACGACGCGCGCACACTGGGCGCCGGGAAAGTCCTCGTGTGCGAAGACGAGCCGGCCATTCGGCGCATCGTCTCGCGCACGCTTGGCAGCTGCGGCCTTCAGGTCATCGAATGCGCGAGTGCCGACGAGGCCCTGCGCGAACTGCAGCGTCGCGGTGCCGATATCGATCTGGTCATCTCCGATGTCGTGATGCCGGGTATGAGTGGGGTCGAGCTGATGCGCACGGTGCGCCAGCTGCGCCCCGGGATTCCCGTCATGCTCATGACCGGCTACGCCGAAGGTCTCTTCGAGGATGACACAGAAACACAACCAGCGGACGCGGTGTTGGCCAAGCCCTTCCGCGGCGAGGAGTTGTTGGCGCAGGTGCACGAGCTGCTCGGGCGTCGTGCGTAGTGCGTCGTGCGGCGTGCGGAGTGCGTGGCCCCGTCTACGCTCCAGCTTCGATTCGACGACGGTCTCGAACGACGCATTGCGTTGTGCATTGATTTGTCGGACGTGCGCGCTGGTGCTTTCTTCGGGCTGCTGCGCGACGCAGGGCGCGTTGATCAAGTGCGTGGCGATCCCGAGGTCCATACGATCGTCTGGCCAGACGCTGCCGATTGTGTTCCGGCCACGGTGCATGAGTGGCCGACGCTCGAGGCGGCGACCGGGCTCACGACCGGGCTCACGACCGGGCTCACGACTGCTCGGAGAGAGGGAGATCCACAAAGTGCTTCAACTCGCATGCCGGACAGATGCCGTGCGAGAACTCCGCACTGGTGTTAGCCCGAACGTATTGCTCGATGCCGTGCCAATCGCCGACCGCTGAACGAATGTTCTTGCAGTACGCGCAAATCGGAATGATGCCCTGCAGCTTGCGCAGGGCACCGACCGCGCGCTCCCGGGCTTCAATCGCGGCCCGCTCCCGGTCGAGTGACTCAGACATGTCGGACTCGAGTCTTCGTCGGTTGCCGGATACCAATCGGCCCAGGATGGCCGCGAGCACGAGATTGGAGATCGCTGAGAACATGTCGGCGCCCGAGGTGCCGGTATTGTGCCAGAGCATCAACGCTCCGACTCCGATCGTGAGCGTCGCCCAAGGCAGGAGCTGGAACACGATCCGGTTGGGATACACCACGAACAGCGCGAAGGCCAGGAGCGTTTCCGCACGCACCGCATACAAGTTGTCGGGCGGCCGCGCCGCGTGAATGGCGAGGGTAAGCAGCACCACGCCGAGCGTCAGCCCCAGAACCAGCCACTCCAGCGCCCTGCGGGTGGTGATACGGGCGAGCGCGTACAATCCAACCGCCCACATGGCGAAGAGTCCGAGGCGCAGGGAAAACAGCGTCGCGAGGTCCGCGGCGTCCCGGGTCACGATCCAGTCGACGATCGCGAAGGCGACGCTCGGCAGGTAGAGCAGCGTGGTCGCATGCCGCACCAGCCGCCGTTCGCTCTCGAATCGGAGACGAACGAGTTCCGCGTGCGGGTCGTCGTCGATCAGTAGGGGCATCAGAGGTAATTTCGGCTGGCGGCGGTATTTTCGATAGGTTCGGGCGCTCGCGCCTGGCACGCAGCCGCAGGAATGCAGTCGCAAGCACCGAACGCACGCCATGGCGCTCTCGCTCCTGGCTCGGCCGGCCTCTGCAACCGCGACATTTTATGTTTTTGCCTCGGCATTCCGGCGCGGCGGACCGCCTCGCTCATGCGAGCCGTATCGTGCACGGGCCAGATGACGTACGTGCCGTCGGGGCGGAAGCCCCAGTTGGTGACCAGCCGGTGGAGATGCAGATACCCGTTGGCGCCGGAGCCGTTGCTGTGCATCGGCGACGACTCGTGCCAACCCGCGGTACGGCTGTTCGTCAGTGGTCGCAGAAAACGGCTCTACCGCGGATCAACGCCAACCATACACGGGTGGACGAGAGAGCCGCACGTGTGCGCTGCTCCCCGATATGACCGGCTTCACGGTTGCGTTGTCCGCCGTTTCGACCGGCGCGTACACGGTCGAAGTCCTCGTGCGGACTTCGTGGCCGGTGACGTACCCGTACCGACGCGCTCCCCGCCGGGACACGCGACTGGATGGCGCGCAAGCCGCGCCAGCGCGCCCAAGCCTGCCCCGCCCGCGGTCCGCCGGTTCTCCGCGGCGTGCACCACGACGTATACTCGACCAAGCTCGATTGAATTTCCTGTCTCGACCGCCGTCACACGACGATTGCGGCCCCATACCTGGAGTTCGGACCCATGAAGAAGGCACACGGCATCGTCCTCGCATGTGTTCTCGCGGCCGCCGCCGACGGAACGAGCGCCCACGCTCAGGCCACCGCTCCCACTCGGATGATCAGAGAGGTAAAGATTGTCTGTAAGGAGATGGTCATAGCGCCTGGCGCAACCTATCAAACCGACTGGACCTTCGAACATGGGCAGGGCTGGCTCGCCAGAGCGGGCGTCGCGGGCTATCGGATCTACTGCGATTACGGCATGGACAAGGCACAGCCTGCGGCCCGCCCGATATTTCGCATGTTCCGGAATATCCCGTCGGACTATCCGACGTGCGTGGTCGACGCCGGCGGGATGTCCGTCACCTGTACCCCGCCCCCGCGCGAGCTGAAGCCTCAGCGGCTGCCGTGACGTCGACGCCCGCGCGGGTCCCGACGCCCGCGGTGTCGCGACGGAGCAGCACGAACGCGTTCACGAGTGTCGGCGCACCGCTCTCCCGCATCCTCGGCCCACGTTCCGCTGCCGCGAGTCGCGCCGAAACTGCGGACTCGGCGACACTCGATCTCGGGGACGCGACGGCGATCCATGACATCGTACGTGACGTCGATGCCGATCTGACCGAGGCGCCGGAGAGCGTGGAGACGGAAGACGTCATGCCCATGGAGGTCGAGTGACGGCGCTCTATCGGTACGGCGCCATGGCGTGGATCTGGCGCGTGGTCATTGCGGCAGCGCTCATTGGTGGCGGCGGTGTGGCGCTGCTCGCCGTGCAGAGCGCGGACCCCGGGCTGCTGATCTTCACGCTGATCCTGGTCGCGCCGGCGATCTTTTTCGGTGCGGTCTTCGTGGTGCAGGTGGACCGCCACGCGGACACATCGCTCGCGGTGCAGACCCTCATCTTTTGGCGGCGGCGTCTCGACGGCGCTCGGCTTCGCACACCCCGGCTGCGCCAGATGGCTCAAGCCGACTCGCGTCCGATCTATGCCCCGCGCGTGTGGATTCCCGTGCGCGGCTCACTGCCGCTCTACATCGATTTGTTGGGCACCATCGCCGATCGGGGCACCTTCGGTGCAACGTTCGGCATTGCCGCTTCCGCCCTGCCCCCTGCCGCCGTGTCATAAGCAGGCCGTGTGTCCCTTCAGCACGCCGAGGCACACCGAGAGTGTTGACGCGCTCGCGCCCCCCGCGCGCCGGACCGTCGCGTGGGCAGGCTGCGCCGGTGAGAATATGCGGGGTTTCGCGCGCTCGCGGTCTGCGTCACGGAGATTCCGGGGCTCCGTCGAGCGGGCTTCGGCGGCCTCACCACGTCACGCGGCGATGATCCGGTGCGCATCGACGGCCGCTGCAACGCGAACGAGCGCATGGTGGGCGGTGGCGTGATGGGCGAGTCGATGACGATCGTGACGTCGAATGCGCCCGATGGTGCGAACCCCGGTGCGGGCGTCTGGCATCAGATCGCCATGCCGGCCAGCCCGGTCCGGCTCCCTGGTACGTATGGCGTCCAGTCGGTCATTCTCGGTGCGCCGGCGACGGCGGTGGATGGGTGGGAGCTCGTGACGTCGGTACCGGTCTCACTCGGTGCACGCTCGCAGTCCACGCTCTCGACCAGTTGCCCCGCGGGCAAGGTGCTGCTCGCGGCCGGCGTGCTGCAGACATCCAGCAACTACATCGATATCGTCGCCAACACGATGATCCCGACCTCGACTGGCAGCGCGTCCGCCAACATTCAGAACCGCATTACGCTGGGTACCGGCGGAAACGTGACCGCCAGGGTCAGCGCGCGCTGCGCGCTGATGCAGTAGCTGAGCCACGTTCGTGAAGCCAGTGTAGCGGGCACTTGCTCACCGTCCCACTCGACCGAGTGTCAGTCTGTGGCGGCCCAACACGAACGGCATGGTGCGCGAATGCGTGAGCACAATCACCCATCGCGGTCGTTGTGTCCTCAACGGTCCGCGCGCGCGGTGCATCACGGCATCGGGCGCAGGGGCCATGGAGGGCGAACCTTTCACCTCTCGGAGACCCGCTCCATGCATCGCCCTCATTCGCTGGGAGCATTCAGGGCTCTGACCGCGTGAAGAATCGGTAAACACGATTGATCGCATGTCGGGCACATCGTAGACTGGGTGATGCCCAGACTGGATCTGACCCAATCCAGCGGACACCAGGCTTGCCTCGACATTGATTCGGGACGGAGGTGTCAGGAGGACGAAGAAGCGAGCGGTGCCAGCGTCCGCCCTACGGCGATGCGTGTTCGCCGCAAAGTTCAGGGTAGAAACGGTGCGGCAGTTCGAGGCAGGACGGGCGCAGGGCGTGAGCCAGGCGCAGATCGCACGGGAGCTGGACGTGAGCCTGCCGATGCTGCGGTCGTCGGCGCGCGAACTCGCGCGGCAGCGTGAAACAGGGCGGCGCGGCAACGGAGCAGCACGGTGTGAGAAACGAATTCGCCTAATTGCGTCATTCATTGGTCGCTGTCACGTCCCGCCCTCGGCGTGACGCGCATGACCCATGTGCCGTCGACATCTCAGATCCCACAGCGCGCCCACCACCAGCCTCCGCCCCATGAAAGCGCTCAGCATCGCCGCGTAGGTTGTGGTTCCATTGTCCGATGCCCTCTTTCGCAAACGCCGCCATCTGCGCACCGAAACCGGCCGTGAACCGCTCCCCGTTGGTCGCGATGCGACGGTCGGCGATGGATCCGTCCTCCGCAGTAATCGACAGCTGAACTCTCGCGCTGGTGCAGATCCAGGCCTATGGTCTCCCGGATGACTGGCCTCCCGGTGTGCGCGCCGTCGGCAGACGGTGCGCGCGTGGAGAGTGGTGGGGCGATGCGTGTCTCCACGAGACCGCGGAGAACCAGCCACGGCTTCAGACCAACTATCCCGACCGCTCCCTTCCGAACCATCATGCGACCACGCACGCTGCTACCCGTCCTCACTGCCGCCCTCCTCGCCGTGACTTCGGCGGGCGCTCAGGCACCCACCTACACCGTCTCGATCCGGGCCACCGGCATCCTGCCTGGTGAGCGGCATTCGTTCGTTCTTGGATCGCAATTCCTCTTCGTCGGCGTCAACGACACACCGGTCGCCTTCGCGACAGGCCTGCCCGATGGCGCCTCGTACAACGTCATACCGGGGTTTGAGACCAGGTACGGTGAAACGAGGGGGTGCGGGTTGAAGAACAACTACGGCAGAATCAGCGGCGCGAATGTCGTGCTCACCGCGGTGTGTGGCGACCCGCCACCGACGCAGCATAGCGTCTCCGTGCGCATCAACACGATTGGCGTTGGCGAATCCATCACCTTTGCATTGGCCGAGAACGGCTCGACGACACCACCCAGTCTGGTCACCGTGCTCACCGCCGGGACGGTCATGACCTTCCCGGCATCGATCGGGTGGAAGAAAGGATTCAGCGTCTCGATCCTCCCGGGATTTCCGCGTGCCTGCAACCCGACCGGCGCGACTGGGTACATCCAGTCTGACATGTTGATGTCTTTCGATTGCGGTGCGCCGCCAGCGGTCTCGGCGACCCCGCGCGACCCATCACGGTCGATCACGACTCCGATCAGGCCGCTGCTCGTCGGACCCGGGAACCCGACGGTCGCCGGACGAGCGCCCGGCGCTGCGGCGCCGCCAACTGGCACGGTCGCCGTCGCTGGCAGGTTCCACGGCCCTGTCGGGTCACGTGTCGTGCTGCAACTGAATGGGCTCGGCGACCTCCCGCTGACGATCCCGGCCGTCGCCGGAGTGACGGATGTCTACAATACGATCGACTTCGCGTTCGCCACCAGGCGCCCCGCCGGCAGTGCCAATACGGTCGCGATCAAATCGTCGCCATCGGGGCAGCAGTGCCGAGTCTACGACGGGGCGACGGCACCAGCTGGTACGCGGGTGCTGGTCGGATGCGAAACCGTCGTCGACCAGGTCAGCCGCAACAGCGCCGGCACCGTGCGCGCCACGTTTTACGAGAGCTTTGACGTGGTGGTCGGCGGTGCCGGCGAGGCAGTGGGCAGAACCGCGGACGGGTATGGTGAAGGACGGTTCGTCGCCTTCGTCTCGAGAATGGCCGGTCTCGCCGGCTCCACCGGCAAGCACCGGCAGATCTTCTGGCGCGATCGCCTCACCAGCGACACGCGCATGATCAGTACCGGTCCTGGCGGTGTCGAAGGGGACGGCCAGAGTAACGCACCCAGCATCTCCGCCGATGGCTTGCATGTCGCATTCGAATCGGCCGCCACGAATCTCGTCGCCAACGACGCCAATCGTGTTCGCGATGTATTCGTGTGGGACGCAGAGAACCCGCAGACGCTCCGCCGCGCGAGCGTTGGGGCCGGCGGCGCCGAAGCCAACGCCAACAGCTACGAGCCCTCGCTCTCCGGTGACGGGTCGGTGGTTGCCTTCACCACCACCGCCAGCAACCTCACTCCGTCGGTCGAGGGTACCACCACCGCCAATGTCGTGCGGCGCGATCTGTCCGCTGGCACAAATACGCTGCTCACGCGCGGAACGAAGGGCAAAGCGGTCGGTGGCTCGCGACCAGCCATATCCGAAGACGGCAATCGCATCGCCTTCCACACCAACACCGACAACCTCGTCAGCGGTGACGCAAACGGTTTGTGGGACATCTTCGTATACGACCACACCACCGCGCAGGTGAAGCGCGTGAGCCTCACTGCGGGCGGCGGTGAACGCAATCAGGGGCAGGAAAGCGCGAGTCGCATCGTCACGCCAGCGATTTCCGGCGATGGGCGCTTCGTCGCATACAGCACCACCGCCACGAACGTCGTCAGCGGTGACGCCAACGGCATGCAGGACGTGTTCGTGGCCAATCTCGAGACGGGCGGCGTGCAGCGCGCCAGCATCAGCAGCACCGGCACGGAAAGCAACGGGGACAGCCCGATCCTGCAGGGCGAGAAGCTGACGCTCAGCTACGATGGCACCTGGGTCGCCTTCACCTCGAAGGCCACCAACCTCGGTGCGGCTGCCGCGAACGTGATCATCCACAACAACGTGACCGGCGAAACGCGCGCCGTCAGCACCCAGCAGGGCAGCTACATCAGCACGCCGAGTCTGTCGCGCAAGGCAGCCTATGTCGCGTTCGGCGGCGGCACACCGCTCGATCCTCGCGCGACGTCGAGTGGCATGTTCATGCGGTTCCTCGGCATCGCCGATTCGTTCTGGTGGATGCGGCAGTAGCGCACCGCCTGCAGACGGTCTACGACGAGCGCTTGGCGCGCGAGTGCGGCCCGTGGCGCCCCGTCGTGGCGCAGGTCGCCGACACGGTCCTTGCCTGCGGCGTCTTGGAGCATGGCTTCGCCCGCATCCGCTGCGACCGCTGCGACAGCTGCGCGCATGAATATCTGCTCGCGTTCTCGTGCAAATGCCGCTATTTCTGCCCGAGCGGTCACGCCAAACGCCTCGCGATCTGGACGCAGTGGCTGGACACCATCCTGCTCGCGCCCGTGCCGCACCGGCAGGTGGTGCTCACCATCCCCACGCGGCTGCGCGCCTATTGCCTCTATCGACGGCGGCTTCCGGCCTGACGGGACGTTCGTCGGGTGGCCGGTCCACGACACCGCGCGGTTGACGGAGGCGTTCCGCCGCGCCGTCTTGCGGCTGTTCGTGCGCTTGGCCCTCTTCGACGAGAAGCAGGCCGCCGGGATGCTCACGTGGCCGCACTCGGGCTTCCACGGGCACACGGCCGTCTGGGTGTCGGAGGACGACCGGGCCTTGGCCACCCGGCTCGCGCGCTGTTGTGCCCGGAATCCTGTCGCGCTGGAACGGCTCACCGACGATCGCAGTGCGAAGGCGGTGACGTATCGCTCCGACACGTCCGACGGCCCGACGGCGGGCACCGAGACCGTGGACCCCCTCGAGTTCCTGGCCCGGGTGCTGGTCCACATCCCCGACACGGGGCACGTCACGACGCGGTACTATGGCTGGTACGCCAACCGCCCGCGCGGGATGCGCGGTCAGGCCGAGCCGACCGAGGCCAGCCGCCGATGGGCGGCGGTGTTGCAGCAGCTCTTCGAGGTCGACCCCCTCGCGTGCCCGTCCTGCCTCGTCGCCTGCATCACGCAACGGTCCGTGATCGACCAGATCCTCGCGCACCTCCGCCCCCACGCCGCCGCGCGGAGTCCGCCCTCGATCCTGGGACCCTCTGGACCGGGCGCCACGCGACGACCCGCCGCGGCCCACCAAGCCCGCTGAGCCTCACCCCGACGCCCCGCTTACGTGCGGGGGACTTTCGGTGTGCGCGTCAGACCCACCGAGGCGTCCGGTCCCCGCGGCGACCGGACGAACACGGGCAACGCCGTCCAGACGGCCACCGAGGTGCGGCGGCGGGCGGAGATCAGACCGCCGCGCACCCGGCGGCCCTCGCGGGGTCGGCGATCGCGCCGGACGTTCGCCGATCGCTCGACCGAGCCCGATTGAATTTCCTATCCTGCGCGCCTCTTCCGCGCCGGGGAGCTGACGGCGGTGCACATCCCGGCCGAGGCCAAATAAAAATCGCGTGCGCGATCTCGTGTGGTGTCGCTCGACCTTTCAGCGCGAGATTCTCACGGCACGCCACTACGTGCTCAAGTTCCTCGCGCGGCGAGGCCTGCTGTATCGCGAGGGCACGCCGTGGCGGCGACCGCACTACGAATGGTTGCGGCGGCTCGCCCGCGCCGCCTCGCCGCTTGCGGCGGAAGATCGGATCGTCTTCGGTGAATACCTCGCGTTGCTCGAGTACAAACTGAGCCGCCGTGATGAACTCGATCGGCAGATCGCGGCGCTGGCGCTGACGCCGGCGCTGACGCCGGCGCTGACGCCGGCGCTCGCGCCCAAGGTCGCGCGTCTCCAGTGCTTCCGCGGACTCGATATGCACCGCGCGATGGTGCTCGCGACCGAGCTGGCCGATTGGCGGCGCGTTGGGTCGGCGCGGGAATTCATGGACTGTTTCAGGCTCGTTGCACACGCGTGGAAGGCGCAGCATCGAGCGCACAAAGTGTTCCGCCGCTCGAGTGCCGCGCGCCCCCCTCAGGTCGCGGTCGTGGCGGTCGCTCCTCGCGAGGCAGGGGGATCGGGGCCTATTCTCTGTCGATCCCGATTGAAATTCCTATCCCGAGACGATGGAATCTTGGACGGGTGAACGGTGAGCGAGGTGCATCCCCCACCGACCGACCGATGAACGCCGTCCACCCGGGACCCCCCGGTGTAGGGGAGCGGCTTGCCGCGCCCGGCTCCCCGTCATTGCGATGCCCACGCGCCCGGCCCGACATCACCGCGCCCGCAGTCGATCCAACCCGTCAAGGATCAACTCCAACCCGAACGAAAAATCGTGCGTCCCGTCATGCGAGCCATCGGCCACGCGTGCGGTGATCTCGTGCATGTACGGATACTGGTCAGCCGGCAGCATCGGCAGGTAGCTCGCCGCGGCCGAGGCGTATTCCTCGGGGTCAACCGGAAAGTTCTGCAGTTGCAGCGTGAAGCCGTAGATGTGGCTGTCCATCGCATTCCACGCGCGATCGGTCTCGACCAACGACAGCCCGGCCTTGCGTAGCGTGCCGAGCGTGGCGTCGATATAGCGCAGCATGTTCGGCCTGACGTTCGTCCGCGACACCACCAGCATCGGCGCCCAGGGATGTGCCAGCATCACCGCGTGGGCGGAGGTGGCACGCGCCCGCATGGCCGCCTTCCAGTCGCCGCCGGGCGTCGGCAACGTGATCTCGCCGATGATCAGATCCACCATCCCGTCGAGGACATCGTCCTTGCTGGCGACGTGATTGTAGAGCGACATCGCCTCGACCTTGAGCGTCGTCGCGAGCCGGCGCATCGACAGGGCATCGAGGCCCTGCTTGTCGGCGACGCGCACCGCCGCGCGCAGGACGCGCTCCCGGGTGAGCGGGGACCGTCGTGATGTGGGCATGGGAGGGAGATATACCCGACGTACAGTGTACGGCAACCGTCGGCCGCCCTTGCCCCGGAATAACCTTACGCTGTACGTTGCTACTTACAGAGTAAGTCCCACAACTTTTCTTCGTCAGGAATCGCGATGCGCCCGCTTGTTGCCGCCCTTGCCGCCGTACTCACCCTTACCGCCCCGCTCACCGCGCAGGACGCGGCCCTGCCAGCCGACGCCGTCACGCCGACCATCCCGCGCTGGCACCTCGGCCTCGCGGCCGACCTCGCTCGCCCCACCGGCGCATTCGAGCAGCAGGTCTCCAACGCCGGCGGGCTGCAGGCGCACCTGCGCGTCCGCCTCGACCAGTACGGCCTCGTCTCCCTCCGTATGCAGGGCGGCTGGCTCAACTACGGGCACGAAAGCCAGCGCAGCTGTCTCGCGGCCACCCCCGGCTGCCGCGTCGCGGTGAACGTGAACACCGCCAACGGGATCCTCTCCTTCGGCATCGGCCCCGAGTTCGCCTACCCGCTCGGGAGGCTGCGGGCCTATGGTCACGGCCTCGTGGGGATCAGCCGATTCAGCACCCTCTCCGGCATCGGTGGCGGGATCATGCCCGACATCGTCGCCGGTGACGAAAACTTCGGCGACAGCGGCTTCGCCTGGAGCGCCGGCGCCGGACTCCAACTCGCCATCAGTCGGCGAGCCGCGCTGGACCTCGGCGTCGCCTATCAGGGGCATGGTGAACGCGAGTACCTCACCAAGGGCGGCATCACCGACAACGCCGACGGCTCGTTGTCGTTCGACGTCAAGCGTTCCACCGCCAACCTCTTCGCCCTCCGACTCGGCTTCACCACCTCGCTCGGGTGGGGCACACGCAAGCCGAAGTCGTGACGATACCGGTCTACATGCGGGCGGCGGTCTACCGACGGTATGGACCACCGGAGGTGGTGGCCGTCGAGGACGTCCTCACACCACGTCCCGGCCCCAACGACCTCCTGATCCGCGTGCGCGCCACCACGGTCTCGTCCGCCGACTGGCGGCTGCGGAGCTTCTCGATGCCGCGCGGTTTCGGCCGCATCGGGCGGCTCGCCTTTGGCATCAAGGGCCCGCGCAAGCCGATCCTCGGCAGCGAACTCGCCGGTGACGTCGTGGCCATTGGTGCCGCCGTGACGGACTTCGCCGTCGGCGATGCGGTGATCGCCTTCACCGGGACCAGGTTCGGCGCGCACGCCGAGTACTGCCGCATCGCGGCCGACGGGGTGGTGGTGCACAAGCCGAAGCACCTGGGCTATCAGTCGGCCGCCACACTCGCCTTCAGCGGCACCACCGCACTCGACTTCTTTCGCCGCGGTGCACTGCGCAGCGGCCAGCGGGTGCTCATCAACGGCGCCTCCGGGGCCGTCGGCTCGGCGATGCTGCAGGTGGCCGTGGCCGCTGGTGCGGAGGTCACCGCGGTCTGCAGCGGCACCAACGCTGCGCTGATGCGCGACCTCGGCGCCACGCGCGTGGTGGACTACACCACCACCGACTTCGCGACCGAGGGCATGCGCTACGACCTGATTGCAGACACCGTCGGCAACGCGCCGTACCCGCGCGCCCGCCACGCACTCGCGCCACGCGGCACGCTGCTCGCGGTGCTCGCCACACTCCCCGCCATGCTGCGGGCGCCATGGGTGGGCCTCACCACGCAGCATCGCATTGTGGCTGGGCCGGCCGCCGAACGGGTGGACGACCTCCGCACCATCGTCGCCATGGCGGCTGCGGGACGTTTCACGCCGCTGATTGATTGCTCCTACCCGCTCAGCGAGATCGTGGCGGCGCATGCCCGCGTCGAAAGCGGGAGGAAACGGGGGAGTGTGGTGGTGATGGTGAATGGTGAACGGTGAATGAACAGATCCTCGGTGGCGAGGTTGGCGCGCACGATGCGATCGCGGCTGAGTGGCGCGCGTCTGGAGGAGGGCATGCGGGTCACACGACAGGTACTGCCAAGGGACGGCAAGCAGTCGGCCACGCTTGACCGATATCGACTTACGCTGTACGTTTCAACATACACTGTACGTGCGCGGGTTTCCCTCCTCGCACGCACTCCCCATGTGACATTCCCGAGCCGCCCTCGCCGGGCTCGTTTCGTTCGCGGCCCCCCGCCTCCGGGCAGCTCACACCGCACACGGCGGACAGCACTGCGGTGACCAATCCACTACGCATTAAAAAGCATATGCAAATGAAACGTCTGTTGTTCGGCTTGACCTTGATGATGGCAAGCCCACGCCAGGTTACGGCACAATACGCCAAACAGGACAGTACGTATAAGAGGTACTTCGTAGGCAGTACCTTGTTTATGCTGGCGAATCTTGTACCTGACAATAATCCGCCTGAAATGGTGTATCTGAACCTGGGTTATCGCATTACAGGAAAGGATGTAATCTCGGTTGAACTGAAAACGTGGAGATATGGCTGGCCAATTGGCATTCCCTTTGGCAAGTCATTTGAAAAGGAAGGAGAAGGGTTTCCGGGTTATATTCGTGAACACGGAATTTCACTGAATTATCAACGGTTTTTCCGGAAGCGTCTTTTTGCTCAAGTTGACGTGATGCCTGCGTGGCAATCGTTCGTAAACGATCGCGGTGTGAAGATCGACAAGGGCTTTCAATTCTTCAACACGTATTCTGTTGGTTATCACGTGAAACTCTTCAAGGATCGGGTTTTCTTTCAACCTTCGATCGCGATTACTCATCGTCCCTATCAGTCAAGAATGCCTGATTCGTTCAAACAGGTTGACGACAAATGGCCGCGATTCTTTTACGGGCAGCCGGGATTGCATTTTGGGTTCAATTTTTAGCTTCCGGCTCCTCACGCAAAGAGTCCAGCCGGACCACCGTAAGCTTCCCCCTCGAGGGAACAATTGAAGGTTCGACTTCGGGCGAATTGACGTTGGCCCCGAAATGACACAGGTCGAAGCTGGAAACTCAGCGTTTCTGACGTTGGCCCCGAAATGACACAGATCGAAGCTGGAAACTCAGCGTTTCGTTGCGGTCACATGATCCTGAGGGCGGTGCGCAAAGGCCGTCGGCGTCAGGTCACCGAGGGCACTGTGAGGCCGGTGGTCATTGTCGTCTTGCCGCCACGCTTCGATGAGCCGCTTCGCGTGGTCGAGTGAGAGGAACTGATGGACGTTCAGGTATTCGTCGCGCAAGCGGCCGTTGAAGGATTCGATGGGCCTGTTGTCCGTGGGCTTGCCTGGCCGCGTGAAATCGAGTTCCACGCCGCGATAGAACGCCCACGCTTCAACTGCCTTCGAGGTGAACTCCGTGCCGTGATCGACGGTCAGGGACTTCGGCAGTCCGTGCTCGCCGATCTGGTCTTCAAACGCCCCGACGACATGCTACCCCGTGAGGGAAAAACCGACGTCCAGTAATGGACTCTCGCGACTCCACTGATCGACGACGGTGAGCACCCGAAACGCCCGGCCGTCGATCAGCGCATCGTGCACGAAGTCCATGCTCCACCGCTCGCCGCGCCCGGTGGGCACCGGCGCTTACCCGCGATGCAGCGCCATGTGCTTCCGCCACTTCACCCGCATCCGCACCTGCAGCCCTTCCAGCCGATAGAGCCGGCGCACCCGCTTGCGATTGACGTGCCACCCCTCCCGTCGGAGGAGCACGCAGATCCGATGCGCCCCGAACCGTGGGCGCGTGAATGACCAGCTCGCGGATGCGCAGCCGCAACGCCGTCTGGTCGACCGCACGACTGGCTCGGTACCAGGCCGTGCGACGGAAGCCCGCCAGCCGACGCGCGTGCACGATGCTGGCGCCGAATGTGGTATGGAACCACCGCGCCAGCCGGCGCCGCCGTGCCGGCATCACACGTTATTTCGGAGCGCCTCGCTCAGCATGTGCTTGTCGAGCGTCAGGTCAGCCACCACCTGCTTGAGGCGTCGATTCTCCTCCTCGAGCGACCGCAGTTTCCGCGGCTCGCTGACGCCTAGGTGCGCAAAGCGCTTCTTCCAGTCGTATAAGGTCGCGTCGCTGAGCCCGAGCTGCCGGCACACGTCCGCCACGGCCGTCCCACTCTCGGCCTGGGTTAGGGCGTAGGCGATCTGCTCTTCAGTGAACTTCGACTTCTTCATCGATCCAACGCCTTCCTCCGACCGGGGGCGCTGGACCGTCAATGCTACCGCTCAGTCCCCCACTTGCAACCTGCCCAACTATTTCGGGGGGACGTCAGCGCAGGTCGTTTTCCTCGGAGAGATAGCCGATCCGTGACAACACCCCGACCGGGTCGGCGACGGGATCGAGGCCAAAGATGCGCACGATCCGCTCTCCGCCCGCAGCAGACCCAGCATGTGCTTGATGAGCGTCGTCTTGCCCGCTCCGTTCGCGCCCACGAGGCCGTAGACCGCCCCGCGTGGCAGGGAGAAGCTCACCGCCGCCAGGGCCGTCGTGGCACCGAAGCGACGCGTCAGCTCCGTCACGCGGATGACCGGTTCACTCACCCCGGAACCGCCTGTGCGTCGCGTGTGGTAACGACGTCCACGAGCCTGCATGTCTTCGCAATTGACCTGCCCCGCTTGACGACTGCGAAGGCGTAAGGGTGCCCGATCGAGATCGCGGGACGTTCGGTGTCATTGTGTTCTCTCTCCACGCAGGCAGAACGATGATTCGCACTCTCAACGCCATGTCCACTTGTGAGCGGATGAAATCGAAGCGCCGGCGCAGTCCGACGACCGCTCGTCAGCTGGAACGGCACGTGAGGCGTTCCGCTCGATCGGCACACACGCTCCGGCCGTCGGCGTGAGAAAAAATGGCCGCGCCGCCGTCACTGTTGGCGTGGACTCCCGTGGCCTGCCACGCAGATCGTGGCAACCTGCGTACTCTCAGCATATCGTGCATCATGACGACACTCCGCGACTCCGCCGTCCATGGCCGGCGCCACAAATGGCAACCCGCGGCGGTGCTCGTCTGCGCGGCGCTCGCTGCCTGCGAGCCGCCGCCTGGCGCTGGCGTCGAGAGCTGCTCGAAGCGGCCAGGCAGCCTCTTCAATCAGCGGACGTCATGCACGTTCACCATCTCGCCGCTCGATTCGAACGGCTATACCGTGGTCCACGAGAATGCCGACTTCGGCTCGCGGAGCGCATACACGGCGGCGATCGAGGTCGAGGGTTCGCTGCGCGTCAAGCGTGGCAGCGTCTCAATGGAATTGGTGGACGACCGCGGCACTACGCAGCACTTCCGCGCCACCACCGATTCACCGGTGACCTTCACGGCCAGGGTGGCGACCACCATGCGCGGCAGTGTCCGCGGGATACGATTTGCGCTGACGCCGGAGGGCGTGCCTCGCTCCGCCGACAGCGTCGCGCTGGCCTTCGTATATGTGAAATGACCGGTGTGGCCATGGCGTGAGCGCCGCTCGATACCAGCACCATCATGGCGATCTCGCCGCTCGGCTCACTGGCTCCACCCGGTGATGTGCTGCCAACCGCACGAAATGAGACGCGGCGTCAACGTGGCGCGTTGTATTCATTTACCGGACGAGGCGCCGCATCGCGTCTCCGGCGCCGATTGGATGGCCGACTCTCCCTCGCACTCGCCCTCGCGCATGAAGACCATTCTCGCCGCCGCGCTCCTCTGCCTGCAGCCCGCGCTCCTCGCCGCCCAGCCGCCGTCGGCCACGCCAGTGCAATCCGGACTCCTCGGCGTCGAAATGCCTGTGGGCGCCTCGATCAGCGGTAACGGCCTGTATCGATGGGCGGCGCGCGCGTCGCTCAAGATCGACGCCGACAAGGCCGGCATGAAGCTCGGTGATGCACTGGAGGTCCTGCGGATTCCGCTCACGGCACCGCCGCGGGCAGAACTCGTCGCGCTGATCCAGCGCGGCGGCTGGACGCTGACCATGAATCAGTCCAGTCCGACCTGGGGCATAGCCGAGAAGGCCGGCACCACGCTGATCGTGGAGTTCATCGACAGCCGGCGCGATCGGTGGATCTATGTCGCGGCGATTGCCGAGCGTGTGCCTGGAC
>Ga0163155_10002876_pt1 | contig 18947 bp, 16 predicted proteins | sample OliLakLV19SP4G1_FD_148611 | JGI IMG/M metagenome (GOLD analysis project Ga0163155, IMG submission 148611) | Freshwater microbial mat bacterial communities from Lake Vanda, McMurdo Dry Valleys, Antarctica - Oligotrophic Lake LV.19.SP4.G1 | ecosystem: Environmental > Aquatic > Freshwater > Lake >... | reverse complement strand
ACTATATGTTATGTTATGGTTTTGTTGCGCTCGGGCGAAAGGAGAGCTGCGTATACCGCAGCATAGGTTTCTATCCCTGCTTGCAAGGAATAAAACTTGCAGGCGGCGTGGCGAATGGCGGCTTTATCCAGTTGAAGCAAGGACTCAGTGCGGGATACTGACACCTGAATTTGTTCAGGATCTTTGACATCAATTGCGATGCCACAGTCGCTTTGTTCAACAATGTCACCGACATCTCCTACCCCGCTGTTGCAAACCAGTGGAATACCCATGCCCATCAGCTCGCCCATTTTGGTCGGGCTGGAGGCTTGCTTGGAAAACGTAGGGAGGATGAAAAACAGGCCCACGTCAGCACCGCTCAGAAAGCGTGGCATGTCGGCATAAACAACCTTACGGATTACCACATTAGCATCAGGGATATGAAATACTATGGCCTGCTGGCGGATGCGCTCGTGTTCAGCACTCAAAAAAAGAAACACGGCATCCGGGCGATGCTTCAGCAGCTCTGCAAACCATTGCAGCATTTCGTCCAGCATGTACCAGGTACCAACAGAGCCGGAGTACACAACGACCAGGGCTTGTGGGCTGATGCCCAACTCCTCCCGGACTGCCAAGCGAACCGTTGCGCTGTAGTGGTGGTAGTCAAAACGATCCAGGTCTGCGCAACAGGGAATGACGCGAGTTTTAAGTGGATCCAGACCGGGTAAAAGCTGCGTTTCGATGATGCGTTTTCCCGCGTGCGTCAGGCTGATGACGGCTCCTGCCTCGCGCAGAAAGTCGAGCTCCTTTCGCTTGAAATACTGGTAAACGCTGCGGAAAATGGCTTTGGACTGCGGCCATAAGTGGCCATCTACCCGTTCGTCGGCGTAAAAACCGCGCATGTCAAACAGCCAGGGGATGCCAGTGTTGCGGCCCAAGCTGAGGGCTACCCGCGCCGAAATGTAGCTGCGGGCGTGAAGCAACTGAATCGGCTGACTGCTATTCAGCTTTATCGCCGCCCGGTACATACGAACCATGTCGTAGACCGTGGAGAGCACCGGCGGGCTTTTGGTATAGGTCAGCGGGATCCACTGAATGTGCGAGTGGTCCAATAGGGCCTGGATGGTGTTGCGCTGTTGTTCAAAAACCGCGGGCTTTTCGAAACTGATGATGCTGATGCAGTAGCCGTGACGCACCAGGCCTTGCAAGTAGGGAATGACCTGGCTCTGTCCAAGCGGGTCGGTCATGCCATCGTAAGACAGGAAAACAGCGTGCGGAGCAGAATGCTGCACCCTATTCGCTTTTGAGCGATTCAGCCAGAAAATGCTCCACAGTCAGGGCAAGGCCCTGCTTCATGCGGTAGCGGGGCTCGTAGCCGAGCAAGGACGCAGCCTTCTCAATGCTGGCCAAACTATCGCGGATATCGCCTGGACGGGATTCTTTGTGAACGGGTTCAGCGTCCGCGCCCAACAATTGGCGCAGGTGCTCGAACAACTGGAGCACCGTGAATCGCTCGCCTACGGCTACGTTGTACACCTGGCCGAGGGCTTCAAGGTTGTCTGTGGTCAGTGCCAGCATGTTGGCCTGAACTACATTTTCAATGAAGGTGAAGTCGCGGGTTTGGCCGCCATCACCGTCTATCTCTACTGGCTGCCCGTTCAGAATCTTGTCAATGAACTTGGGTATCACGGCAGCATAAGGTCCGTTAGGGTCCTGGCGCGGACCAAACACGTTGAAATAGCGCAGCCCAATGATTTCCTGCCCGTACACCTGGCTAAACACTTGTTGGTACAATTCGCCTGCCAGCTTGCTCACGGCATAGGGCGAAAGGGGTTTGCCGATTTTGGCTTCTGTTTTGGGAAGAGTGGCTTCATCGCCGTACACGGAACTGGACGATGCATAGACCACTCGCTTGACGCGCGCTTGTCGCGCGGCAGTCAATACATTGACGTAACCATCTACATTGATCTGGTTTGTGGTGATGGGATCGGCTACCGAGCGTGGAACCGAACCCAAGGCAGCTTGATGGCTAACCATGTCCACGCCCTCGCAAGCGCGCAGGCAGGTGGCGAAATCGCGCATATCCCCTTCCACAAACTCATAGCGGGAATCATCGCGAAAAAGCTCAACATTGGATCGCAAACCGGTAATCAGGCTGTCCAGTACGCGAACCCGCTTTACCCCGTGTTGGAGCAAATACTCCACCAGGTGGCTCCCGATAAAGCCAGCGCCACCCGTGACCAGGATGGCGGTATCGGAGAGGGGGCTTTGGTGGTAAGGAATAGCGTACTTCAACCAGCAAGAATTGTGGCGCTAAAATAAGGGACGACACTGACAATCAATCAGACAATCAATCAATAGAACCCAATTCGAAAGGAAACTCTAAGCTTAAAACAGATGGCTGGGTGCCCAGGCAATTGAACGGAAGATCAAAAACTACCTAATTTCTCTTTTTTATAAATTTTTCTATACAAATCATACGCATGTCCTAGCAATTTCTCACTGTTGGGATAATCTGTATACCAATGCGGAGGTAAATTAATAATTGACTCAAATTCATCGAGAGAAATTTCCAGCTTTTTTGCTATATAATTTTTTTGTCGCCTTATGCTATCGTCGTTATACGGTGGAGATTTTAACATTTCCAGCGCTTGCTCTCTGGATACCACACCATTGCATATTTGAGATGAAAAAGTTGCCCGCCGATAATCTATACCGAATTTTTGAAACAAATAATAAGACTGAATAAAGCCAGTATAAACTGATTCATAATGTTTGCCTCCATAATAGCGCCACCCCAACTTTTGCTCTAACAACTGAACGGCCTCGTCCTTATTGAAATGTACATAATTTAATATATAAATATTCTTAACTCCTCTAATAAATTTATAATAGGATTCATGCAATAGACCAAACTTAGGGAAGGAAGAAATACGACCAGTCGAAAACTGAGTGATAATACTATTAAAATATCGCAAATCTCTTGCGTTATAGTGCCAATGAGCAGGTAAAATACCCTCGGTTGCAAAGTTGCCACCACTTAGGATAGTTCTAACCCCATACTTGGAAGCTACCTTGTTTAAAGCACCAGGAATAGCCATATCAAAAGGTGTATCTGCTTCGGGAACAGAAGCCTTTAAAAAGGCAAGCTGAATTTGGCGGAACTCTTGCCAATTCAAGACAAAACTTTCATAAGGTATATCCAATATCTGTGATATATTTTTAATATTTAAAACGGCCTCTTCAGAATTCCAGCCATTATCAACGTGAACAGCCAGAACTCTAATCCCATTCTGTTTTGCTATATAAGCAGCGTAGGAACTGTCTACCCCACCACTAAGACCCAATATGCAATCATACTTCCTACCCTTCCCTTTGGCTTTAATTTCAGATACCAGACGCAAAAATTCTGCATCGCTAAGATCACCAGAATACTGATACTTTGATCGAATATTTTTAAAATCAGTACAATGATTACAGATTCCATCTTCATCAAAATGAATCTTTGGATCGGAGGTATCCATAATGCAGCGATTGCATATCCGATATATCGCTGAAACACTCATTAGCCTTAAACAGCTTGATTGAAAAGTACTCGAAACATTGCCTTTTTTCCAGCATCAGGATAGTTCACTAAAACACCTCGGTTGCGATCATTGTATACAAACAGACTTCCCGCGGCAAGGCCATTGACCACTGCGGTGCGAGCTAACTCTTCTAGGTGCTCCATTGAACCCGCGCCACCGAGGCCAATCACTGGGACGGGAACCATTTTTGAAACTTCAGCGATTAATGACACATTATAACCATCCATTACGCCATCGTTATCAATTGATTGGACAATAAGTTCACCAACCCCTAAACTAACCATATGCTTTGCATACTCCAAAGGTGCATATTTGGATTGGTTTTTTCCGTTTAAAGAATAAACACGGTCTCGTTTGGTTAATAATGTTTTTTTAACATCCAAGCAAACACAAATAGTGGAGGCGCCAAACTGATTGCTTGCTTCACGCACAAAATCGGGGTTTTCGAGTGCATATGAGCCTATGACAACTTTTTCAGCTCCTGCTTCAAGAATAGCCCGGATTGATTCTATTGAACGAATACCTCCTCCCACACCAAAGGGCATGTTAGCTTCTTCCGCCACTTTTTTAACAAAATCGAGGGAAATTGAACGCTTTTTCTCACTTGCCTGAATGTCTAGAAACACCAACTCATCTGCTTTCAATTTGTTAAAAATCCTCACAGCATTTATGGGGTCACCAATGTATTTTGGCTTGGAAAAACGTATAGTTTTTACCAAGCCTTGATCTTTTAGAAGTAATACTGGAATGATTCTGGGCCTGTACATTAAATCAGTATAAAATTTTTAAGCAACACATCACCTGCATCATGGCTTTTCTCTGGGTGAAATTGAACTCCGTAGATGTTTTCTCTGCTTACCGCCGACACAAAAGGGTATTCGTAGTTAGTAGTTGATAATACCTGTCCAAAATGAGGTGTCCGTGACGCAATAAGAATGCACAAAATAGAACTCCATGTCTTTACTCAAACCTTTATTCAAGGAAGTTTCCCGGCAAAAGTCCGCAGTATTCCATCCCACCTGCGGGACCTTATACCTCTCTGCGTCGGCTATTTTGAAACGATGAACATCTGCGTCAAACCAGTTTAATCCCTGGACATTCCCCTCCTCACTAAATCGCATCATTATTTGCATGCCAAGACAAATTCCTAAAATTGGAATTTGGTCTGTGATGACCACTTTTTGGAGAGCTTGATCAAACTTATGCTTCTTAATAAATGCCATTGCTGCACCAAAATGACCAACACCAGGCAATACCAATTTTTCAGACCGAATAATTTCATCATATGTTTTTACAACCCTTACCTGTGCTCCTAAAAACTCAAACCTCCGGACAACCGAGTTTATATTGCCCATATTGCAATCCAAAACCGATACAATCATACATTTTAATTTACAATACCTAAGTTCAAAATTGTCACACTTTAATGTAACAGATCGGATAGTAGATTTTACTCTGCTTTTGGCTATCAAAGTTACATGCCAGTATCCCATCAATTCATTTTTTCATGAATAAATATTTAAACGGCCTCAGCTACACTGAACTATAAATTTAATAATTATTGATAATACTAATATAGATAAATACTATTATTTTTTTCAAACAATACATTTATTGTAGATAGTTTCTGTTTCCCTTGTCATCCGGTCCAACGAGTAATGCTGACGCAAACGCGACTCCGCTTGTGCCGTCAGCTTTTGCTGCAAATGGGAGTCTGACAGCAAAAATTGTATTTGCTCAGCCAGGCTTTCCGGTGAAAAAGGCTTGGCCAACAATCCAGTTTCTCCATTCTGAATCAAATCCCGGCAACCAATGGTATCGAAGGCCACCACCGGTTTTTGGGCAAAAAAAGCTTCGAAAATGACCAGCGGCAGCCCTTCTGCATAAGAAGGAACCAGGACCAGATCGGAGGCAAGCATCCAGCGAATTGGGTCTGGATCAAAGCCCTGGAAATGGACATGGTTGGACAGACCCAACTCGTTTGCACGCTGGCGCAGCGCTTCTTGCTCGGGGCCAGAGCCCACCACCACAAGGCGAATACCCGGATAAATGGGCAAAAGTTGCTGCATGGCTTCCAACGCCAATGGCACCCCTTTTCGCTTTATCAGCCTCCCAATGACCGCAATTTGGGGAGTACCCAAACGACAGTTGGGGTCTGGTGCAGGCCTTACCCCCGGAAAATCAAACCCGTGTTCCACCACCGGCCACTTTGCTGCCCCGCGAATGCCTGCTTGTGCATAAAAATCGCGAAGACCAGCGGAACAGGAATAGGTACAGGGCAGAAATCGGCGGGTGGCATTAAATACCTGCCAATAAAGATTGTGTGGAACGCGCTCCGGTTCCAGGACAAAGCGCTCCAAAATGCGCTCCTCGTATCCGTGAACTGTGCTGACCACCGGACAGCGGTTGCCAACCAATGCTCGAATGCAAGCCGCCCAAAAATCTGCGTAAATGAGGTGGGTATGCAGCAAGTCGAAGGGCTTCTGCTGCGCTACGCCGCTGCGGAATTGCCGCCAAAGCCACCAGGGCACCGAAGGATCCAGGTAGGATTGCGTCTTTCGGAAGAAGACGGGGACATTCTGGTCGCGAAATCCCTGCATCCAGAGATCCACTTCTGTGGCGCTACCCTGCGCTCGCGTGTTATGCACTCCCGCGAAGGCAACCTCGTGGCCGCGCTCCTGAAGGGCAGGAAGCAAGCGCAGGAGGTAGTTTTCAGAGCCCCCAATGCCCTGGGCATTTTGGGCAAACAGGATTTTCATGCGCCTAAACTGCCTAATTGAGCACCCGGTAACCCGGCAGTAGGCTGGCTGCCCACTCCCGCTCCGTTAAACGGATTGCTTGTTGCGACAAAACGCCGGCTTTCCAGTTGATCCCACACCAGTTCTGCCTGAATGCACAGCTTTTTAGAAAAGTGAATGTCGGGCAGGGCCTTGTCTAATTCGTCCGGAACGAAAACACTTTGAATGGGCACCGGGGTCAGGTGAAAGCCCCATTGTTGCGAAAGGAAGGCTTGCAAGGCGGCATCTGCTGTTTCCAAATCATCTGTCCGCAGAAGGACAATTTCGGTTGGGTATTGCTCGGCATGGCGAAGCAAAGCCTGGTTGTAGCGGATCCAGGTGCCCAGGTAGCGATTGGCCAGCAATCGGTTAGCCGGATGATGCCAATACGGGAGAAGGACCTTTTTGAGGCCTACGGCTGGTTGCTTTAAATCGCGACGCATTAGCGAATGTACCACGGTATTGTAGGGCCGGTACAAACCCAGCACTCTCAATTGCAACAACCGAGCTCGCCAGAAATCCAGGAAGAGGCTGGTACGCGGATCTTTCCACCCCCACTGTGGGCGTCCACCGCGCTCGCGCAAAAGGCTGTAAGCTTCCCGGGTTTCCTGTGCCGATACGTTCAATTCACGCTCGGGTGGAATGACAAAATCAACACCCTGTCTGGCCAGGATTTGCTTGTGAAACCCTACAAACACAAGGTCTTCAAAGTGACCGCGGGGATTGCCGTAGGTGGCTTCGAAATACTCATCGCCCAGATCCATCCCACAACGCTCCAGCCAACTGGCCGCCAGCGAGGTGCCGGAGCGGTGCATGCCGGTGATGGCTAAAATGCGTTGTGGAGGGGTCATTCCGTCTGGGTGAAATCTGGGTGAAAAGGAGATGCGCTTGGCAGCTCTGCGGGATTTAAGGTAAGGATTTGCTGGATCAGGCAGAGGACCGTTGCTGCATCGCACTGTTAAGAACCGTCAGGTAATGGTCGCGCTGCGACAATACGGAGTACCGATCCAGCACCGTCTGCCTGCCTGCCTGCCCTAACCGTTGGCGAAGTTCCTCCGATTCAACCAGTTGAGAAAGCTTTTGGAACCATTCTTCGTCAGTGTTGGCTAAATAACCGTTTTGGCCGTCCTGAATGATCTCCAGATTCACCCCCACCCTGGACATGACCGCAGGAATGCCGCAAGCCATGTATTGCAGCCCCTTAAATCCGCACTTTCCGCGTGTCCAGGGGTCATCTGGAAGAGGCATGATGCCAATGTCCAGTTGATTCAGGTCCTCAATTTCGCTCTCCAAGCGCCAGGGATCGCCTTGTAAGCTGAGCTCCGAGTTGTGGTAATGCGGGTCGCCGATGAGCTTGAAGCGGATTTTACCGCCAAATCTTTTCTTCAACTTCACCATTAAGGGCGTAAAGGCGTGAAAATAGGGCACCGTGGTTAGGCTGCCTGTCCAGCCAATGCAGACCGGCTCCCCTCCCATTTTTTTTCGGGCCAAGGGGCGGTGGTAATCCGTGTCAATGGTGGTGGGGATGATCGAAATGCGCGGGTTGTACTGCCGTGCATAGTCCGCTAAATAGGCATTCCCGGCGATAACCTCGTGCGAGGCCTCGATGATTTCGCCCGTTTTCCGTGCTGATTTAAGCCACCCAAACCCGCGGTTCTGCCGGGAAACATCTGCGAGCCAAATGGCGTCGTCAAAGTCAAAAATGAGCGCTGAGCGTCGGGCCATTTGCCGCTCAAACCAACTGCTCCCTAGCATAAAGGCCTCGCGCTGGACAAAATTAATGTCCGGCGCCGCCTGAAAAGACTCGCGCCAGCGCTTTGCTGTGGCATTGAGCACAATTCCCGCCTTGGCCGCCCAATGACCAGGACGGTAGTAAACCCGATCCTGCTCCTGGTTTAACAAATACGAAAACTCCAGCGAGAAGCCCTGCAGCTTGAAGTAGTCCAAATACTGCTCGTAACGGAATCGCTGGGAAGGAGACCGATCTGGTCGGTGGATGGTTTGAAAACGCAGCGTAGGCATGGGCTTCCGTTCATTAGATCATACCCTGCTAAGAACCCGACGCATCGGTCTGATCCTTTTGGGCATTTTCAGCCGCTAAGGCAGCGCTGTGTTTGCGATGCCCGGCCTGGTAGACTACCTGAACGAGTACAAAGAAAACAATATAACCGATCACTACTTGTATCGTTTGACCATAGGTCCAAGTATCCTGTTGCGTGTAAATCCAGTACCCAACCCCCATTCCCACAAGGGAAACTGCGCTAAATATGCTGCTCACTCCCCAGTCAGGAACTCCTAGAAAGGCAAGTTGATGAGTGGTGTGGTCTTTACCCCCAACAAACGGGGACTGCCCGCGGGCAATGCGGCGTATGAATACGGTGGTGGTATCGGTGATCGGCAACAAAAATGCCATTAGGGGAATGAGAAACTGTTTGATCTGCACAAGCTCCGAAGTCTCGTCTCGATTGTTCCAAAAAAGCAGGATGGCAACCGTGGCCATAAAAACACCTAAAAACATGCTGCCCGTATCTCCCATGTACATGCTGGAAGGATTCCAGTTGTACCAAAGGAACCCAACCAATGCCGCCAGAATGCCATAAAACACAAACGTATAAGCGGGCTCGCCCGCGCCTGCAAAAGTGAAAACCAATGCACCCAGCAAAGTGGACGCACTGACGGAAGCGGTAATGCCGTCCATATTATCCAGCATGTTTAGTGAGTTCATCATTCCCACAACCCACATGGTGGTAAACAAGTAATTTACTACTGGGATACCCGAAATAGTAATATAGACTCCGCCAGCGATCAACAGCGCAGCACAGCCCAATTGCCCCAGAAACTTCAGCATGGGGCGGGTGTTGTAGGTATCATCAGCAAGCCCGATGAAAAACCCCAGTGTGCACGCCGCAAAGATGCCCATGAGCTTGCGGTTCAGGAGATCGACTCCCTCAATTGGCAATAAGCCAATAGCCGTAAACGAAAGCAGAAACATGATGTAAAACCCGAGTCCGCCGAGCGATGGCTTGGTCTGACTGGTCCAGCGAACCATGTTGAGTTCATCCAAATTGCGAACGCCAAGCGTGCGAATAAAGCGGAGCAGAAGACCATAGATGGCCAAGCTGAAGAGGACGGCGCCGGAGAAGAAAAGTACGTAATAGAGGCTGCTGCTCATTTCTGATTGCGTTTCCATTTGGCGGCAAAGATGCGGCGGTACCAAGGCATTGGGTGTGCCGCATCGGAGTAGTAGCCGTAGCCGTATCGGCTGGCGCGGTCTTTGTAACCATAGCCATACCCATAGCCATAGCCGTAACCAAGCCCGTAACCACCCGCTCCATAACCGCCCGTACCCATTCCAGCATCGTTAAGGATAATGGACAAATTTCGGGTCTTGCCGTCCACAACGATGTCATTGATGTTCTTAAGGAATGTTCTTGCAGAATAATTAGCGCGTACCACATAAATGGGAATGTCCACCTTTTTCATGATGTCCAAGGCATCACTTACCAGCCCCACCGGTGGCGTGTCAATGAGCACCATGTCATAGTGGGTCTTGAGCCAAGCAATCAGGTCATCGGCCTGTTTGGAGGCAATGAGCTCAGAAGGGTTAGGCGGAATGGGGCCTGAAGGGATCATGTGTAGCCCTGCATGCTCGGACTGGTGGATGACTTCTTCGACGGTACAAGCTCCGATCAGAACATTGCTGATGCCCTTTTGATTGGATACGTTGAACGCCCTGTGCAGTTTGGGTTTGCGCAGGTCAAAATCGATGATGATGACCCTTTTGTTCAATAGCGACTCCACCAGACCCAGGTTGGCAATAATAAAGGTCTTGCCCTCTCCGGATATAGTGGAGGTAATGGCCAGCGTAGGTGATGCTTTGCCCTGGCGGAGGAATTCCAGATTGGTGCGCAGAGAGCGAAAGGCTTCAGAAATGAGCGATTTGGGGTGGTTGGTAATAACCAGGGCAGGATTCTCCAGGGTATCCGGATAGCGGGGCACCACGCCAAGTATGTCCGCCGAGGTATATTTTTCCAAGTCCCGCAAACTGGTGATGGTGTTGTGGAACATGTAGCGAAAAATGACCAAGCCAATGCCTAGGAACAAGCCAAAAGCGACCGCCGCCATCTGAATTAGCGAGTGTTGGGTACTGACCAGGTTGGCGTTTACAGCTTGTTCCAATAAGACATAATCCGACACCATGCTCGCTTTGGCAATTTCAAATTCCGATTGGCGGGTCAGCAGAAGCAGATAGAAGTTTTCGCGGATGTTGGTGAGTCGGGACAAGCGCAGGTATTCGGCCTCTTTACCGGGCAATTCGCTGTACTTGGCGTCGTTTCGATCCAACAAATCCTGAATGTAGCGCTGGCTGATGGCCAACTTGGACCGCGCGCTGGTCAGGCCTTTGCGAAAATCTTCGGTCACCAACCGAATCTGCTCATCTTTGAGCCGCACCCGTGGGTCAACCAGCGTGACGCTGACCAATAAGTCGGCCCGCTCTTCCTGCAGTTGTTGAATGGTATTGACGTAGGCGCTGAAGTCAATGAACTCTGAACTGGGCGGAAAAATGGTGGCCAGGTTGTAGCTGGTGTCTATGAGGTAGGCCTCCAGCCAATCCAAGGTGGATTGCTCCAACGTCAGTTCCAATTGCCTGCCTTCGAGGGTTTGGTATTGACCACGCAGGTAGGTCTCCTCGGCCAGTGGGGTGGTGAGCTTGTTGGCCTCTTTAAAGGTGCGGAGTGCGTTTTCCTGCAGGAAGAGGTCAGCACGCACCGAATCAATTTGTTGATCCAGAAATTGAATGACAAGCGAAGCGCTTTCGGACTTGACTTTGTAATCGTTGGCCACGATTGCCCGGGCCATTGCATTGACCACGTCTTTGGCCATTTGCTCGTGCTGGCTTTTGTAAGCCACCACCATCTTATTCGCGTCCGGGTTGGCAATGGCAATGGTGATGGACCCGGAGATATCCCGTGCCACGCGGGCTCGGTTGTTAAAGCGGAAGTACACGTTGTCTTCAGAAAGGTCGACGCTGCCGGGGTTGCGCTCTTGTACCTCAATATTGAAATGAGGCGTATGAAAGCTCTTACCAAAGCTTTGCGTGAAGGTGTACGCTTTGCCGAGCACCGAATAGGTGAGCGTGTATTGCTGGCTATCGCGTGCTTTGAGGTAAATGGGCTGGTCAAGCACTGCGGAATCCAAGATCTGGTGCTGGATAATTAAGGGCTCGTTGCCGTAAAAGGACCCGACCAGGAGTTGGCCCTTCATGAACACGCTCACGTCAAGGGGCAGGTGGCGAACGGCCCATTGGATAAAGCGACTGGAGCGCATCAGCTCAATCTCCTGGTTGACCACCTCGTCGTTATCTCGCTTAAGCAGCATGTCAATGTCAATCAGGTTGGGCGATTCAATGCTCTTGAGGAAAAGCGTTGACGTGGCCTGGTATTGTGGCAACTGGTAGCGGAGGTAGAGCAGAGTTACCGCGAAGAAGGACCCAACCGCAAAAAGCACAATCCAAATCAGGTTGATGCGCAGGATGTAGAGAAATAGGCCCAAGTTGAAGTCCTCGCCAAAGAGGGCTTCAATAGGGCTTTGAAAGCCAGTCTTGCGCTGTTTTAACTCGGGTTCCATGGCGGGCAGGACTACCTATTGATTAAATACGCGAATTAGAACTAGGATGCTGGCAACAGATGTGAATAGACCCAAAAGTCCTGCAATTTGGTTGAGGAAGGTGGTTTGGAAGAGGGGGTCGATGTAAATGATATCCCGGTGGCGAATGTACACATCAGTCTGGTTGAGGTCCTGGATGCTGCGCAAGTTGATCTGGGTGATGGCATAGTCGCCGTTTGGACCCTGCCGCACCAACTTGATGCAGTAAGCCTTGCCGGTGGCCGGTATACCCCCGGCAAGGGCCAACACTTCAATTAAGGTGGCGTTCTCTGAGCCCAAGGGAACTACTAGGCCTTGGCCGACAGCACCGACGTTACCTCCACCCCCGCCAGCTCCAAACACAAAAGCGCGTCGGTTGAGCACCCTGACCTGCGCAAAGGGTTCCCGAAAATAGGTCTTAAAGGCTTGCTCTATGCGCTCTTCTGCCTGACGAATGTTCAGGTTTTGAACGCGCAAGGTGTCCACAAAGGGCAGGCGGATGTAGCCCTGCAAATCTAACTCAAAGGTGTTTTCCTGGCCACGAAAGCCCCCGGTAGGGGATTCCAGGCCGGGGGTCAACATAGTGTAGCCATCGTTAGTCAGGACCGTGACGGTGAGTTCGTCGCCCGGGCCCAGAATAATTTGCTGAGGCAGACTATCGGTTATGGCTGTAAATTCGTAGCCTGAGGGAGTCAGGAACATTCGGTTAGGGTTCCAAACCCGGCAGGAACTGCCCAATAAAGGTATGAGAACTACAAATGCAAGAAGCTTTGAGATGGTAGGCATGCCCATATTCGTCACCAGCAAAAGTAGCCTATTCAATTGAGTCCGTTGATGTTACCGGCTTCCCATTCTTTTGCTGTCATTACCTAGCGCATGATGGCCCAAGCTTCTGTGTTGCTCACGATTGTAAACGACCGTTGGCGCAACCCCTTGGACATCATCCAAGGCATTTCGCTTGTAGACTTGTTTAGTATTCCCCTTTACATCACGGCCTTGTTGTTCTTTGCCTTCATTGTTAAAAGCCGGTACTATGCGCATACCCGAAAAGGAACCATCCTGCTAACAGCCGTCTCGGTCAAATTGCTGGCGGCTGTAGGCTTTGCCGCAGTATACGTGTATGTGTACAACGGCTACGGCGATACCTTCTTCTATTACGAAGGCTCCGTGGCAGTGCAGGATGCTTGGTACCATTCACCCTTAATGGGCCTAAAAGTGATCACCCAAGCCCCCAAAACCTTCGTGCCAGAAACCATCGCCTACACGTCACGCATTCCCGGCTTTGGGCGGGGTGATGCAGAGATCGTGGCTACCTGTAAGATTGTGGGCACCCTCATGATCTTCAGTTTTCAATCCTTTTGGTTGAGCACCATTCTGGTATGCTTTGTCAGTTTTTCCGGCGTTTGGAAGCTGTTTCGCTTCTTTGCAGACCAGTACCCCGATTTAGAAAACAAAGCCGCCTGGGCTGTTTTTTTCCTTCCGTCGGTCTTATTTTGGGGTTCCGGATTGTTGAAGGATACCCTCTGCTATGGAGCCTTAGGATGGATCACCTGGAGTGTTTACCAAATTTTTGCTCGGCGACAAAGCGTCGTAAGCCATGTTATAATCATTGCCCTGGCCTCTGCCCTTATCCTTAGTCTCAAAGCTTATATCTTATATGCCTTTATACCTGCGGTAGCGATTTACCTCATCATTTTATTCAACCCAAACAATGAAGGCATTCTGCTGAAATACACCTTGATTCCATTCATTGTGGTCATTATGTTCGGCGGAGTGTTTCTTGGCATGCAGGGTATTAGCCAAAGCTCGGAAAAGTATGCCTTTGACAACATTGAGACCAAAGTACATGGTTTTCACAGTGATCACGGAAACGCGAAAACACACCAAGATGCCTCTATCTACACACTGGGTGAAGTAGATTACAGTACAGCCGGTTATCTAAAGAAATTGCCTGCAGCATTAAACGTAACCTATTTTAGACCCTATATATGGGAAGCTCGTGAACCGTTGCAACTGCTTTCTGCTGTGGAGAGTTTGGTGTTTCTTTTTTTGTTCGTCAGGGTTGTGTTTCGAGTTGGCCCTTTCAACTTTCTTAAGTTGATGTGGAGTGACCCAGTGCCTGGGCTTTGTGCGGTTTTTGCGCTGTTGTTTGGTTTTGCCGTGGGCTTTACTGCCTACAACTTTGGTGCTTTGGTGCGGTTTAAAATCCAAGCCTTGCCCTATTTTTTAATGATGCTGCATACAATAAATTATAACTATTTAAAACTGAAACAAAAAGTAGAATTATCGTAAGTATTTAGAATTATTATTAATCAGTGTACATTTTAAAATATTGAATATACGCTACTGCGATAATGGACCCCAATAATATACAGTTACGTAAACTGAATTTACGGATGAAATTTACAGAATTATTCAATCCTGAATTTTACCATGCCCTCTGAGTACTAATACCTTTCGTATTAAGAAAGCCTATTTTTGCTTCCAGATTGGCGGTAGTTTTTCTTCGATTTCGATCTCACCAAAATAACTACTTGAACGAGATCCTGCTTTTTCCACCCAATTTGCCATTTTCACTATACCATCTCGCAAACCAACAAATCCATCATTATGAATCCCGAAGATACGCTTAGCCCTGCTGTGATCAGAATAGGCGTGCAAAACTTCATTTCGCGCTAGTTGATATGATATAGCCTGTTTTAGGTTCATTACTTCCATTACCGTTTGAGCCAATTCATTGACAGAGTAGTCATTATCTCCACCAATGTTTATTACTTCGTTTATTGCCTCGCTATTATAGACTGAATTTGCAATATAAGGTGCAACATCACTAATGTAACTGAATGCTCTTGTTTGAGTTCCGTCCCCAAAAATGGTCAGAGGCTCTCCTTTTAACAATTGATTCATAAATATTCCAATTACGTTGCGATAGCGGTCGCCTATATTTTGATATTCACCATACACATTATGTGGTCTAAAAATAATATAATTCAATCCAAACATTTCATGCGCACACTTTAAATCTTGCTCAACGGCGTACTTCGCTATTCCATATGGGTCTTCTGGTTGTGGCACCATATCTTCTCGCATGGGCAGTTGGCCCGCCCCATATACAGCGATCGAAGAGGTGAAAACAAAACACTTTACTTTATGCAAGACTGACTGATTAATCAAATTTATACTCCCTATAAGGTTATTTTCATAATTAAATCTTCGTATGAAGTGACTTAACCCTTCAGCTGCATAGGCTGCTAAATGATAAACGTAGTCAAATTTATACTCTGTAAAAAGACTTTTGACTAATGAATTATCCGTAATTGACCCTTCAACAAAAATTGATTCAGGATTAATATTATCCAGAAATCCTCCACTAAGGTCATCTAATACCACTACTCGGTGCCCCTTACTAATCAATTCATTGGTCACGTGTGCCCCAATAAACCCTGCTCCGCCCGTAATTAAGGAAGTTGTCATAATTAATAATTTAAAATGGTAGGTTTTTTCTTACTTCAGTTGCTGTAAAATTTCTCGAATTTTTCTCTGCTCTCCTCTTCCATTCATCAAGAAGAGAACGATTATCTATAACGGATTCAATCATTGTAATCAATTCTTGAGTTGAATAATAATTGAATACCGAACCCTCGAGGTTTTGGGGAATTGTTAAATGACTAGGTAGAAATCCTGGCAATTCAAAAGTCATCATATCATGAATCGCTGCAGTTGGTTTCGTTTTACCTATGTATTCGGTTGTGCCCATTCCTCTAAATGTAAGAGTGCTTGTGGAAATTACAACGTCAGCAATTTCCATTTCTCTTCTAAAGTCTTCCGCGGAAGCATGATCCTCAAAAAATGTGACAATTTTGTTGTCCACGGACTTTATCTGCCGCAATTGCTGTTGAATTTTTAGGCCGTATTCTCCCTTAGCCTTCCCTGCGAAAGAAAAAACTAATGCCAATTGTCTACTCATAAAATGATGAATCACGTCAATGATTTCTTCATATCTTCTTCGATCTCCATCAATGTGCCCTGTCAAAGCAATTCTTATACTATTGTCCTCTTTAAAGAACTTTTTCTGTTGAGATCCGTGAAAAATAGTAAAAGGAATACAAATAAAACAATATTTTTTAAAATAACTATGATTAGTTGATCTTAAATAATTAAAAATGAAGTCTTCTACCGCGATATAGTCGCAGTGCCGAATGATCGATTGCATATTTAGTCTGTCTCTCAGCGAATTTGGCGACCAAAAGCGACCATTAAACCACGTGTTTATGTTGTGCGTAGTAAGTACTTTTTTGCAGTTAACCGTCTTTACTATTGTACGCAAAGCACTGTATGAATCAAATACAGGACTAATTAGGAGGATGTCTACTTTTTCCTCTTGTAAAATTGCTATAATTCGCTGCCCATCTTCAGTTATGCTATCAATAATTTCATATGACCATTTCTCAGTTTCAGCAAAGTATTCGTAGATCTGCTTCCTAATCTCATTAGTTGTGATAACCAACAGCTCACAATCGGAAAAAATTGCCGTCAAGGTAATTGCATACTGAAAATGGCCAGTTTCTAATATCGCAACTTTCATCGTTTATTATTTAGGCGCCCACGTTTATAAAACTCAATCGCTCCCCACCGCAAGTCTCGAAAATTTCCTGGAAAATAAGAAAAAGAATAAAAGGTAAAAAGTAGATAATGCTTCAACAAATAATGAAACGGAATTTTCTTTGTACCGTAGGTGTAAATGCAACGGTGTAAAAAGGATCTAAACTTATGTACTGGAAATTCCGGAGCCAATAATTTTAGCCATGGAAGCATGTGTAAATCAGATTCCAATTCTCTAAATTCAATCCTTGAAGAAAGCCCGAAGCCAGTAAATCGGTAAACGCACATCGATTTACTGGAATAGTGAATATTTCCATATATTGCAATCATTGGAAATAACGCCCTTTCGTTAGACGAAATCGTTGATGGAATGCCTCCTGAAGATACCCAGTGACACCTGCGAAAAACAAAAGAAGAAGTATGGAATTTGCGGTGAGTAATCATATCACGTACTGTATAGACCCCATCAATAGTCGCACCAAACGGCACACGAATTGTAGGTTCATCATCAAATATTTTTATCGACTGATGAGAACTTGCGGCGAAGTTCATATTTTCTTCCAAGATTTTTATTTGATAGGCGAGTTTATCTTTGTCCGTCCAATAATCGTCACTATCTAATAATGCTATATATTCACCCCGACATGCGTCTACTGTTGAGATACCGTTAGGAGTTAGTCCTTGATTCTTCAGTGGAACCAGTACACGAATAATATTAGGATATAGTTCTTGATATTTTAAAGCTATTTCAAGGGTATTATCTGTACTACAATCTTCGCCGATAACTAATTCAACCGGAAAATCGACATTCTGAGTAAGAACACTTTCTATTGCTTCTTCAATGTAATTGGCCACATTATAAGCTATGATGGCGACGCTAACCTTTATAGGCTCCCTCAAATTTCTAACGTCGCTTGAGAGATTCTTTACTGCTGCCATAAACTCGAGAAAATTTGAGAGGAATAATTAGGTACATTCTTAAATTTGAAAAATATGCACGATAATTCTTCAAAAAATTTCGTCTAATTTCTTTTTCGAAATACCACAAAACAAGTACATTGGTAATAATATTTATTATATAAATAATATGATACAATAAATACCCTGCCCGGCCCTTAACTTTCAAAAACAATAAAGAGGTTGATAAAAGATTTTGCTTTAAAGCCCAAACATTATCACTACTAGATCCATGTTCATGTATGGCGCTTACAGTGTCTTTACAATGAATATTATAATTTCTTATTCGAATGCGATTGCACAATTCAAGTTCTTCTGCATACATAAAAAAATCAGGATCGAAACCTCCGACCTCCTTATATACCCGTGTTGGAATCAACATAAATGCACCCATAACGGCCATTAATTGTCTTTCTTTAAAACGAACAAACTTTGTTAGTATCAAATTGTCTTTTAATAGGCTTGTGTACTCTCCAACGTGATAATAACAAGACTTTTGATGCGACCCATCAGAGTTTAAAAGTTTACAGCCTAAAACGCCTGTGCGGTCATTGGCCTCCATAAATTGCAGGCAAACACTAATTGTATTTGTTTCGACATATACATCCGAATTTAAAAAGAGAAGAAATTCGCCCGTAGCATGGCGTGCACCTATATTGTTCGCTTGCCCAAATCCTACATTTTCGACATTTGCAACCCATACTACTTCTTGAAATATAGAAAGAATGAGAATTTCCGAATCATCATCGGAATAGTTATCTATAACAATGATTTCGTAGTCTTGATGGTTCGGATCGCTGTAGATCTTTTCAATACACTTCAGAGTTGTCCTTGGTGTTTTATAGTTGATGATAATTATAGAAAGATAGACCACTATTAAATTGTTTTTTAATAAACGTTCATATTGAAAGTTGCATTTCCTCTAAACATATCACACCAACTTCGATCGACCACAAATTCTTTGCGGTTTTGAAGGAATTCTCGAATAGCTTTAGGCGGGCCGCCAAGAAATTTTTCTTCACGCCCCAATACGTTAACGATACCATCTTCAACAATCAAATACGATCCCGGTGTGAAGACTGGAGCAAATTTTTACGATGACGGTCTTTAACTTTTAACGCAACACTCCGTACTGTTTATAATGTTGGAAACTCTTTTTGTTTTTTGAGAAATGTAAGGGTCTGAGGTTTTGGAATGTTGAAGAGAGCGGTTGCTCTCCCCCTTGCTTCCCAAAATCCTACTTCTTCGCTGTGGTTTCCAATCGCCAGCCACGCAGGTAAAAATCGTTAGGGCGATACCCCGCACAGCTGATGGAAGACTTCCTTGGGAGTGTACCGATTTAGCACTTTTCTGGGACGCTCGTTAAGTTGATGTTGCACCTCTTTCAACCGCTCGGCAG